>Ga0123353_10015547_pt1 | contig 11067 bp, 4 predicted proteins | sample TergutLab28metaG_3_FD_92763 | JGI IMG/M metagenome (GOLD analysis project Ga0123353, IMG submission 92763) | Labiotermes labralis P3 segment gut microbial communities from Petit-Saut dam, French Guiana - Lab288 P3 | ecosystem: Host-associated > Arthropoda: Insects > Digestive system > Gut ... | reverse complement strand
CCCATGTATGTTAAAATATAAAATACAGATAAAATTATTTGTGTTAAATTTGATTGGAGTAATGAGTGTTCCGTGTGTTGTTTGCTTCGCAGCATCATCCAAGGAAGGTGGTGCTGTAGTGTCTGCAGTACGCACTGTGTCAATTAAAACTTCATATTCTATATCAATACATTGTTTGTGATTCCTTTGTAACACATCCTTCGCACAGCATCTCCCTGAAAATGGCCACGAAAGGTGGCCGGAACATGTAGGAGGTTTTCGACGTACATCATAAATTCACATGTCTTACATGTACGTTCAGGATCGGGACAGGTGGCGGGCACTTGAGAACTCGGTAATGAACCTAGGTTTCCATAACATGCAAGGAAAATCTTGACTAGCTGAGAACCGGTTAGCTTCAAAAGAAGGACTCTTCTGCTCCATGGAGTCAGTAAGTAAGTAAGTGAATGAGTGAGTAAGTGAGCGAGTGAGTGAGTGAGTGAGTAAGTAAGTAAATAAGTACGTGAGTCGTAAGTTAGTTAGTTACTAAGTAAGTAAGTAAGTTAGTTAATAAGTAAGTAATTAGATAAGTAAGTAGGTAAATAAGTAAGTCTTATTATGTACTTGTTGACTGCGATTCTTATATTAACGCTACAGTGGTTGTAGAAGATTTATGTTTCGAGAAGGCATGCCCGTTGCTTTGCATTTATTCTTATGGGAAATTTAGGCTTGAATGGGGTAGGGACGGGTAGTGGACCCTTGTGAATTTGGTAATGAACCTCCAAGTTCCATAAAATGAGGGGAATATAGCCTGTTTCTTTCCTGGTCGGACTAAGAACTTATCAGCACCCCTGTACCTAACACGAGCTTTGGTCAGAAAATATGTTTACACGATGTATATTTTCATAACTACAGAACCTATATTATTTCTGATTATATGAAGGGAATTCGTCGCTGTTAGGTTATCATCTGTTTCCAGGGACGAAGCTAAATATTGGCCGCCCCAGATTTGAAGATGGAGTGGGACCTGCAGTGACGCTGTAATTGATAAGATAAGTAATTGTATCAACAGGAATATAAAAGCTCTTCTCTCAGTATATTAATTGCCTCAGTTGTGACGCAGACATGTGAAAAAGTAGTGGGGCAGCAGCACAATTTATGCAAACAAGCCTGGACATTTCGCAGAATAAAAAAACCTCACTCAACTGCTGGAATTTTAACTATTATTTCTCAGACGTCCAGCCTGTATTCTTATCACTATATCGACTAAGCTATCCCGGAATAAGATCCATTTAAATATTATCCTCTCATCTACGCCTGTATCTTCCAAGCGGCTTTTCAACCAAAACCCTGCACCCATTTGCTTTCTCAGCTATGTGTATCACATGCCACCTGCTCATCTCCTTCTCTGTTACTTGGTTCACCAAACGATACTCGTACGTACCGTGGAAAACAAATAATGACATTCTTTTTTATACTGAATTCACCTGGATAAAAAGGGGAGTCCAAGAGTAAAATCTTGTGCACAAGGTTATAAATTGTGTGTTTCTATAAAAATTTGGAGAAGATGAACAGTTAAAAAGTCACACGTAATTAATTAATTAATTAATTCAGGGTTGTCAAGCATCTTTTAAAATTGAGAGTCACAGAACACAAGAGAAGAAGTTCATAGACATTGCGAGGTGATTTTACGCTGCAAGACAATGCGGATTCTATGTGGATATTTCTACATGCATTAGTGAATTTGAAACTATTACACTAATACATTTTATAGACATAATATGGCTGAAACACGGCAAGTTTCTCAGAAATTAAAGCAACGCTAGAACTTCCCCACTGCATACCGTTAACTCATGTATTAGAATGTATGTTTCCTGTAAAAGGATGAATTTCATCATCATCATCATCATCTTCCTCCATGGATTAGGTCGTTTGACCTGTTCCGGCATCGACTCATTGCCATCGTTTCCTGGGGCTTTCACGATCTCTTCTTCCTCGAGGTTTGTAGTTGAGGGCATGTTTCGGGAATCTGGTGTTGTCCATTCTTTCAAGGTGGTTGATCCAGTTTTGTTTGTATTTGAGTCTCACGTCTTGTATTACAGAGATCTCTCGTTCGTTTCTTATGACTTCGCTTCTTATTTTATCCAGCCTTGTGTATCCCGTAACACTTCTTAGAAAGCGCATTTCTGCAGCTTCTAGGCGAGTCATGTCTCTCTCTTCGTGGTTACCCATGTTTCGCTGCCACACAGTAGTGATGGTCTAGCTACAACTTTATAGAATTTCATTTGGGTATCTGTACGGGTTTTCTTTAAGTGTTTCCTAATAGTGCCGCATATTCCTTGGAATCTGTTAATTTTTTTTTGTCGAAATCTGGTTCACCGTCTAAACTCAGTTCACATCCCAAATAATTAAATTGTCTCATTTGTTCTAATATTGATCCGTCTATTTCTATTTTAGAACTCACTGAGTGTTTTCCTTTAAAAGTCATGATTTTAGTTTTGTCCGTAGATATTTTGAGGTTGTAGTCTTTGTTCATTTGGTTTAATATATAGACATATTTCTGGAGTTTGTCTTCACAGTCTTGTATTATTACTTGGTCGTCTGCGAAGAGTAATGTGCTAAGGTAGATGTTTCTTTTAAGCATTATACCAGCGTCAGCTTCGTGTTTGCAGTTTCTTAGGAAGTCGTCTATGTAAATGTTAAAAAGAGCCAGGAAGGAAAATTCTTGACAAACTATATATATTAATCAAGGAGTAAGACAAGGGTGAATTTTATTAAACATTTTTTCGAAGATAAAGAATGGGGTGCAGTATATACGCATTTTCTTCCTCCAAAACACCACGAATTTGTGGTAAATCACACACAGTGTCCCTGTCAATGCAAGCTGTCAGCATCCAGCTGACCGCATGTAACATGAAGCAGGATTTCATGGAATCTAAAGGCATGTGCGCATTGTAATGTCAAACTGATGATTGGTTGGAATTGTCGTTGGTGGCACATGGACACATTTACCTTCCGCTTCTGAGTTCATGCATGCTACATCACACTAAAGACAAGCAATATTGTCTGTTTCTGTGGGTCGTGCATTAACAGACCCACGTGCAAGTACGTGTATTCACAACAACTGTAAAAAAGGGGATTAAATATTTCGAAGTAAATGATCCAATTGTTTTCAAAGGTTTCGTGAATTTTCGTTTTCATCCAGTTGTACTGATTGATACTAAACCTTCGCGAAATGGGCTGTTCTTTTAGGTAAGTGTAAACATAAAGGAACGTGAGCGAATGGAGGTACAGCTCCACTTATTCGTATTCTGAGTACCAGATTGGAGGAAGAGGTCAGATCCACTCACTGGCGCTTGGCTCTGGAGAACAGAAACATTTCTTGACTCTTCCCAGAATAAACTGGAGTGGATGAGTTAGCGAGCGCTCGGGGCATATTTGGAGCAATATCAGAGAAATTATTTCGATGAGATTTTTACCATTTTTTGTTATTATCAGTAAATTTTCATTGAATGTAATATGTACATTGGTGGCCGCGACGTTTAAAACGTGGGTCTGCGGCGTCTCGCTTGCTGGGATTGCAGGTTCGAATTCTATCGAAGTCATGGATATCTCTCTTGTAAGTTTTATGTGTTGCCATTTAGACGTCTTTGCGTTGGACCAATAACTCGCTCAGAGGAGTCCTACCGTGTGTGTCTGAGTGCGATCGTGAAAACTCGATAATCAGGAGCCATTTGCCCAGTAGGGATTGTGCGCCATGAAAAAAAGTGTAGAAGCAAACACAAATAAAATTATAAATGTAATTAAATGTACACTTATTAGTTAATTCTGTTTACTGAATTTCATGTTGCCAGCATGCAGACTAAATTTTGCCGAAATTGCCGGCACCAAAAGGAAGATACTATGACCTCCAGAGAAACACCACTTTACATAATCGCGAGTCCTCTGAGAGGACACTTGACACGCACATCGCACACCAAATGAAATAAACAACATCGGCCAGTCAGAATATATAGTGACAAGGCCGAAATTGGTCTTCCATTCAGAGTTAAGGCTATGCTGATTTTATCGTATGACCAGGTTCAACTCGTAACACACCACTGAAAGGTAAAAAGACCTTTTCCATCGTCTTAAAAAAACATACACCACACGACACTGTGACAGCTACTGCTTTCGTCCTCGGGTGAACACATTCTCTTAGATAAAATCTGCACATACCTTAACTTGTGAGACACATTCATACATATTTAATGTAAAAAATAGTAAGTCATCCAAATAACCCTACATGCCACAAACATAGCACCACAAATGTTTATGGAAATTAAACACATAACATTAAAATTAACGCAAACATATATATTTAAAATAAAATATGTTTAAAACCGTTGGGTAGTTTAGTAAACAATCAGCACTCTCTAGCTCTGGGTTAGAGAAAGGCACATACACGTAAGTCAAACATCCAGCAGTAATCAATGTTTAACCTCACATTTCACTAAGTTTTTATAATCTCTTTTATTAGTGGCAGCCATATAAGTGACATATACACGCTGGAGCATGTTAATCATGCTAATTTTAATGTAGACAGTATGGTTGTATTATAATACTTCAGCTATGTCCTTCTGTCTTTATTTATTTCTCTATATGTTTAACAAAATATTCTTCACGACTCGTAAGAACAATAATGGATCCACGTTTCAGGAAGGACAAGGGTCAAAAGAAACCGAAAGATTTGTTTGTACCTCTAGCAGAAAAGCAGATGTAGGTATATTGACAGACATGAGAGATGGTTAAGTTTCCGTATTTAAGGCAGGTAATGTGATTTATAATCACTACCTCTCGCTGTAGCAGATCTCTCTTCTGGTATGTAAAGCTGACTATGTATGTAGGTTCGGTTGGTTATACTCATAAATTAACAGGAACGCTCGACTGTATGCAGATGAGAGCTAGATGCTGGTATTACGAACATGCAGTGTAGCATTACCTCTTGTTTCCCAGCTCGAGTTTCCTGTTTCCTGTTTCAATACCTAGACTGAGAAACATTATTAAAATATTGTATTGTGTCGCATAGCAAGCGAAAAGGCCTACTTCTGTTGCACATTCTGGGAAGAGAATATGACAGCTCAAGTGGTAATATAAAAGGCAGTTCTGACTGAATGACGCACATGTACACTAACGGGAATCTCACATGGACAGAGGAATGTGTTGTCAATTTTTCCGACACTGGGATCGTGGGTTCGGATTTCTCTCAGAGCTTGCAGAAAGGTCTGATATATTTCTGCGTATGTACGTGACGTGTAATTGACTAAATCTTTGTCCAAGGAGTCCTTCCAAATACCAATAAACAAGATTTAGAAAAAGCAACATTTAATGTAGTCGTAGAGACGTTAATAAAGATTCAAGTCTTCTGGAATATTAAAGGCCGTGTGGTCTGAAAAATGGCTAGTGACATTTCTATAGGTAAAAATGTCTTTATGGTTACGGTCAAGCAGTCCAAGGAACTCTTTTTGAACTCCTTCACCCTGAAGGTGGTGGCATCACCCTTCTTAAAATGTCGGCAACTGTGTGCCAGTCGACACGGTGCAAAACTCCAAAATTCCGAATTACAGAAACCCGGAGGTCTTGGGTAGCACTGGCCCCTCAGCGTCACTGAGGTGAATAGAAATGTGATGAAACTAGTTGGTGCAGATTTATTTAATGTCTGGGATGGCGTGCTTTAGCTTCGTGTTTTGTTTATCTAAGTTTATTGCTACATATTTTTACATATTGCTACATATTTCAGCCACTCGGGAATTTTTACACGTCGGAAATTAAATCAGAAATTCTTTGAAATTTCCGAAGTGTGGTGTTGGAGAAGGACAGAGAAGATCGGCTACACTGGTTGAGTAAAAAATGTAGTATTACATACAGGCAAGAGGAAAGGAATATTTTACGTACAACAAAACGAAAGGATGCTGACTAGAATTGTCAGATCTTAACACGTTATTGAAGGAAGATAGAAAGAAAGACAGAAGAGAGGAAAAGACGAGGAAGAAGGCGTAAGCAACTAAAGAATTACCTTATGGATATCGAGGAAGTGATGGAAATTGAAAGAGGAACTGCTAGATCGTAATCGGTAAAGAACATTATTCTGGAAGAGGCTATGGACCTCTCGTAAATGAGGCCGCGTGACGAATGAATTTCAGTCATACATACAAAGCTAATGGTGAGAAGTCTTCACTTGTCGACACTCCCTTGACATCCTGGGTTGAAATGTCTATGGTCTTGTAACAAGATATTGAAAGCGCAAAACATTTTAGTAATCACTGAAATTAGGGGTTTCACATTTGTTTATTGAACGATACTTCAGTGATTCCTGTTAACCATGATGGACTTGGTGCAGGCAAAAAAGACAGCGATCAGAAGCAGGTCTTGCACTCATCCACCAACGCGTCTGCAGGGTGTCTGAGCCACTAACGCCACTAGAGTAATCAGCTGACGTAAGGCGATAAAGCGCTGCCTCTTTCAGGTTTAAGAATACATTTCCATTTATTTCTAGGAAAATATATAGCACGCGTGTCTATGACCTATCTGGCTGTTTGTTAAATAAGTGCTCAGATATCAAGGGACTGGGTGAATCAACGTGAAAGAAATTTGCGCGGTTTCTGTCCTTGATTTTTTTCACACTAAAATCGGTATGTATTTGGTTGGAAGTAATGGTACGTGATTAATTTTTTTTTTTTCGCAGCCGGGTCTTGCTGTTTATCATATTATCAATAATGCAGTATCATTAGAGCATCATACTGAGTACGATAGTAACTGAGGATAAAATGAATACATAAGCTGTCTTTTGATGCGCTACAATACATTTTTACTGATTAAATTTCTTATTTCATTATAAAATTCATTTCACATGGAATAAAATTAGCAAATAAGGCAAATTAAACAAAATTTGTTATAATCATTTGTTTATGTCCCATTAGAAATGGGTTCTTACGACAAAAATCAAATTCTGATTCAGTTACGAAACTACACATTATGTTAAATATAATAATAATAATAATAATAATAATAAGGATGTATAAGAATAATAGAAATTTAGCACCAAATTTACGTTATCATACTAGGGAGATTTAAATGACAACAGCAGAAGTCTAATTAAAAAGCTTGTATACACAACAATAAAACACATGTTTACATGTTATGTTACTCACATCCCATCCCGCATCTTACCAACTGGTGTACTAAAACGAAGAATTTATTTGACTGCTCTGGGGCCACTCTCACTCATTTTCTTGATCTTGTCCTCTTCCTACCTGCTGGCTCATTTACATAACAACGTGACACACAACACAGGTACTTTTTGCCAGGGGTCACATAGTGAAAAGCTACTGCACATATCCAAGGAGTACAGCAGACAGAACTGCTCTCTTCTAGGTTAATACGCAGCGAGTAACGATAATTTCTTAAGGACGTTTCGGGACAACCTATCAATCCTTTCTTGATCCCTGGAGATGGGACGTATAGTTTGTCCTGAGTCGTCGGTAGCAAATTACAACTACTCGCTGCGTAGTAATCCAGAAAAACGCGGTTCTCATCTACTTCGCTGGGGAGGTCTGAAATCGCGCAAGGAATACAGCATTCCATTTCCGACTGCGGAAGACACATGCATGAAAACTGTATAAACCGCGACTGGCACGGCCAAAATCTTACGTAAAATTTGGAATCAGGGCAATAGCGGACACTGATACCACTTGCTAGAGCTCAGCTAAGTTAGCTGTTCCTTTACTTAACACAGAGCATAATGTAAGAAATTGCCGTTAAAGGCCGTATTTTCGATACAGCTGAATACAATGGGAAAATCGCCTATGGCGATGGACTGCTGTAAGTCAAACGGCAAAATACTCTATCAGTTAAGCAAGCCTTCATTTTGTACTATCGCTCGAAGTTCGCGCTTCCTTCTGTACATCGCGTGTTGCACCATCCCTTTCCTAAAACGTCTGGCAAGAGATTTCTCTATTATCCAAAACGACCAAACTGTCTCTGGGGTGCACCCAGCCTCCTAATCAATGGGTACTGGAGGCTTTTTTTGAATAAAGAGGCAGAGACGTGAGACTGGCCACAAAACTCCACCTAGTGCCGAAGTTAAGGATGAATGGAGCTCTAACTCCACTCCCTCCTTGGCTTTTAGAGTTAAATTTACTTTACCCTTACTGTTACCTTTTGCTGTTTAACTTCAGTACTATCACTGTCCTAAGGCAACTGTTGCCAACTTAAAATCTATCCGTGTCCACTTTCCATTCTCATCTATGAGGTTTCGATTCACAAGTCATCGAGATATGCGGGAAAAGAGTGCCGCACTACAGGTTCTTCGGGAAAGATCTGAATATTTTAATTTATGGGGAAAATAGCTGAATATTGTGGGGAAATTTTTTGATGAGATTTTTATCTCCTTTCTGCAGAGAATAGTTATGAACATAAGCAAATGCTTTTAAACAATTTGGAGGACGGCCGAAAGTTTTCAATATTAGGCTGTATATTTGAAACACTAATATTCAAAAACCCTAAACGCCAAATATGTAACTGTGGTTTTAATTTTTCAACATACCCTACAAATTAAAGTTACAGGCAATATAAAATAGTGGGAAATGTTATAAAGTTTGGGTACATTTGTAGACTTACTTCGTTACAAATTTTGCAACAGACGGGTAGTTGGAAAACAACTATTATTTTTCTATTCCTATAATCAGAAGGTATTTCAGTTATTTAATGATAAACGTATGCCGATCCCAGTGACCGCGCGGTCTAAGGCGTTGGTCTGTGGCCGCTCGCTTGCTGGGATTGTGGGTTCGAATCCCGCTGGGGAGCATGAATGGCTGTGAGTGTTCTGTGTTGTCACGTAGAGGTATCTGCGACCAGCTGATAACTCGTCCAGAGGAGTCCTACCGAGTGTGGTTTGTCTAACTGTGTGTGTTATAATGAATCCTCGATAATGAGGAGGCTTTGGCCCACTGGGGCTGTTGCGTCATGGTAAAAGAAAAAGAAAATATCGTATCTTCGCTACCATTAAAATACAACATTTGGGTCCTTAAAATTAATCAGACAGGCTAAGCACAGAATGTTGCAAAGTATTATGGTTCACTCCCAAAGAAGGTCTACCTCACGTGCACTATTTTGCTTTACATAATGTTCTAATTATAATTTATAACAATACCGTAACTTAGAAACAACATAATCAAATACGGCAGTGAAAAGCTTTCTTCTAAACATGAAAAAGTTGTGTAAAACAGTAGAACTTTGCGATCGAATCTGAGGCTGTAAAGTGAAAACAGGAAGAAATTACTTTCACAGAGAAGGCACGCGCCACATCGCACTCGGCATTAAGCCACGTGACTTTTCACCTTATTCGCAGGTAGTAAACTTTCACTTTTTGTGCTACAAACGCCCTACACTCGTAATTCACTGAAATGACATTCACACTAGAACAGGACAATTAATCCTTCTAAACATTTCCGAATAACATACAAATGCGAAAACTATGAGGCAGAATTTACATTTGAAAGCACGCTATGACGGGACTCACGAAATAATTGCCGGACTGGTGTTTTAGCAGTTCCTCTTCCAGTTGCCAATGAACGTACATACAATGACGTCATGCAACCTTTATTATGATGCCATGTCCCTATGTAACAGTTTACGTGTACACGAACTTGGGGGAAAAAAGTAAATAAATGTTTCAGAAAGACGGTAGAACTCCACTTTTCAGAACCCTCGTTATCTGGTTCGCCAATTATGCTGATCGGCTTGGCCCTTCGAGTAAGGTTGTCTAGAATCCTACAAAACTAAATTATAGGATCAGGTACAGTACAGGGTTATGGCTTCTAGAACTTCAAATCAGGCGTGGTCGAAAAGTTTAGACGAAAGTACATACTGTAAATAGAAACAGACAAACTTCAAACTGCCAATGTAGACTATTTTCAAAGAAAAATCCAGTTATCCGGATTTTCTGCATATCCGGATGGCTCGCCGTTCCAATTAATCCGGATAAATGGAGTTATACTGTACAGAAATCGTACTTAGTTAGATATAGGTCTAGAAACAAACTAATGGGGCGCACCACAGAAGGCCTGAGTGTTAAACTTTCCAAATTACATTGCTACATAACATATGGAGGTTAACGTTCAGGTGACAATACTGAAATTATTTTTCCCAGATGCATTCAGTTAGATTAGTTTGTAGACGTGACGCATTCTTTTGTTATTTAATTACGCCGTTTCAAGCGCCTACTTTATATAGAGTGTCGAGTGCGTCGGGGAGATTGTCTTAAACAAGTACATTCTTGTGAGGCGTCCGTCGTGGCCTATTTCAAGGTATGATATGCACATTCCTTGAAGAATCTGTCACAAACACGCTCTGTCTGTGTAGTGACTGAACTACGGGATTTTGCCCCGTCTGGGGCAAGTTTTTCTGCTCCCCACAGCGCCTAGACCGATAAAGCAGCCGGTTCCTGAAGCTGATCACTCACCAGCAACTCGTGCCGACGTCAAGAACGAGGCGAGGTAAACCAGAATCGTCGTAGGTGTAGTAGTGTTGTGAAAATCAAGGTGCTGACTATAATATTAAACCTAAGTTAGGGGAAGTAGAGGAGGATAGAATGGAGAATATTTCTGATTGTTTACCTACGCAACAGATATCATTATAAAATAAGAAGAGTGGCACTGGTGAAGCATATACCACCTTTGAATTGTAGGACTTTTTTTACCAAATTTTCTTCGTGGAAACCGGAAGACCTGACATGAGGGATACAGGGTTAAGGGGGAAGTGTAATGTTAGAAAACAAGTACTACACCTGTCGGGTAAGAGGCTTTGTACTGTGTCTTCTACTTAAGGTTAGGACGCAGAGGTGAATTCTTTGAAAACAGTATCATCATCTATTTTCCCTTTCCATAAGAGGATGGAAAGTTTTTGGTGATGCTGAGACTTTTAAACTTACAAAGTATGAATTTGACCTGAAATATTTAGGATGTACTTCCACCCCCCCCCCCCCCCCCCCCACAAACAAAACAAACCACTCCCACAATCCTAGTAGTATGTACAATACAACTTTTTTGT
>Ga0123353_10015545_pt1 | contig 11067 bp, 4 predicted proteins | sample TergutLab28metaG_3_FD_92763 | JGI IMG/M metagenome (GOLD analysis project Ga0123353, IMG submission 92763) | Labiotermes labralis P3 segment gut microbial communities from Petit-Saut dam, French Guiana - Lab288 P3 | ecosystem: Host-associated > Arthropoda: Insects > Digestive system > Gut ... | reverse complement strand
CTCTCACCCATCGCTGTATATATCCCATCTCTCACCCATCGCTGTATATATCCCATCTCTCACCCATCGCTGTATATATCCCATCTCTCACCCATCGCTGCATATATCCCATCTTTCCAGGTTTTTCGGGGTCGGCCTCGTTTTTTCCTTCCTTCAGGTTTCCAGTTGACCATAATTTTTTGTAATCGCGTTCGGTCCATTCTGTCGACATGACCATACAAAATGAGTTGTTTTCGGGTTATCTCATCCAATGTCATATGTTGTGCCTTCATTTTTTCTCTGCTACACGCAGTTGCAATAATTGTTCACACCCTGAGGGACCCGAACCCAAACACATGAAAACGTTTCACAGGCCAGAGAACAAAGAGGCTGTTGGTAGCGCACTAAAGTTACCCAAGTGTTGCCAATTGCCGGACAAAAATACCCGCGATTTTTTTTAATTACATCTGAAGAGTTCTAAGCAGTATTTTAAAAGTTTGTGTGTTTTTATTACACGACTTCTTGCGGAACACCTAACGATGTTCTGCAGAACCCTTGTTAGGAAAACCCTACTTTAGCCGGTCACGAGACTTAAAGTCAGATTTTCGGCGTTCCAAATGTGAACGAACTGAGATATTGCGCAACAGGCGACGGATTCACTGCCGTAGAGAAGTGCATGCCGAAATTTCGTAATGTTTATGTTATTTTTGTACCAGGCATGTTTGTAGCGACGCCTGATTTAGTGGTTAATAGTCCGTTTTAAGATAGAAGACCAAATTGCAAACCACAAAATTATGCGGATTTTCGCCTGTTTAAAAGTTGTACCGTTCGCTGCTTCCTTCTCTTGCGCCTCTTCCTCTTCCTCCATCTCGTCAAGCAGTGCAGCCCGCTGTGGACCCTGGCTTCCAGCACATTTCTTCTCCATTCCTTCCAGTCTCTGGCTTGCCTTTAATTCGCAAGGTACGTTACACCATACTGCTGTAGCCTTGAATTCACAGTTTATTCATGATGACGATCAGGGTCCCACAAGTTTTCCAAAACCTATGATCTACCTCAAAATTCTAGATTTCGACACGGGTGACGTGAAGCAGGTTCGATACTGAGGGCCCACAAGTATTCGGCCGCACAGTCCAAAATGTAGGCGCCAGGGCTGCTCAGCGCCCAGGATGTGTCCACCCCTGCTTGATGATATATTGGAGAAGAGGACGAAACATGTGCTGGCTGGAGAAGCAAGACATGCCTTCAACGTTGTGGGCCCCTTGCAATGATGCTGCTCCCTACGGTCGTCCACGGCCCACTGGTTGGTAACCACCGCTGTAGCACGTGTGACGTTATGGTGGGCTACTCTCAGTCTCTACGAACTGAAGTATATATTGCGAAGACGGTGCAGTGAGGTAGTGTGACCGGGCTGACCAGCAGGAAATGGAGATATTTGCAAGATTCGTTGAATTGTGTCCGATGCGAAGTTGGTGTGCTTGAGCGCCACACCGTGAAGGCGTGCGGGGGGAGTGAAGGTATAGCCCCACGCATTCTTAACCTCTGTACCACATGGAGGTGAGTAATGTGCGCGCGATGGAGAAAGGTGGCCGATTTGGACGCTTTGATGATGAAAAAAATGCCTTGTTCTTGTTGGAAATCGAAGCGCAAATTCCTCGGCCGATCAGCCTGTGGCCTATTCTCTATACCGGCTTAACTGTCCCGGCGTTGGTCGTTGAATTCTCTTCCTCTCTCCCCCTCACTTTCTTTTATCCTGTTCTTGAGGAAACAAAGATCCGCATAAAGAAACTGAACAGACCGTAAAACGTTCGGGGAGGGGGGGGGAGGGTTATGGGCAAGGTGGGTGCGCGCGCGTGGGCTGTAGTGGTAATTGTATTCATACGTTTTTCAGTGTAGTGTTGCTATTATTTTATGTAATGAAGTTTTTTTTGTTTTGTTTTTTGGCCAGTCTATAGAATATTTTCTCTTGTTTTCTCTTTAAGCTTTTGTTGTCAAATTTCCGACGTTTATATCCTGTGTGTTGTTATTTGGCACTTATTTTTTGTTGTATGCATTTTATTATGTTTTTATATAGTTAGACACATATACAGTAAAGTTCGATCAATTTGTAGGCAGGTCGTTTACACATTTCACTGTGGAACTGTCTCTCGCTGGACACGAGAGCGCACTGATCATCCGCACGCACCGCGCGGGTAGTGGATGGCGCATGCAGGAAAGTAAAGAGAGTTGATTCATGCAACCTGTCCCCCCTAATAACAGTACATGAAATCAGGAAATGCACTTCTGTGTCCTCGGTTTTTGCTGTGTATACTTTTTTTTAGTTTATGGTCTGGTATAGCGCCGACACACACAACTTGTGTTCAGAGGTTGCTTGGTTCGAATCTCGACCTAGTCGAAATTCGAACCAACCAACCTAGTCGAGTTGGATGACAACGGGATGCCACATTTAAATATGTACCATTACATGCGAAGCGGTCGGAAGGGGATGTAGAGGTGTAACTATATTCTCGACCCCGGCGCTAGAAGAGTGTGTGTGGTCAGTGTCACGCCTCGGCTGTCTACCCCCAGAAAAAAAAACAGGCACCCATCCTACAGGAGGTTAGATGGGCCTCGCGGACGGCCTGGATAGATCCGGAGAATGTCACCCCTACCGGGTTTACAACCCCGGATCGTCAAGCCCGTAGCGAGGCGCTGTACGACTGAGCTATCCCGGCCCTTCGCATACGAAGTGAGTAGAAGTTGTAATTGTATTCATTCTTAACCTGGGAAGCAGATGGAGGTGGATGATGAACCGCACGCCCCGCGGAGTGTACAGCTGATTCCCTAACGTCCCGAGATGTGAGCTCGTTTTGGCGTGCTCTTGTGCGAATGATTGTAACCCTTTGGCAGGTCTTCCTGTCCAAAGTCTGTTTAGCGTAGTTTTCTGTCGGTCATTTTGCTTATGTAAACGAAATATCCAGACACGTGAGGACTGTAACTTTACCGTATTTTGATGTGGAACACCATAACGATGAATGCACACTGCAGTGTTTGCCAATGAGAATTTTGGCGTTAGAGAGAAGTCACATTAGATTAGAAAAGTGCTTCGTAATGGCAATTTCCTCGCACGTTTCACTCCACCCACCAATACATGGTGTAGTTTTATAAGGTCCTGTTACACAGTCTTTACGTTTTATGATTTTTGTTACATTGAACGATGCTGTATCAGCTACAGACGTACAGTATTCTATGATAGTGGGGAAGGGCCTTGAATGGTAAGTAGCTGTGGATCTTAAGATGTCCATGACCGTTCTGAAGGCGTTCGCTGCGTACCGCTGAAATGAAGGGGCGTTTCTTGTCAAGATGGTCGACATTCGAAGCTCTTTAACACTCATAGCTGAATATTGTCGCCCCTGCACCAGCGTGCTCTGTGTTTCTTCTGTAGACACGAAAAGTCTATTGCGAGGAGAAGGACGCGCGATTGGACTAGCAGTGCATTCGCTTCGGAAGCAGACACGCGCGTGTCTGATATTTTGAACAGGTGCAGTGGCTCTGAGCAGCACTGCAAGCAGCTCGGCGTATCTGACATTCAAACACGTGTGCGCTTGGGTTGCCAAGGAGACAGCGAACCCACCATTCTTTTGTCATGCAGTAGCATGTTCTGCAGTTGTTATGACGGCATAATTTAACCTCCTGTATGCTGCTGCTTAGGCGTTCTTTACGAAGTAAAAAAAAAAAAGAACGCTTTGTGTGCAGACCTTGTGCCTCCGCCCGTGTGTGTGTAAAGCGTTTGACGGATTTTTATGAAATTCGGTGACAGAGTTATTCACAAAAGTTTGTCGATCAGGCGTGAGTTTTGTGAAGGCTGGTGGACAGTCGCTGTCTACTGAAGGGGGTAACCGAGTTTCTGTTCGCATGCGTCTCTTAGTATGTGAGTGACATTTTGTATAGGTGAGCTTCACATAATGCTGTATTTAATTTTTGTTTTCGTGATAATCGATGCATTGAAGGCCATACATTTTTTAAGGGGGAAAATTAAATTTTGCCTGTGTTTTGTGCATTTTTCGTACGATTTTGGGTAGAATTCTATAAAGGAAATGTCCACAGAAATTAGAGTGGTGGGTTCCATGAAATTTGCGCAGAGAAGACCTTACATTTTGAAGGCAAAGAACGCGTTTGTGATGGTCTTTGCACGTAGTACGTTATTTGCTGTCTTGTTATTGAACTGAATGTGCCTCGTTACAGAAAGACGTAAATAGGCCTGTACGAGAATATCAGTCATATGCTTAAACAGCAAGTTGATTGAGACCGGGAAGAAAAGTGCTTCGAGTTTAGACGTTTGTTCTATCATGAGAAGTGGATTGTAGACGTAGTCGGTCCCAGAGCACTAGTCTGTTTTAAACTTTATATAAATTGTGACAGAGCCGGGATAGCTCAGTCCGTATAGCGATTCGATACGGGCTGGACGGTCCGGGGATCGAATCCCGGTGGGGGCGAGATTTTCTGCACCCGTCCAGACCGGACCTGGGGCCCACCCAGCGTCCTATGCAATGGGTACCAGCTCTTTACAGGGGGTAAAGCGGCCGGGGCGTGGCGTTGACCACCCACCCCATCTAGCGCCGAGGTTGAAGAAAGAGTAGAGCTATACCTTTACTCCTCCTCTGGGCCTTCGTGGCCCATTCTAGGGTGAACCTTTACCTATAAATCGTGACAGGTTACCTGTACCATTTCCATGGTTTTGATGTCGTAGTTGTGGATGCGTTTGAATAAGTTTTGAATATGCTGAATTCATCGATTGTCTCGGAGTCGGAGAGTTTTCCGAACGAAACTGGGGATTGGTTTATGTATTCAGGTTTGCTTAACGTTTTTAAAGTCTGCTCAGTTGTTACAGTTCTGTAGGACTTCCGGAACGTTTCTGTAGTCAAGTATTATCGTCCACATTCTTCTAAACATTTGCACTAGGTAGAGACTTACGTCCAAAACCATAATGGTGTATAGAGTAGTGAGCTTTATGCGCTGTACAATTAGGCGTAGTTAAGGTGAGAAAAATAGGAGCATTACGTTGGCTGGGACAACTCTTTAGCATGCAGGAACTGGATCCTTGCTAAAAGCTTACTGTTTTTAAACCAGATGGCACTCGGCGTGTAGGGAAACCTAAGTCGAAGTGGAATGGGTCGATTGAGGAAGATCTGAGAAACATGGGCGCGAGGAACTGGATATGTAAGTAACAGGACCGAGAACAGTGGAGGACTATTTTGGAAGAGGCTGAGGTCCACAAGGAGCTGTAATACCAGAAGAACAAGAGAGAGGCTAGTAGAAATTTTAATTTCATAATTAAGTAATGTGTTTACTTCTGTTCGTTTTTACCCCACGGCGACACAGCCTGTAGTGGGCCAGGGTCTCCCCATTATCGGGGCTTCACGATCAAACTCAGACACACCACGCTTGGTGTGACTCCTCTGGACGAATGATCAGCTCGACGCAGAAATCTCTACCTGAAAACACACGGCACTCACAAGGGACAGACATCCATGCCTACCGGTGGGATTCGAACCCGAAATCCCAGCAAGCGAGCGGCCGCAGATCTACGCCTGAGACCGCGCGGCCACTGGGATCGGCTAATTTCTGTTCATTATTCCTACCACTGTGGGCTGACGTGACGTTCAGTTTGTCGGGTTCTACAGTGAATTGCACAGTGCCGGCCACAGATCTTCCGTAAATCTAGGATCCGCTTCGAAATACGAGGCGCGAGGAAGGCGGCGTGAAAATAGTAGACGTCGCCGTACAAAATTTGGTCGCTCAGGTGACCTGGCGCATGGGATTTGGGCAACCCTGATGCTACATAATATTCGGAAATCCACTTAACAGTTTTCGGAGCCTCTGTTAAGTGGTACTTGCCATCTCGAGTTAATTTTTCTGTTATGTTGGTATTGTTGAAGGAGATTTACAACCAGCGCGCAGGCTGGTTGACCTCCACATGGATGGCGCCTGTACCATGTGCAGTAGTAATCAGCAGGTTAGTTGAGAACGAGACGGGGTACTGGGAAACACAGTCACTGATTTCACAGACTTCTGACGAACTGGACTATCGATTGAATTATCCAGAATTTATAAACCTCTGCTGCAAGAGTTTTTATGGTCAAAATGCCATTCGATCACGTATCATAACGTTTAATAGCATAATTAAGCTTATTTCTACACTGCACTCTCTCTCTCTCTCTCTCTCCCAGGAATACGAACCGTAAGAAATGAAAAGTGGCGCATTCAGACTGCTCGCAAGATGTTTCTAGTTATAAATGCAGTATATGGAGATTCCGTGACATTGCTGTTAGCACAGAGACAGTAAGTCCTTTCCTTGGAAAGCGTGTCAGAGTTAAAATATTTGGAAATACTCAATAACAAATCAGAATCACATTCATGAAGAACTTAGAAAGCAGATTAGATTCTCAGACTTGTTAGTGCTGTTCATTGCAGCGTCCTCCTCCTCCTCCTCCCCCTCCTCCTCCTCCTCCTCCTCCTCCGGGGCGCCTTGTCGACTGGCAGATGTGCTCTCTTCATTTTCATGGTCAAGCAATCTCGACGTCGCCTAATACCCCAGAATAGCGTCGCTGTTAGAACCTCAAACCTCCCGTGTTTTGTATTCCCTTCTGCTGTAGAAGAACGTAAAGACTATGATACATAGTACTGTGATCGCACGTGTGTGATTGAGGGTAATGTTGAGAGGGGCGGAGGGAATATTCGTGGAAGGGAACAGGAGGGTCAGGAATTTCCGTAATGAGAGCTTTGCAATTTCGACTCTTTACTAAATACATTACAACTTATCTTAAACGGACCCTGGATAGAACGGAATCCTGCCTGTAGCGGAAAACTTTCACAATCCTCAGGATCGTTAAATTCAAGTACCTGGATCCAAAGGAGACTGGCTGCAACGGAAAATTCCGTGCCCGTACGGTTTCGTTATAGGCACGTTTCAGCTTATTGTTGAGGTGATGGAATTAATGAAATTTTCGTAGGAGATAATGGGAAATATTGAGATATTCTGGCCCCGGTTTCCCTGAGCTTGTCAGTTTGTAAGTTTGTGGGTTTGAAATGAAACTGGAATAATTCGGACTGTTTAGGGCAAGGTGCAGTGGTGGGCTTTTATCATTTTAAGAATGGCGTCTCTAACGCCAAGGGTCTTGACAAACGGAGTAATTTATAAGGACGACCATTGTGCTTTGGTTGTTTGTTGGTTTGATGGTTTCAGATGGAGGCACGCCACATGGTGTCGCATTTCATATATTCATGTTCCGTTCTGTTGGCATTATTGAAGGGTTTACAGGTTTCTGCTTCATTTAACCCTCTGGAGCTGGACATTTATAGTTTAGCAGACCATTTTTGTAAAATGTGAATATGTTATGAACCAAGAAGTGTAACATTAGGAAATACATGACATTTTGTGGAGGAATAAACGAAGATGGTGAGAGAGAGAGTCTAAAAAAATAATTAAATACATTTATTGACTGAATACATAAGTAGCGGTAAGTCTGTCCTATATATATAGGATGCATGGTGCCTAAAGGTTAATCTGATGGGTGTTTGTGTCAGTTCTGTTAACAAGATATGTTGTATGAGGTACGACATACAAAAAAACGCGGACATGTGTTCATTACTTCAACAGGATTCGAACCTCTGACCCAAGCGTTGGAATTGAAGAAAATCGTGCGTCTTAAAGCATGAGCCAACCACGGCGAATGGTGCTCAAAGACTCTTTCAAACCAAAATACGACTACCGTAAATGGAGCGTAAGACGCTCTAAAATATAGCCTTCGAGAATGGGACGTAACATGGAAGGAGGGGATTTTAAATACATCCCATAGCACGCCGTTAGTTATTCTTTTTTTTTTTTCCTGCCATCACTCTTTAAGCCACTGCTGTTTTGTTAGTTGGCTTCAAATGTGTAAGAAACGTGTAAACCTGTATTTTTATACCTTATCAATATCGAAGGTATCATAGATTCAGGCCGCAGTGCGAAATCGACCGTTTTTTAGTGCTTCGTGTTTGAAAATACCACATGCAGTGATTACGTAAGTACTGTTTGCATCGCTGTTGTGCTGAGGTTGGTTTCTGGCCGTGTTGCCAGTTTTAGCTGGAACGGAGACAGGGTAAAGTTATTTAAGATAATTAGCGCACTGTTGTTGAATGTAAACCCATTCATGGGATCTCCGACAAGCATTCTTATTACTCAGAGCAGCGCGACCATGAAGTTCTGCTTGATTTTATATCAAAAGGGGCCGTTGACCTCGCATGTGTGTATCCTCATACGTCATACCGTCGCATAAGCTCATCATCAAGAGTTTTGAGATGAAATATGTCATCCAGTTTTCTTACACTAGAAGTCTGTTCTTTTTAACATAGAAGTTCGGTACATATTCATTGTTAGGCCTAGCCATCGCTACGTTGGTTGTTTTTAATCGGGTTTTGACAAATCCCATTCAACTAGACGTTATTCGCGTGTTTTTTTTTTTCCAGCATTATACCAAAATAATGAGTTGTATGGAAGTAATTTGAAGGAACGGGACATTTGCGTGTGACGTCTTGACGAGGTTTAATTGTGTCTTTTAATGTAGTTGACTGCCCCTGCACCACTTTTAAGGTTCACAGTTACCAGAATAATCACTTCTCTCCTTCACTAGTAACTCCGGGTTCCTCGTAGTAGCGGAATAAATTGCATTAGGCGAAATTCAGAGACGTTTACATCAAGAAAGCTGTGGCGAGGCTCTTTAGTTAAAAGTATTGGCTGGTGGGGGGGTGGGGGGGGGGGGGTTGGACGGGGGGGTAGAAAGCGTTTGGATATATTGCTGCCCATCATCACTACAACATTGTTGGAACGCGCCAAATATGTCCGTCCAGTTTCGCTAGCGATTAGAGCCATCTAGTTTTTAAACTCGGTACTGTATAGTTAATGTGACTGGATTACACGTTCCACTGCCTCACAGAAGGCTTCTTTTTATTAGATTCATTGAAATGGCGGTTCGCGAACAATGACACAGCTGTATTTGTCTGACAGGGTCACGTCCGAAAGGGAAGCAAGACGACAACTTTAATCGTGTTTTATTTTTTGTTCCAAGGTCGCAGCTTTAAAAATGCACGTCGTGTACTTCAGAATGCTGTGACGTGTTCACATTTTTTTTAGACCTCAGCTGTTTCATTCTCGTTTGATTTCCGCGGATCTCTTCACCGCATTTCGCGTGTTTCACCGCTGCTGTGATGATGAATCCTGCGGCAGTTTTGTGACACTGTGGGCGCCAGATAAACAGAAAATTGAAGACTCGATTAGCGTTCTTTGTTGTATTGTTTATGTGAGACTTAGAAAACAAAATAACTGAAGCGTGAGGCACCTTTTCGTTGTTGCTGCTATGAGGCATACACAACGAATCCTGACACACGTGTTGAAGTGAATCATAAGGAAGCTGAAAACCCGTACGGCTGCAAGTGACGACGGTTTTATAAGGTATTCCTTTCTTTATGCTTGTAACTTACGGCGCGGATGGACATGTGGACGGCAAAGAGGGGTTTAATCTGGTACGATATTGAATGTTGGGGGGAGGGGGAGGGAAGCTGTCCCTGTCCACGCCATGAAGGCCATATACGGGGAGTGGAGGTACAGCTCCATTCATTTCGGCGCCGGACGGAAGTGGGTGGTCAACCTCATACTCTGCCGCTCTGCCCCAGGGAAAGAGCTCCGGTTCCCATCGAATAGGAAGCTGGGTGGGCCCCAGAACTGGTCAGGACGTTGTGAGAGAAGTAACTCTTGCCTCTGCTGGGATTCAAATCCCGGCTTGTTCATCCGGTTGCGTAGTCACTATACCGACAGCGTTATTTCGGCTTCCATTGAATATTGAATACTGAGTTGCATATTATGTAGGGAAATTTGTGTAGAGCGTTACGCAAGTCGGCAAACTGCCCAGACGGCATTATGTTTATAGTCCTAAATATAAATTGCCAAGGTCCTTTGCAAATTGGAGAAGCCTAGAATTCCATGTGAGACCCTCACATGCTGATGTGCTGTACGGTAGCTAACTGTGGTAAGCTACTGCCAGCCTACACGATGTCAGCAGCTGCAAGATCACTGTCTTAATCTAGAATCGGAAACCGAGAAACCTGCCCCCACGGCGTCTAGCATTTGACGATACCGCTAGTGTCTCTGCCACACCTGTGTATCGAGAACCAGGCAGCGGATGGCGGCCGCAAGCGTTCACCTGCTGCGGTCTAAGACCACAGTGTTTCGCTGCATCAACTGCTGATGTTAATCCACAGTGTTAGCGTTCCACTAACCTGATCGTTGAAGGGGTAGATTTAGAGATGAGGCTTGAGGCTGGGAAATGTTGCAGTGTTGTGCTGTGATAAGCGGACCTGTAGCATGCATCGAGGAAATTTGAAATGCTCGCCATATTTGAAGGCCAATCATCTCGTTATTTTGCAGTAAACTGTGTGTCTTAACCCGTTGGTTACTGTTTATAATAATAATAATATATTTAATTGCAAATGGGCTGTCGCCCGGTGGCGGTGGTTATTGTGCAGGTACATAAATATGAAATAAGGATCTAAGAAATTTAAGTCGGGAGGGCTGCATTGAGAAGCATGCAGTAGTAACTTGGAGTCTTGGGAACCATCTCAGCATTCGCTTTTAGACACAAGGAAACCAAGAAAAACCTGTGCCGAGGTGGCCGGTCGCAGGACCTTGCGTGGACTGACTTCTAGCCAGCAGTCCGTTAACTAACCAACAATAAAACTTCCAACTTTTGCTTTACATTATTTTCGTAGCATTTTTTTTTTTTAATTTTGTTTCTTAGACTCAGCTAAACACAAAAAAAAACTGCCCTTATTCAAATATTTCATTTCTCAGTCAACTATATGGAACGTAGTACCTCATCTTATTTTGAAAACAAGAAACTGGTTTAAAACAAGTGTAATGAAATTTGTATTGTGATTGTTCCTTGCAACTGTTTGTGTGTTGCTGGAATTACCTTGATGCAGTGGTCCCTACACATCCACCACGAGCACTGGCAACATTCCCATTCTGCTGGGCAAATAGAACTAACGTGGGTACAGAATGGTACAGCCGTATTT
>Ga0123353_10015544_pt1 | contig 11067 bp, 5 predicted proteins | sample TergutLab28metaG_3_FD_92763 | JGI IMG/M metagenome (GOLD analysis project Ga0123353, IMG submission 92763) | Labiotermes labralis P3 segment gut microbial communities from Petit-Saut dam, French Guiana - Lab288 P3 | ecosystem: Host-associated > Arthropoda: Insects > Digestive system > Gut ... | reverse complement strand
TATATATATATATATATATATATATATATATATATAATTGAAGAAATAAAAGGTAAATAGGAGTAAATAATGTTACTATCTAGGACGGTAACTAAGAAGAAAGGGTAGCTCCAATAATATCGAGAATCCCTTTCTTGTCTCCTACAGATTTTTATAGGACGTACCTAAAAAAATTGCAAGTCGTTCTTCAGGTGTAATCGCCCTCCTACAGTTGGTGTTTTGTTTTTGTATTTCCTCTCCTACCAACTGTGACAGACGGTAGTATTGTTCGATATTCATTCTAAAAAACCCCCCATGGAATTTCTCTTCATCCTCGAGCAGATTTGAATACAAGTGGCTAAATATTTCGAAATCTGGTCTCTTTATGTTTATCGGGTGCACGCACCCACATCTTCCGTCTCTTACGACGCCACCTCCTTCTCCACATAATCGTGTACTAAATAAGCATGTTAAAATTTCCCATCGTTTTAGAGTGCACTGTTCAAAGAGTACTAAAAACCCTCTGGGACTCGCGGAGACTTGACTCGACTCGACTCGGTCGGTGTGAACACCCCTTGACTCTAGAGTCTGACTGGACTGGATTGGGCTCGAATCGACTCTGTTGGTGTGTACGCACCCTAAGCAAACAAAACCGCAAAGACATATCCATGCCCTGAGCTTGAATCAAACTCACGATCTCGGTGTTTGAGCGGCAGAAGACAGTACACGCCTTAAACACTACACCCCAGCACGTTTAAGCTAAATTTCTGTTCCAAGCAATTCTTTCACATAACAGCGGTGACCTAACAATATACCGACTGGCTGATAAGCTTTCCTCATGAATCCACTGAAACGACTTGAAACAGAAGTTCAAGGGCAGAATCTGACTTACAATTTCGGCGCCACCAAGTCCGCAGTCTCGCAACTTCAAGGCAACTACGCAGACACAGACTGTAAATAACATTAATATTACTGGAGGTCGTATAAAGAAGAGAGATCCACGGGCTTCACACTGTCAACAATTATAGGTACGTACAAGCATAACAAATACCATGATTGATTCGCACATTACTCGACAACGCTGTTTCAACTGCAGGCGAATTCGGAAAGAAGATAAACATCAGTGTACGAAAAAATTTGGAGGAAGTCGTGGCCAGCTTCAAGTCATTGTATCATTTTTCACTCGCAATGATTCAGAAGAACTACGAATAATAAGATTCAGGCCAAACCATAAGACCCTTGATCAGTGAATTCAGCTAAATATGTAGAAATTCAATGCATTCATCACATACAACATCCTTCTCCTCCATAACGAAGACTAATCGGTTAATGGCGTCCCAGAAAAACTACAGCTGTGTGTTCTGAGAAGCTAAGCAACCCGTACACACACTCGAAGGTGTAAGTGCAGAGATTCTGATTGTTAAAGTACAGGGTACAACACAGAACTACGATTTAAAGGGTTAATACTGCCAACATTCGAAGCTCGCACATCTCTCACACAGGTGTAAAGAGTAATGACTACACCAAACACACCGAAGTTACATGGATGTGTTTTGACGTGGTCATTCTCCCAACAGGCTGGGTAGCTGCGAATATATTCAAGAAGCAGTAGCGGGCAGCCGACAAGGGGTGGTCCTCAAGTCTGCGGGTTGGGCGAGGGGCTAAACAACTTTTCACTGTAAACAACTAAACATGTTACAAAAGTAACATGGGTCATAAGATATGGGACTGATGCGTTTACCATATAGAATAATCTGAAACAGGGAGATGCCTTGCAGCCCCTCCTTTTCAAATTGCTTTAGAATATGCCATTAAGAAGCTGTAAGCAAAGCAGGAGGGACTGCAACCGAGTGAAACCAATGTACAGGGTGGTTCTATACGGTTTACATACCAGGACATCTGGATGGCGCATTTCCACATCATACAGCTGTGTATACCATTCATTCAACAATGGCACACTTTTAGCAATACCTTATCTATGTATTTTAAACGATGATTTTATAATTGCCATTTTATATCTTGGATTGATTCTGTCAATTCAACAATCGTATCATCTTTCAACTTTTTATCCTTCGTATCACTTTCATGAAGAGGACCACATGAGTGGCAGAAACATGTAGGAGGTTACTGTATAAAAACTACTTCGCTAATGTGTACTTTATTCGAATTTATATTATATTATATTATATTAAACTATATTATACATTCAATTAATGCACGGATTACGGATCAGGTAACGTTGAAAAGCACACAAGTTTCGTTAGTCACTACTAATGAGGGTGGTCTAGAAGTAACTACTCGGAAAACTGTTCATACAGTAGAAATCCACTAATCCGGATTAATTGGGACGGCGAGCCATCCGGATACGCAGAAAATCAGAATAACTGGATTTTTCTTTGAAAATAGGCTACACCGGCAGTTTGAAGCTCGGCTGTTGCTATTTACAGTACGTACCTGCGTCTACACCTTTCGACCACGCCTGATTTGAAATTCTAGAACCATAACACCGTACTGTACTTGATCCGATACCCTGTAATTTCAAGGCACGTTAGTTCTGTAGAATTCTCGACAAATCCGGATAACCAGCGTCCGGGTAAGTTGAGTTCTACTGTGCTTAACGAAGAGAATACGGAGCAAAATAAAAAAAAACAACGAAATTCAAATATTTAGGAATGGCACTAAGAAATCACAAGTGCATACATGAATAAATTACGAGTAACAGCAGATAAAATTCAGGGAACAGCTGTTACAATGCGGTTCAGAATCGTTGTCTTCCCATTTGCTACCGAAAAATATAAAGATTAAAATATACAAACTACAATTTTGGCCGTTGTTTGATATGGGTGTGGCACTTTGTGTATCACATTTAGGGAAGAACACAGCCTCAGGATGTTCGACAATAGGGTGCTCAGGACGATATTTAGGCCTAATAGCGGCAAAGTAACAGGATACTTGAGAAAACTGCACAATGAGGAGCTTCAGAATTGGTACCAACACGAAATAATATTCGAGTTGTCAAGTCGACAAGAATGAGTGGCCGGGGCATGTGGCAATCTAAGTGGGAGAACAGAAATGCATACGGGGTTTTCGTGGGTACACCCGAGGGAAAGAGATTACGTGGAAGAACTAGGCATAAACGGGACAGTAAGATTAAAATAGATCTTAACGAGGACGGGACGACGTGGACTGGACTAATCTAACTCAGAAGAGGGATAAATATGGGAGGGGGGTCTTGTGAACACAGTTATGAACCTATGGGTTCCACGAAATGCTTGGAATTTTTGACTAGCTGGCGAACTGTTAGCTTCTCAAGGAGGACTCGGCTCTATGGAGTTAGTTAACGCCTGTCTCACTCTGACAAGTAGGCATGACTCAGCACAGACATTTACATGTCCGGCAACTAATTCACTGTAACATCGGCCCTACTCCTAAAATGGTTTCTTCTGCCTTTCGCATTCTTAAACAGCGCTAAATAACACGTACCATACATATGACAACTAATTCCATCAAGAAGAGTTCTTATCTTAAAGAAACAAGTTTGGGGGCTTAGACTGTGTTGAATGGCTCTGGTTAGGGTTTTTAGTGGCGGGCTTATTTGAACACGGTAAGGAAACGTCGGCTGCTATAAAAGCAATAGAAATGTTCTGACTAGTTGAGCAGCTGTTGCCTCCTCAAAGACGCATTTTAATGTTTTATTTCTCCACAAGTCTATCTTATCACTTCAACTGTGCTGGCTGATGTTGACTTCTATGCAGGAGACAACTCGTTCGCATATCGACTATCCTTTAGATTTTCGTGACTTTCTAAAGCCTCTCGCCATATCTGCTACCTACACACACGTGACGTCCACCTTGTTCGACGTCTACAATTGATATGTGATAGTCTAAACACACCCTTCGACGCAATACACCCTCTGCAACTGAAACGGTGTCGTTGAATTATCCAAGACTCAATAAACCAAATCTTGTCACTTTATTCAGTTCGGATATACCATCACATATATTGTTACTTGTGCCACTTTCCTACATATAATTTTGACAAGTGTCAGTACCTGTAATAGGTACTGATTTTAAACTTCATTCAAACTTTAAAACATATTTCTCCGAAACAGACAAAATTGCGTAGGGATATATTACGTCAGAGTTGGCGCTAGATGTCTTGGTTTTTAAGTACCAATCTAACATTAACTCTGAATTAAATGTGACAGAGCGGTACTGATACGACCCAACATATTTCAAAATATTTCCTTTTTAGACGCGTTCACAAAGTTGATAAAAGCGTCTGTTGACTTCCTTATGTATTTTGTTGATTAATCGTTATTCACATTCTATTAATACACACAAGGTCGCATATGAGACCCTGGGATATAGAAATGGTCAAAATTACATACAAATAACTATTGTAACATACATTATGAAGAGATAAAATGTCAAATACGAAGCATAACCGATTAAAAAAAGATACAAATCTTACAATACTAATAATACAATAGAATAAATTATGTATTATAAAATTATAAAAACTGCAAGAACCTGGAAGACGCCTATCGCAAATATAATCAACTGAATGTCCGTCTGTACGTCCGCATGGAACAACATGGATCCCATTGGGCGCATTTTTGTAGAATTTCGCGTTGAGGACTTTGCAGTAAAATAAGTAAAGAATTTTCAAGTTTGGTTAAACCTAACTATGTTCATGATAATATCTCACAGAATTAACTCATAAAGTAAGAAAGGTTTCAAATACAGGTTGTTGAAAAAATAAAAACACATCTTTTATGTCAAATATTGTTTCCGAAAACCGTGCCGCTTTCGAGACAATTACGAAATATACGACACAGCCAGACGGGCCGTGGAATAGGTAACACAATACGGCGCCAAATGTGAAAAGAAAGGACAAAATACAGACCCTGAATCACAGTATTTAATACTTAATGCATCAGCAATCCAGTACACCAAAACACAACACCCGAACACCATACGTTCGTTCATTATTATTTTCTAAGAAATGTTTCGATTGGTAACGATTAATTTTGCACAAAGGGATGATGTTGCCCAAATACTTACTGCTTTCGACCGAATGAAACATTGTTAAGATGCATTTTGCATGACGGATAATTAAGGCAAAATACACACAAGCATAATATTTAATGCATACTGCTTCGTACTTTTAATTTTAATTACATAATAATATAGCATTACATACTGTAGACTGTAATTTGTTTTGGTGTGACGTAATAGTTAATGACGTAACATTCTTGTTGTGACGTTACGATCTATTAATAAAAATATTTGATACTTAGTGCTTACATCTTGGAATATTAAATTTGGTACGCATGCAGATGATGAATATGCCCACGAACTGTGTCGGAAATACTGCTTTTAAGTCAGAAATTACGAAATATTTAGACGGGCTGAAACTCCGGTGTTTTGGCTGAACGACAAATACAACAAAACAATGTCAACTTTAAAAAACAAAATTAAATTATCTTCAGCCAGTTCGGCTCTTACCATCAACCAGTACAAGAATATGAAACGTAAGATTTTAAAATGTAATGCAAATATTCACTTTCAACATAAAATTAACATCAACATGTACAGGAAGTTCTCCATGTAAATACAACAGACCGCAATAACATTACATGCGCGCGCGCGCACACACACACACACACACGCACGCACGCACGCACGCGCGCACACACACACACACACACACACACACACACCTTTGAATATCAACAGTATGACCCCCCGTGAGTACGAACATCTGACAACACTTCAGTGCAGAAAAGACCCCAGCCGCTTCAATGTTACGTTATACGTACATTTCCTGCCCTGTTTTTTATTCTCGTCGCCATGTGTGACCACATCGCTATCGAACTGTAGCCTCTAATGTGGGCACTGTCCTTCATCCGTAAGATAAATGAATGAATATGGAGTACGGGCGGTATACTAAATGACAAGGGTAAATCCAAGTACTCACAGAAAAAAATCTCAGTGTCACTTCGTCAAACCTAAGTTCCACCTAAACTGTTCTGCGAGTGAACCACGCAAACTGCTCCCGAAGTCTGAAGCGGTAGAGTAGGAAATTGTGAGTTGGTTGGTGTTGGTGGTCAAATGGACCAGCCAGTCGACTGTCCAGTAGCTGCTCGGTTTTCTAACACGGCTGTTCGGCCGGGCTTCGTGGGCTTCATGTAGTGTGTCATGCTTATCTACGTATTTGCACCGAATGGAAATTGTTAAAATAGTGCACCAAAGAGGAAATCATTAAAAATACAGCAGTAAAATATGGAATGCAGCTACCCATCCATGTTGCACGTACATTCTGTGCTAGATCTATGTAATAACGATATGTAAATTGTTTTGCAATTAACCGTGCATACGTAGTGACACAAGATCCAGGCATTTAACCTCCCAATCACACAGTCCGGCCCGAGCAGCATTACGTTGTATCCGCCTCGCATACTTTCCTCTCGCTTTCAAATAACCTTGGCCAGTAGTCAAGGCAACCAAAAAGTAAAAAAAAACTAAAGTCAATGGTACTCACCGAGGGCACTGTGTTTACTGCAAAATTCTCGTGCCAAATGCTATTACAGCTTCTTGTTTAACGCATCATTGACTGAACTGTCAAATGTCACTCACTATCAGAGAGGTTAAATTACACTGCAAGTTTCGTTACACAAAAAGTATATGAGCTTCCGTCAGTGATACACAAAGCGTGTAGATCGTATGACCTGCAGTTCTTGGCACAGAAAAAAATAACTAATATAATAGATTGTAAACCATTCTTCTCTAAAATTAATCATCGGCGTATCTAACCCGGTGATTTATCGAACACCTAATTACACAAACTGCATGGCACGCGCCGGAAATATGACAGCTGTATTTCAGCACTGTAAAATATAGGCAGAGACGCCACACGCAATTGAATAGGTGAAGCTGCATTGTTTTGAGTGTCACAGAGGTGGAACACAACACACACTACTCATACAACACAACCAACCGAACCGCACACGAAGCAACTGCGGAACGAACTGACATAACTATACTGCTTCCCGCCACCTTCCACAGACATATCGTCGACTGCTGGGCCGCACTACTGACATCTCTGTTGTACATGGCCAACTACAATGCTGGACCGAAGACATCTGTGACGCACATTATCTGAACAGCGTCGCCCATCTGGCCATTACACGACCGCACAAACTTCGCCTTTGAGAAATGTGTCTTGGAGACTGGAGTATACATAGAATTTCGTCCTTAAGTTCCCGCGCCAGGTATCTAATTTATGTAACCTTTATTCTAAACATCCCATTGTGATAATAGCTATATAAACAATATTAAAATAACCGACCGAATCACAACTAAAATGTATTTTCAGAACTTACCCACCTTCAAGTAAATACAAAAATATAGGAACTACTTGGGGGATTAATTACATCACGTTTTATATAAAAAATGGATCTCATTTGTACATAGTAAAAGTAAAGTGATCCCGTTACAGGCCCTGCGTGGCCCAGAGGGTGGGTAGAGGTATAGCAGTACTCTTTCATGACCGCGGCACTAGAAGGGGGTGAGTGGTCAGCAGCCCCGGCCGCACTTTAACCCCAGGAAAGACCCAGTACCCATTTTACAGGAGGCTGGGTTGGCCCCAGTGCCGGTCTGGAGGGGCGGAAAATCTCGTCCCCACCAGGAGTCGATCCCGGACCGTCCAGCCCGTAGTCAGTCGCTATACCGACCGAGCTACCCGGCCCACCATTTGTACATAACCAGAAATACTTGACCAGATTAACGAGCATTTACATGTGTTTCGTAATAATAACTGCGACTCAAACTTACCGAAACACCTCTTAAAAATGAATACCCTATATACACTATAGACAATACCATGAAAATCACTATACATCACAGGAAAAGGTTCACATCTCAACAAAGTAAAATTTTACATCTTACAGTAGAACTCCGCTTATCCGGACGATGGTTATCCGGATCGCCAAATATCCGAATCGGCTTGGCCCTTCCAGAATTATACAAAACTAACTTTTCTTGAAATTACCGGTTATCGGTTCAAGTACAATTTTTATGGCTTCTAGAACTTCCAGTCAGGCGTGGTCGACAGGTTTAGACGCAGGTAAGTACTGTAAATAGTAATAGCCGAACTTCAAACTACCAACGTAGCTTATTTTCAAAGAAAAGTCCAATTATCTGGATTTTCTGTATATCCGAATGGCTAGCTGTCCCAATTAATCCGGATAAGTGGAGTTCTACTGAATAAAGAAAAGAAAAACAACTAACTGAATGGCCAAAATACCTTGGAACCAAACGCCAACAAGACCCATAAACAACAAAGAGTCAACCTCGTTTTGCATTCAGCAATCCGCTGGCTTTTACATTACACTAACAAACATCTTCTACATGCACATATCTCCCCTACAATAGCAAGCAAGTTCTCTCTATATTCCTATCCTTAGCAAAAGAACTATAAGATGCACCCATTTCAGTTATTGTTTTTATTTCAGGTTTTATATCTTCAAAACTGCAAGAATCTTCTCATTTCACTTAATTATTATTCTAACAATTTCTGTGTCACTTATCGTCATATTCATTATTTCCTTTAACTTCAGTTTTCAGATTCACCACTACAAGAAGCCCGTAACCTATAACTAATCACTCGCTCTACAGTTTGCTATAATACTAAAAATCCTTAAACTAGCCTACATTCAAGAAAAGAGACGCCTAAAATCATGATATTACTCTACAAATTCTTCTAAAAATAAAATGATATACCATGGTTACTACTCGGCTTTGAATGACCTGGTTGAGAAAGCCAAAACCCACAAAGGTTTGTCAATGTTATAATAATAATAATAATAATAATAATAATAATAACGCGCTCAACACAAAATAACCTTAAATTAAGTAAAAGCTAGATCTTCCTAGGCAATTCTTGCATACTTTTAAAGTAACTGTAATATAATGTACATGCACGAAAACACGAATACACATGAATTGCTACCCTTTGGACAAAAATGAGATCTCATTTCTTTTTATAAAACTTGATGTTGCAATTATCCTCCAAAGCAATTTGTATATTTTTGTATTTACCTGAAGACTGCCAAGGCGACAGAAGCACGTTCCAATTGTAGGTCTAGACAGGCCCTTAGGGCTTTAGGAGGTTGAGGCTTCCAAAATTTAAAGACTGTCAGCACATGAAGGTGACAATGTTGCCAGCCTTAAGCCACGGCCACCTTTACTTCCGGGAGATAGCCCTGGTACTCCTTTCTGTTAGAAGCGGAGTAGACCCCAGGACCACAGTGCGGCCGGAAGGATTAAGTTAATGAAAAATCCCAGTGACCCGCTACATTCCGGCTGAAGCGCAGAGCCTCAACCAACTGTGCGCCATCGCGTAACCCTTAAGTACTGACAATGTTTTAGTTGTAATTTTGACGGGTTATGTTTAATACAGTCGAATGTATGTGTCAATGAAGGCTGGGTATAAATACTGTATGCGTAGCGGTATGTATAAAGACTTCGGTTTTGAGCCACATTACTTGCTGGGGTCTTTCCGGTATTTCGGTGTATTGCGCAGTTGCATTTCTCAGGGCAAAACCACCGTAAAGTAAGGGGGCTTTCAACCAACGGTTGGGCGCAAACCTGGCACCGAAATCATGCACTACAGTGGGTCTACCATGGCGGGGTCTTGTGAATACAGGTATGAACTTATGTGTTTCATTGCAATGCAGGGAATTATTTGTTGGCTGAGAGCCTATTAACATCTTAGGAAGACATATGCTTCATGGACTTAGCGTAAAATACGGATATTTTTTCGTTAAAAAAATTGCCGGTACACACTTCTTCCTAACAAATGGAAGGTGCCGTTATTCACTCATTGACTGCCGGCAATGATGAAAACGTCCCTTGCCTTCGTATTTCAAAGTTTACCTTAGAACAGGCCACGACAGTTCAGAGAGAGGAGCAGAGGTATAACTCTACTTTTTCTTTAACCTTAGCGCTAGATGGGGGTGGGTGGTCAACGCCACGACTCGGCAGCTTTCCCCCCGGGAACGAGAGGCGGTACCTATTGTACAGTACAGGAGGCTTGGTGGACCCAGGGCCAGTGTGGAGTGGTGTAAAAAATTTCGTCCCCACCGGAATTCGATCCTCGGACCGTCCATCCTGTAGCGAGACGCTATACCGACAGCGCTATCCCGGCCCGTCTGCGTATTATAAGTAATAAAAAAGTTATTGGTTGATACAGTTGTGTCACATTGTGATGATAGTTTTGGAATAAAAGCAACAAATAAGATATATTTCGCGCAAGTTATTAATTTATCTAATTTATTTATCTAATGTGTCATCGTTAATAAATGTGCCAGTAAGTTGTACCGCTGCGTACCGCCACAAAAAGTCACCGAGTCTCTAAAGTTCTTTGAGGACTTGCCTTTAAGAAGCCTTGCAGAACTATCGAATGGACCGAACAGAGTAGGGTTTGTAATTTTTTGCATTTTGCATGATGACGGAAGCAGACGCACCATCAGAAATGATGTGCTGTAACGAAAAATTAGACGAAAAAATAAAGATCAAATATGTGTGTCACCGTTTGTTATATATCGCTAATTTGCGACAAGAGTGTCACAACTCAAAATATGGCATTTTTTTAGTTATTGGTGTATAAAGAAACGTTTGCAGATGCACTTTTAACAGGCACAGTGTCATAACGCAGTTTGTAAAACTCGTCGCTGGAGAGCAGTTGTGTTGTCGTTGCACTCATAGAAGTATAGCTTTAATCGTTTCTCCTGAAAAATCACTGATTTTGAGTTGTGACACTGTTGTTGCAAATGAGCGATATGCTTTCATTTTTGTTTTGGTGTGTGGAATGAAAACCTGGGTTAGTATTTGTTGAACGTACAGCAGGCTTGGCATTTTAATAATAATAATAATAATAATAATAATAAACATAAATTCTTGTATATACAGGGTGTCCCAGGAGGAATGTGCAAGACTTCGGGAGAGTGTTCCTTATGTTAAAGTATACCGATATAACCCAAAACACCTATATCCAAAGTTGAACGGTTACGGAGATAATGGC
>Ga0123353_10015542_pt1 | contig 11067 bp, 9 predicted proteins | sample TergutLab28metaG_3_FD_92763 | JGI IMG/M metagenome (GOLD analysis project Ga0123353, IMG submission 92763) | Labiotermes labralis P3 segment gut microbial communities from Petit-Saut dam, French Guiana - Lab288 P3 | ecosystem: Host-associated > Arthropoda: Insects > Digestive system > Gut ... | reverse complement strand
TAATATAATGATTTAATTTGTTATTTCCATTATCTGTTTCTTTATGTTGTCGATCTCCAATACTTTTTTCCAATCAGGTTTGAAAATCTCAGCCAATCCTCTTACGATGGCTTTATTTGCGGCATCAGAAAATACCGCTCCGGGCAATTCATTGAACAACACCGCCATTTGTATGTTCAAGTGTCCTAAAAGGAAATCGCGTGCCGCTTCGACCGGCACTCCCTGCCTGATGACTTCTTTCAGCCCTTCGCTGATCACATATATACAAGTAGAAGCGAGTGTTTCGACTAATCCCGGTTCGAGTATAGCCATTTGCTCGACAGTGATACGATGGGCGCGAAGTACGGGTGTATACATTTTCCTGGCAATTTGCTCTCCGGTTTCGTAATCAGATTCTTCTCCCTGCATTAAGGCGCATACGATCGATTGCTTTGCCAGTGTGCCGCCAAACCGGTCTTTCTGAGCGTCGGCCGATGGTTCCCAGTTAAAGACAGAAGGATGTGACGGATGCGTAACGAAGTATGCAATGTCATCACGCTTGGGAAGTTTTCCCGCGTAAGGCGCCGCCGGGTCGAGGGTCATCATCATTGCCCCGGATTTCATCATCCGTACTATTTCCGGTGCGGTTTTTTCGATAGCGACATCCGGAATAGCCAGGATAACGATATCCGCATCCGGAACCGTTTCAAGTGCCGGATACGGAGTAATATTCAATGTAGCAAGTCGCTCTTTACCGACTTCGCTAACTTCGGCATACGAAATGTCAAAAGGTTCGTTTTTCAGATTGGTGGAAATACGCATGCCCATTTTTCCACCGGCGCCAATAATGGTTATCTTTTTCATTTTATTTAATGGATATTTCTTCAGTTTTCATTCTGCAAAAGTAATTATTTTTTTTGTTTGTACACAAATTTGTATTTTTGTATACAAATAATATGTATTTTTGCACACAAATTTAAAATGTCTAAAGCGTATGTTTGAAATACAAAACTATTATACAGCAATATTACTGTGTTTTATGGCGATGTTGTGTTGGGGATCATGGCAAAATACCAGAAATTTAATAACCCCAACCTGGCGTTTTGAACTCTTTTATTGGGATTTCTCAATTGGAATAGTGTTATTTTCGCTTATTGTAGCATTCACACTTGGAAGCATCGAACCTGCTAACCGTACATTTTTGCAGGATATCGCACAGGCTGCACCACGCTACATGTTATTTGCCATGTTGGGAGGTTTCTTATGGAATCTTGGAACCCTGTTGCTGACCGCAGGCATAGCCACAACCGGAATGGCAGTGGCATTCCCGATTGGCGGAGGCATCGGTTGGATACTTGGGATTACTGTCAATTATATAGGGCAACCCGAAGGTAATCCGTTATGGCTTTTTATCGGTTGTACGGTCATTGTTTGTGCCATCACTTGCAGCATGTTGTCATACAAGAAGATAGCGGCTTCACGACAAAAAAATACTAAAGGCGTATTTTATTCATTGATTGCAGGACTTTTCATCTCCTCTTTCTACCGTTTTGTCATGGTTTCCATTAGCTCCGACCATTCGCCTTTTTACACCGGAGGGCAGCTTACCCCGTATACTTCTGTTGTTATCTTTGCATTAGGGGCTTATATCTGTACATGTATCGTTAACCCGTTTTTTATGAAACATCCGGTTGAAGGGAAGTCGTTGCCAGTAAAGGCTTATTTTACAGGGATATCAAAAATACATCTCATGGGTATGCTTGGAGGAGCAATCTGGTGTGCAGGGCAAGTTTTCAGCGTCATGTCGGCAGGCGCGGCTTCACCGGCAATTTCGTACGGTCTCAGCAATGGTGCGCCCATTGTTGCGGCAATATGGGGAATATTTGTCTGGAAAGAATTTAAAAACGCTCCTAAAGGAACGAATAATCTTTTGTTTCTTATGTTTTTACTCTATTTCATTGGATTAGGGATGATTATCTATTCACGTTACGCCTGACCAATATGTATACAAACCAACCTCTTGAAATAGGGATCGGCAGTTACACATATACTTGGGCGATTGGCGTTTCCGGATATGAAGCAGAAGCCCCCATGACGGCTTTTGAGCTGATAGCAAAAGCTTCGGAACTGGACGTAACGGTAGTTCAGTTTGCAGACAATATACCTCTTGACAGTTTTTCCGACGAAAAATTACTTGAGATGTTACAATTTGCGAAAAGAAAATCCATCAAATTGGAAGTAGGATCGAAGGGTTTAACCCCCGAATGTCTGAAAAGGTATATCGCTATTGCACAGACATTACATTCCGGCATCCTTCGTTTCGTCATTGATGAAAATGATTACCAACCGTCACCCGAACAAGTCGTTAATATCATCCGCCCATTTATCCCTGCGCTGGAAGTCGCCAATTTATGCTTGGCGCTCGAAAACCACGACAGGTTAAAAGCCGTTGAGTTCGTACAAATCATAAAGGCGTGCAATTCCCCGTATGTCGGTATTTGCCTCGATACGGTGAACTCTCTTGGCATCCCCGAAGGAACCAGTGAAGTGATACGGGAACTGTTGCCTTACACGGTCAATCTGCATGTGAAGGATTTCATTATAGAGCGGTTGGAGCACAAGATGGGTTTCAAGGTGGAAGGCGTTCCGGCGGGAAAGGGAAAATTGAATATACCTTTTTTAATGCAGGAACTGCGTGATCTGGGCAAGTGCAAAACCGCCATTCTTGAATTGTGGACGCCTTTTGGGACTACAATGGAAGAAACGATTGCCCGTGAAAATAATTGGGCTATCGAAAGCATATTTTATCTAAATCGATTAATTTTGTGAACCTTTTAATTTATTATGTATGATGGAACAGTTACGTTTTGCCGTCTTAGGAACCGGTTTTTGGTCGCAATTTCAGGTAGGTGCCTGGAGAGAAATCGAAGGCGTAAAACTGGTAGCGCTGTATAATCGCACCAAATCAAAAGCAGAAGATTTAGCCAAAAGATTTGGCGCACCTTCGGTTTATGATGACGCCGTTGAATTATTCGCTAATGAAAAACTTGATTTTGTAGATATTATTACCGATGTGGATACGCATTACAAGTTCGTAGAAATGGCAGTTGATGCGGGCATAAAACACATCATCTGCCAAAAACCAATGGCGCCCGATTGGTCGACAGCCAAAAAGATGGTGGAAATCTGCGAAAAAGCAGGCGCAGCGCTTTATATCCATGAAAATTACCGTTGGCAAGCTCCTGTACGACGGTTTAAGGAAATGATGGATACAGGAGTTATCGGTAAACCTTTTAAAGCAAGGGTTTCCTTTTTGTCGGGTTTCCCGGTTTTTGATAATCAACCATTCCTGAAAGAACTAGACCATTTCATCATTACCGATATGGGGTCGCATGTTTTCGATGTATGTCGTTACCTGTTTGGTGAAGCGTCAAGGTTATGGTGCCGGACAAAATCCGTTAATCATGGAATCCAAGGAGAAGATTTGGCTGTGACATTGATGGAGATGGAAAACGGAATACCACTCTATGTAGAAATGTCATACGCCTCCATTATTGAGCATGATATGTTTTCGACTGTGAACATATTGGTTGAAGGAGACAAGGGAAGCATAACTCTTGGGCCGGGTACATCATTCGAAATATGTACTACTACCCGTTCCGGGACGGTAATGGAAAAAGTGGAATTTCCGTCCTATGACTGGGCAGATCCTGACTATATCGTAAACCATGAAAGCGGGATACATATCAACCGCAACATCCTGCATGCCATACGCGATGGTGCAAGGGCGGAGAATACCGGCATGGATAACCTCGAAACTGTACGCCTTGTATGGGCTTCATACGCTTCTGCGAAAGAAGGGAAAATAATAGAAATCAATCAATTTAAATAATTATGTATAAACAATTTACTATTTTGACCATTTGTTTTTTGTTCGCCTTCGCACAAAACCAAAATGCGCAAACCTCGAAACATGGCGCTATCACGGTTCACCCGGAAAAGCGCTATTTACAATATGTGGATGGAAAACCGTTCTTTTATTTGGGCGACACTGCATGGGAACTTTTCCATCGCCTCAATCTGGGTGATGCACGTATGTACCTCACTGACCGCGCCATGAAAGGATATACGGTTATCCAAGCTGTGGCGCTGGCGGAACTTGATGGCTTGAGAACACCCAATGCCAATGGGGACCTTCCTTTTACGGATGCTGCTTTTACTCAGCCAAACGAAGCCTATTTCAAACATATCGACGCCATTATCCGAATGGTGGATTCGCTTGGAATGGTTGTAGGTTTTCTACCTACATGGGGTGATAAAATTAACAAGGCATGGGGTGCGGGGCCTGTGATTTTCGACAATGAGAAAAAAGCGGAGGATTATGGTTATTATTTGGGTAATCGCTACAAAAACTATAAAAATATCATCTGGATATTAGGTGGCGATAGGGATTTTACAGGTTTTGAATCTTGCATACGCGCTATGGCTAAAGGGATAGCCATAGGCTTTTCCGGAAAGGAAGATTACAGCAAATGCTTGATGACTTTACATCCCACTGGAGGAGGCGCTTCATCAAAATGGTTTCATCATGACGAATGGCTTAGTTTTAACATGCAACAGAACGGACATTGTTACGATACGGACGCATGGAAACGTATACAAAATGATTATAACCTCCAACCCACAAAACCGATAATAGACGGCGAACCGCTTTATGACGAACATCCGGTATGCTTTAACCGCGAAACACATGGTACATCAATGGATTTTCAGACTCGACGTTTCTTTTATCACGAGGTTTTTGCGGGAGCATTCGGTCATACACAGGGTTGCCATGCTATCTGGCAAATGTGGACGCCGGACAGAGAACCCGTAAACGGCCCCATCCGCCCGTGGTATGAGTCGCTTCAACTGATCGCTTCGTATCAAATGGGTTATGGTCGCTACCTGATGGAAAGCCGTCCGTTTTTCACCCGGATGCCGGATCAAAGCATCATAGTAGACGGACAACGAGACGGGCTGAGGCATATTTCAGCCACACGCGATCGAAATGGCTCTTACGCCATGCTCTACAGCGAACAAGGCGACCCATTTGAAGTAAATCTTCAATTGTTGTCTGGGAGAAAAATCACAGCATGGTGGTTCGATGTGCGTAGCGGCAGGAGTTTCAATATCGGCACATTCGACAAGACGGAACGTAAGTGGTTTTATCCTCCCACCAGAGGCAAAGGGAATGACTGGGTGCTGGTATTGGACGACGCCTCAAAAAAGTTTGCCGCACCAGGCGAAAAATAATTGAAATAAATCAGTATATCATTTTCACATGAAAATACTTATTATCGGAGGTACCGGAAACATCAGTACTCCCATCACAAAAGAATTACAAAAGAACAGTGAGCATCACATAACACTGTTCAATCACGATGTTATGAAACCGGAATGGCTGTATGATCGAGTCAAAGTGATTTCAGGCGAAAGAAGCGAACTGCTCATGTATGAGGAAGCACTGTTTGCCGGTGGGTATTACGATTGTGTCATTGATATGATTTGTTTTGAACCGGAAGACGTTACAAAAGATATCCGGTTGTTTGCCGAACGAACCAAGCAATTTATTTTTTGCAGCACAGTAGATGTTTTTTCAAAAACTCCTGAATACTATCCGGTTACAGAAGAAGCATTGTTAGGAGCGTTACCCTCATTCCAGTATGCATACAAAAAGATGAAATGCGAGGAATTGTTGTGGGAAGCCCACAGGCAGAAAAAATTTGAACTGACTATATTAAGGCCCTCAGCCACATATAACGAATCATGGAGTCCCGGTATACACAGTTTCGGCGGACAAAGCTACCATTTAGACCGTATCAAGCGTGGGAAACCTATCATCATGCACGGTGACGGCACATCTATCTGGCTCGAATCACATTGTAACGACACGGCATCAGCCTTTATCGGGGCTGTAGGAAACAGTATTACATACGGACAGTCGTACAATGTAACGGCTGACGAATGGATGACACACAACCAGATGTGGTGGACAATTGCTAAGGTGATGAAAGCACCCGAACCCGATTTTGTGTATATCCCGACCCACATTCTGGCAAAACTGGCGCCTGTCGAGGCCGAATGGTGCAGGGAAAATTTCATGCACAACAATATCTTCGACAATTCTAAAGCCAAGCGAGATCTGGGATTTTGCTACACCGTCCGTTATCAAGAGGGAGTAAGGCGATGCATCAATTTTCTTGAGACGAACGGTATGATCGAAAATTCCGACAACTACCCTTTTTATGATAGGATAGTAGATATTTGGCAGAAAATGGAACAACAATTATTTAACAATTAAATCAAATAATGAAGCATTTTTTTATTTTTGTAATAACGACTGGTGTTCTGTGGATACACATTTCCTGCAATTCGAAAACATTCGACGGAACGTATAATGTACTCGATTATGGCGCGAAAGGCGACAGTATCCACGATGATACACAGGCGTTTCTGGATGCTATTGAAGACGCCGCAAGAACCGGTGGCATCGTGTTTGTTCCGCCCGGAAAATACTGGGTAACAAAAACGCTGAATCTTTCGGGGATAACCCTGAAAGGCGCCAACGAAGCTATCCGTTCGTGGTTTCCGCTGAACGGGACAGTGTTGCTGGTAACAGCGGGAAGAGGCAATGAAAACGCGCCTCCTTTCATCAAGATGAGCAATGCATCGGCAGTATCGGGTGTGACAATTTTTTATCCCGAACAGGACGTCCATTCGGTGACGCCTTATCCTTATACCATACAGATAGGTGAAAAGACACAGAATGAAGGCGAAATATTCGACTGTACCATCAAAGACGTCACCCTTATCAACAGTTATAACGGTATACATTCCGGCCCCGGCGAAAACGGACGCCACCGTATTTATAACGTCAACGGATGCGTTTTACGCCGCGGGATATTCGTTGAAAGTGTAGGTGATGTGGGACGAATAGAAAACGTACATTTCCATTGTCATTATTGGACAGATAAAATTAAGGGGGGCGATTTCTGGAAAGCCTTCGATTACATGCAGAAGAATCTTGAAGCATTCATTATAGGTCGAAGCGATTGGGAGTATATGGCCAATACTTTTGTATTCCCTGCTCTTATAGGATATCGTTTCATCAGTACTGAGGCTAACAAGCATTGGAAAGGCGGACCTAACGGACAATTTATGGGTATTGCTGCAGATGCGTGCGGATGCTGCATACAGGTTGACGGGATACAACCCATGGGACTTCTGATTACAAATGGACAATTTAACGCCCACCTTACCGGTGATAGTATACAGATTATCATCAGAGAAACTTGTGACGGAAATGTGCGTTTTGTGAATTGCGGTTTCTGGGGGCCTGTTAAGCACAACGCATTGCTCAATGGAACAGGCGTAACGTCTTTCAGTGATTGCTACTTTTCGTCCAACTATTACGACCCTGCGTTCTATTCCATTGTGGCTGAGAACGGCAAATTACAGATACAAAATTGTACATTTGACGGCGTTTACAGCCAAACAGATGAATCGCAAAACTGGGCGTATGCAGGAAACAAGACTATGCCACCGTCAATATACCTCGGGAAAAACATGCAACATGCCATTATCAGGGGAAACAACGGGTATTGGGGCGTCAGTATCAGGAATATGATCGGGAACAAAGCCATTATCAGTGACAACGAACCACCGCATGAGAATGAGACATACTGAACGCGCCGTCAAACAATTTCTCTGGGTAGTTTATGCCATTTATTTCTTCAATGGCATGGCTATGTGCTTCGAAGGGACCTTCAATCCGGAGATCAAAGAACTCTTTGCATTGGATTACATGAGGCTGATGTACCTGATGTTCGCCAAAAACATACCTTTCTTGCTCTTATCCGTTATTGTCGGAATAATGGCGCAAAAAATCGGCCTGAAAAACACGCTTTCCCTGGCGATGATCATATCGGCGGCAGGCACGATAGGGATTGCTGCCGGGATACAAACCATGAACTATCCGCTGATACTGGTTGCCTGCTTTATCAATGGCAGCGCATTTACTTTTCAATTGGTAGCAGGAAACCCATTATTGTCCGAATTGGGTTCACCTGCACAAAGTTCTGTCCGCCTGAACTTTGCTAATGCGTTGGGTGCAATAGCCCAAATGATTGGAATGTTACTGGTTTATCTGATATTGCCGGCTACCATCATTATGGCTGTCGACAAAATACCCTACATCACATCTATACTCTATCCTATCGCCCTATTATTATTAGTATTGGGAGTCATGCCATTCTTTTTAAGGTGGAATGATATTCAAGTGCTTGCAAAACAAAACATAGCCCCGTTAAATCAAAACAGTAAATCGGTGTGGCGTGAGACCAAAATAGTGCTGGGACTTGTCACCCTATTTTTTGTTCTGGGTGTGGAAGCTGGTATTTTCGGATTGTTTCGGAATTTTGCAGAAGACCCCGAAATAGGAAATTTGGATTCATCATCATCCATCCTTTGCTATACTTTCTATTTTATATTTTTTGCAGCAGGACGATTCCTGGGTGCTGCATTTCAACGGCGTGTGTTACCTTCCGGATATTTGCTGGTAAGCGCTATAGCCGCTGTTTGCGGAATCATCTTGGCGATTTTTACCAAGGGGATGGCGGCTGTAGTTTGTCTCATCGCTGTAGGGTTCTTTGCATCGGTATTTTTTCCTACCATCTATTCCATAGCTATTGATGGCATGGGTCATCGTGTTGCCAAAGCATCCGGAATACTCACGATGGGAATGATCGGCGGAGCCATATTGCCGGTGTTGCAAGGAAAATTTGCAGATATGGCCGGCTTGCAGTATTCATTTATCATAACGGTGCTTGTTTATGGACTGGTGATATATTATGCTTTACGATATTATAAAAAGAATGAATCATATTAGAACCATGGATTGGGGAAAAAAAACACCGCTGAAAATATCGGAAAATGGGAGATATCTGCTATACCATGACCAAACGCCGTTCTTTTATTTAGGCGATACTGCATGGGAATTGTTTCACGCCCTGACTTTCAGCGAGATGGAGCTTTATTTCGAAAACAGGACTTCATTGGGATATAACGTAATACAAGCGGTAATAATTCCCGAATTGGATGGATTGAAAACACCCAACCGTTACGGGGAATGCCCATTATTTCAAAACGATCCGGCACAACCCAACGAAAGATATTTTACTTTTATCGATTATGTATTACAAATGGCTGGTAACTATGGACTGTTCGTTGGCGTGCTTCCAACCTGGGGCGATAAAGTCGAATTGATGGGTTGGGGTATTGGTCCGGTGATTTTCAATGTAGACAATGCTTATTATTATGGGAAAATGCTCGGTAATAGATATAAAAACACACCCAACATCATTTGGATTATCGGCGGCGATCGTCAGGTAGGGGGGAAGAACCGAGAAATATGGGAAGCGATGGCCAAAGGAATCAAGTCGGAAGACAGGAACCATTTGATGACCTTTCATCCCAATGGCGATAAAAGTTCCTCGATGTGGTTCCACCAAGCGTCATGGCTTGATTTTAACGCCTGCCAGTCGGGACATTCCATGCGCGACTATCCCAACTATATGATGATCGATTATGATTATAACCGGGCACCTGCCAAACCTTGCTTGGACATGGAACCATGCTACGAAGATCACGCAGTAAACTGGAAAATAGAAAATGGCTTTTTCAACGATTATCACGTTCGCAAGGCTGCTTACCGGGCTGTATTTGCAGGCGCTTGCGGCCATGTGTATGGATGTGCATCCGTATGGCAAATGCACCGTCCAGAAAAAGCGCCTGTAGGTTTTTCAAACGACTACTGGCATCACCAGATACACCTTCCGGGCGCCCGACAGATGGAGTACTTAAAACGGCTTGTTGAATCAAGACCTTTTACCGAACGTGAACCTGACTTCGAAGCCATAGAAACGCCTTTGGTCGGCGACGATCATATCAGGGTTACCAAAGGAAAGGATTACCTGATGGTTTATTTGCCCAAAGGTGGCGAAGTAAAAGTCAATACCAGTGTAATTAGGGGCGCCCGGAAAAATGCATGGTGGTTAGATCCAAGGACGTCGGCAATTATTAGAATAGATACAAACACAAATCCCGTAGTGATATTTGAAGCGCCCTCATCCGGCGAAGGATTCGACTGGGTGTTGGTGGTAGATAATGCCGATGCAATGTTTGAATATCCGCAATTTCAAAACAAAATCCATTATTAAAATGAAAAGGAAAATATTATTGGCGCCGGTGGAAAAATGGGCATGTATATCTCCGCCAATTAAAAAAACGAGCTTTTTGAGACAAAAAAATTATTGCTGCTTGTCCCCATAAAGTAATCTAATAAGATGTCTGTCATTTTGTTAAACATAAATATGTTGTAATTGAACGTAATAAAACATACGGTTCAATATGTCAAATATCAATCGTAGGTCTAAATTAACTTGAGGAGATAAGCAGTAAATTATTTTCAATTCTTAATACAATCATGACTAATATTAATATTAATAAGTAATTTCAGCTAAGTACACATCAAGAATTAGTTTAAATTAAATTGCGAGAAATTAATTTTCAAGTTCACCCCCACATTTGCCAGATGCCTGTTGAGTGCATAAAAGAGTTTATCCTTCTCAAGATAAACTTCTGGATTGAGCCATTCCTTTTTCAGTTTTCGCCAAAGCGTTTCAGCAATGTTGAGGTGTGGCGAATAAGGGGGGAGAAAGAACAGGAACAACCCCCTTTTCTGCCAATAAGGTATCCGTTCCCTGATGGCTTTGGTTTTATGTATTCCCGCATTATCAAGAACTATAAATGTTGTTTTGCGTACTTCAAAGGACAATTGTTCCAAATATTCCAAAACAAATCCGGCGTCAATATTTTCTGTGGTGATCTGCCACCGGCATTGATTTTGTCTGGTGATGAAGCCCGGACAGTTAGCCTTATAGGCTTTTTCGGACAATATACAAACTTCCTCATCCGGAAATTGCCATCCGTAAGGAACATACCCTTCGCTGCACACATGGGATTCATCTCCATAATAAAGGTCTATTG
>Ga0123353_10015540_pt1 | contig 11068 bp, 9 predicted proteins | sample TergutLab28metaG_3_FD_92763 | JGI IMG/M metagenome (GOLD analysis project Ga0123353, IMG submission 92763) | Labiotermes labralis P3 segment gut microbial communities from Petit-Saut dam, French Guiana - Lab288 P3 | ecosystem: Host-associated > Arthropoda: Insects > Digestive system > Gut ... | reverse complement strand
GCTGAGTGGACCCCGTTCCAGACACACTACTACTCAGAAAATCTGGTAGCGCCGGGGATCGAACCCGGGACCTCTGTATCTGTAGCCAGAAACTCTGACCACTAGACCACAGAGGCGGTCCTAAACACACAACACTTTCTTTAATTTCATTAGTTTAACCTTTAGATGCTTAACGTCAACTATAGTTGATGTAATGCACCGCTAACCTCCAAAGTTGCATTTTACATATTTATTCAACAAATATAGGTACCAAATATTTTAAACATGGTGTATACTCTCCGTATTTTCTCTTCAAAATGCAGTTTGTTTCATAATTCTAACGTATTTGGTTCCTGTATTATTCACATTTTATATACAGGATGTGCTAAAATTAAAAAAATAATTCCGGCGCCAAAAGGTTAATCACAAATTGCACGTGTGCTACTATGAGCGAATGTAATGTTGTGACGTATTTCAACAATTCATGCACCTTTTTCACGCCATCTAGTTACATTTACTTTTTCTTTAATGCTGATTGGCTTTTGCCATTTTTCACTTGGATTGCACTAGGTGATGTAGATTTAAGTTTCTTGTGTTGGTAAGAAAAGCCAATTCTTTTGAAGAGGAAACTGAATGATCCTCATGATTATGTCAGCAGTGTAATCCATACACGATGGTGTGACATTGCAGTCACTTTCTTCTAGCAGCCTCCTACAGAAGATAAGTGCAGCCATGGATTGTTTATGCCAATTTGCTGTCAACCAAACATTATCTTGTAACTTCAAAAGGGGGTATAAATTTTCTAGTCACTTTAAAGTGAAACTGTGCAAAATGAAATAGTGTAATATGAGGCCTGCCTATAATAAGATTTTAATCCTTGTAGGGGAAGAGATTTTTATCAAATCCAAAACATCCAGACTTAACTCTGGGGCTCCATCTAGTCTCCTGTTCAGTGGGTACTGGAGTTCTTTCCCAGGGATAAAGTGGCTGGGGTGTGATGTTAACCACTCACCTTTATCTGGCACTGAGGTTATGAATGAGTGTAGCTATCCCTGTATTTTCCCTATATGTCTTAATGGTGTGGACAGGCACAACTATTTTATTTACCCCTGTAGTAGAAAAAAAGTTACACATACCAGTTGCACCACTGGGACTAAAGGGCTGCTGGATATTGTAATTTTCCGGATAATGAAGGTAAGAAGGTAAAGTGATCCCGTTACAGGCCCAGTGTGGCCCAGAGGGTGGGTAGAGGTATAGCTCTACTCTTCCATGTCCGCGGCACTAGAAGGGGGTGAGTGGTCAGCAGCACGCCCTGGCCGCACTTTGCCCCAGGGAAAGACCCGGTACCCATTTTACAGGAGGCTGGGTGTACCCCAGAGCCGGTCTGGATGGGTGGGAAATCTCGTCCCCACTGGGATTCAATCCCGGACCGTCCAGCCCGTAGTCAGTCACTGTACTGATTGAGCTACCCAGCCCACAATTTTCCAGATAATAGGACCTTATATTTCATGTATATTTTAGTCCACCTAATAACCTTATAGACAGACCTAACCATTTAATTGGTTGCTTTCCCTTTGACACTTTCTTTCCCCTTTTATCATATTTATATAACATGGTGTACATATAATCTTAAAAAAAAAAAAGTCCAAGACATCAGTAATGGATAGTTTATCTCTTGGAATCAGTGCTGGATAGTGCCTGTTGATGGAATTATGAAATGTATGGGCCTTTTAGTCAATTTCTGGTTAATAGAGATTTCTGGATTATACAGTTATGGATGTCACAGCTTGTACTGTAGTGTGGAAAATAAATGATGATGGAAACTTTATGGGTGATGCAGTATTAGTGTTGTTTAATGAAGACCAACACCAAAATTTGTGAGAGAAATGTATGCAAATAAAAAAAACAAATTGGTGTATTAAATATTCCTGGAAGTTTCCAAGTTGTGGATTGCTTTCAAATGCTGTGACAAATGAAATTATGTTATGCAGCAGGCCTCTTGATCGTATTGGCTGCCTGTATGATCCCATATTTTTTTGGTAATAATTACAAAAATTATATTCAACGCTGGTGGTGGTTTTTTAATTAGTTATTCAGAAAATTCTCTTCCCCCCCTCACACACACACACACACACATATATATATATATATATATATATAAGCCCCACTTTTTACATGAAACTGCTGTTTCTGTTGAATTGTTAGTGGGTGTGCCTTTCGCTTTACCCGTGATATTGTCAAGTGCAAGTAGCAGACTTGGGCAGATTTCACATGAAGAACTGTAATTTGTGTCATATGATTCTTAAACGTTTAAATACCTCCCTTGCCAGAAGTGAGAGCATGTAGGAAAATGCCCCTAGAAATTTATTTTGTTATTTAGGCATATGGAAATTTATGGCACTTCTAAGACCTGTTACATAATCTCTGTTTTATCTTTCACAATGTTCCATTAATTTAATAAATTTATCTTTTTCCTGTTCAAATAACCCTCATGTTCTTCATAAAGCATGCATTAAAAACGAAATACGCACACTCTGGGATCAGGATTAACAACACTGAATTAAAGTTTTGAAGGAATTTAAAGTCCCGCATATGAGTGGAAATGTGTGAGTCCTTTGTACCTGGCTGCTTGTAATTTTTTTAGAAACAGCTTAACACTTACTTGAATTGATTTTAATTTTTGGAAGTAATGCTGGTAATTGTAACCTGGTTTGCATGCTAAATATGTTCTATTGTATTTATTGTTTCTGATACATTTTTGGAAGAATATGAATGCTGTTGTTCTCTCTCTCTCTCTCTCTCTCCCTCTTTTTTTAATGCATTTTCTGGATTTAAATTGAAGCTGCTCCTTTCCAGGAAAGAGATCCACTGAAGTCTAAAGTTGCCAAAGTCATACCAACTGCAAATAATGGATCATCAGAATTAGTGTCAGTTCACCATTACGAGGTAAAATATCACCCATAAGCAATGTGTGATACTTGAGCCTTATAGTTTTTAGTGGTAATAGTAATAATAATATTAATATTATTATTAATAGTAGTAGTAGTAGTAGTAGTAGTAGTAATAATAATGAAACATGATAAAGTTTGTACACATTTGCACTACTCAGTATGCAAAACCTTAGGCATTGAAACCACAGACAGATGGTACACACACATCCCCAAGCCAGTGTGTGAAGAGGGAGATGTCACAGTGTTGTGGAATCAAGCAGTACACACAGTCAGAGAAGTTACAGCAAATAGGCCAGATATAATAATTAGAAACAAAAAAGAGAAAACATGCACACTGATGGATGTGACTATACCCGCAGACAGAAATGTGCAAAAGGAAGCGGAAAAGAAGTTAAAATACAGGAGTTTATGTATAGAGATACAACGAATGTGGAACCTGAAGTGTACAATCATACCAGTAATAATTGGAGCCACTGGAATTGTAACGGGAAGCTTAAGGAAAAATTTGGAAACTGTACCATGAAAACATTCGATAGATTCACTACAAAAGGCAGCTGTACTTGGAACATCACACATAATACGGAAAGTACTGCAGTGTGAAGCTTGAAGCCTGAGCAGTGGGGATCACCGCTGGTTCAAGAGAAGTACCAGGAAGAAAAGGCCCATGACAAGAGACATCCATATTGTATACTACTACTACTACTACTACTACTACTAATAATAATAATAATAATAATAATAATAGGTATATTAATAGTTGATTGATTGATTGATTGATTGATTTGCGATTGGTTTTGAGACCTTATGGCCCCTTGCACCTAGGCCTTAGTGCCCCATATTGATTTATGGGAGCCCTGTTGCTTTGCTAAAGTTCCAGTTGGCCCCCAGACTTACACTCTTAATGCCCTCTGGCTCCAAGAAGGAGCCCAGATACACATGTCTATGTGAAGCCAAAGCTTCACATTCACAAAGAATGTGGGCTGAGGTTTTGTCCTCTGCTCCACACTTCCTATATTAATGGTTATTAATGACCAAAAGGCAGACACAACCAAGGGAGACTGTGAAAGAGACTTCTAGAAATGTGAGACCAGAACAAATCAACAAGTGGCCCAACTGCATGTTAGATGATGATGATAATGAGGATGTTTATTAATGCTGAATTAATTAAAAATGACGTACGGTTGTAGGATAAATTGGGTGAAGAAATACTGAGAGGGAAGTAGATTGCAGGCAGTGAAATCTGGGTTGTAAGTTGTGTCCAGAGCTATAGACTAATTAACATTTAAAATTCAAAGTGGTAGGGAGAAAAAATGTGAATTTATATATGTGTTTTGCAGAAATAATGTTCTGAAAATTCTGGCATTTCTGTGTGGAGGCAAAATTAGAGAACTAGAAAAAACACTGAAGCAGGTTGGGAAATACAGGGTCCTTATTTTATCTGGCCAATATATTTTATCACTTACTAGCAGCTCACAAAATCCATACTTGTAGAATTTGGCTCAGTTATCTGCCTACACTTACAATGTTAAAGGGTTCTTGTCATGTCTGCAGTCATCAGACACAGTGAATAGCCTGCCTATTATAAGACAGGGTCATTTGGATGATAGGTATGCTTACTACATTTTCTACAAGAAGCGAATTTTGTGGACTGGTACCTTCTTGGGGTGTAATGTGGAGAAGTGGACCTTACGTTCATATTGTGTAGGGGTGATTCGTGGTTTCATCACAGTGGATTTGTGAACTCTCATACTGACAGTCACTTAATTAATAAAGAGCCATTTCATGATGTTAATGTTGGTGTGTGGTGTACTCTGAGTGCAGCTAGGATTATTGATCCAACTTTTTTTTTTAAACCGTAAATTCCCATCAGTATGTTACACACATTCTGATGCAGTTGTTTGGAAACCTTTGTCTTTTTGTAGCCAGAGAGTGCAACAGCTCACACAACAAACAATTCCATGCATTGCTTAGGAATTGTTTGTGATGAAAGAATAATAACCAGGGTATTATGACCTAGTTTGCCAGACCTGAACCATTGCCAGTGATTTTTAACTTGTGAAGAATTTTAAGGGATAAATTATATAATAATAATAATAATCTTTTCACTGAAGATGATTAGGGAAGGTTTACAGGAAGTATTGTCTTCAGTTTGACCAGCAAAATGCATTGTGAAATGAATGTTCTTGTTAGATGCGACTTATGTCTTTGAACGAAAGGAAGCTATTTCCAGCACATTCTGTAAGTATGGCACATGAGAATCTAATATTAACTGCAGTGCATTGAACACTAATGTGTGGACTCTGACTTGATGGCAAAATGGAATAGAGGCAGGAAGCAACCAACAGTATTTGTCAGATGAAATAAGGATCCTGTGCATACACAATGTAATAATTCTGGCACATTTACTCTTATTAATCATTTAAAAAACTAAGAAATTGGGAAGTGTTTTTTTATTTAAAAAAATTCAAATTGGTGGTGCTTGAAATGCATGCTGAAATGTGTGATGGTCATTGCATAAAGTATCTATTATTTTTTTCCGATTTTAATCAAAATTAGAATGTACTGACAATGTAGTAGAATTCCCCAGTATTAAATTATGTGTAAATTCATTGTGTGGTTCTTCAGACATGCATACATGTAGACAGAAGGATATGGCAAAGGCTATAGGCATATTTTTGCAACTTTTCTTTGCAGCTGTTCTAAAAATGACTATGAAAGTGGAACAAGTCAGGAGAGTATTACTTGTACTGACAAATTTCATTGTTAATTTTAATCTTCTGCTTATTGAAGTTTCTTATGTGAGTATCCAAAATTAAGGTTTTATTCCTCAGTATTCAATGTAGAGATAGCACTGTGGTGACAAAAGCATTTATTTTGGGCACATAATGAAGTGGTTTTAGGTGTTTATGAGTCAAAACAAAATTGTGATTTTTGGAATCCTGTGTTTATCCCGTGAAGTGTCTGAATGGTTCTGTTTACATGAAAGTTTGGACACTAAACAACAGTTACCTAAAAAAAGTGTCCATTGATTTGAACTTTCACTCAGTCATAGAGAGGGAGCCAGGATAGCTCAGTTAATGTAGTGATGGGTGTGTACTGGAAGACCAGGGAAGCATGGTTCAATTCCCAGGAGGGTGCAAGAGATTTTTTCTTTTCCAAAGCATCCAGTGGACTCTGGGCTGCACACAGTATCTTGTTGAGTACCACAGACTCTTTCCCTGGAGTTAGTAGAGCAGGGAATGATGTAGACCACTCCTCTATCTGGTGCCAAGGATGAGAATGTATTGAACTAGACCACCGCTCCTTTGTATGCCTCCATGGCATAGTGCTTAATTAAGCACAGGGTTACCTATATCTATACTCATTCCCAAGGAATGCTGCATAGGCCACCATGCTAATACAGATGGACCTGCATACAGGAGCCCCTCATTTGTCAACATATGTGGGATGCAACTGAAAGTACCAACACATTTTATATCTTAGTAATACTTAAAGTGTACACTGACCCTTTGACCTTCTTCAGACTGATATACAATAATGGCTTCTGACTGTGAGGACTGGTGGGCATGATAAAATTTGGACTTGTTTGTGATGTAAAATGTTTTTCAGCACTTTCTGTTGCATGGTGTATGACAGTAAAAAATCTTTGTGCATTTTTACACATTGTATTCTGTTGTGTACAACTGCAAGTTAATTTAAATTTTGAGGCGAGATTAATGCACTTCACAAACACAGTTTTTTGTAATGAACATCAGTTTTCACAGATTGTGTTTCTGTAATGGCACACGTTTGTTTCAGGATGAAGTGAACCAGCGTGTGAACATATGGTTTATATTCCAGAAAACAAAGTATGTCTGGGATGAAAATAAGAAACAATTTTGTGGTCTGCAGTTCCCTGTGGATCTGTCCTTTGGGGAATATATGGAGTGGAAAGGGTATCAGGAGGACCATGAGGTCACATATGCAGACATCAAATATGGCAGGAACCAGTACGTTAGATTTGTTTATAACTGGTTTAACCTTGTGCTGTTGCTGTTGTGATCCTAAATGAGATGTCAGTGGCCCAGCACAAACACTTTGCAATCAGAGTTCTTACACCTATTCTTAAGTGTCTTGAATTTCTGTACTGTATCACATTGAGTACTGGATCGTGATGGGCTTACGATGTGCTGTACATGTGACTGACTTTTAACAAGTTAGAGATGTGGAACTAACCATAATGAAAGTGCTCACAATTCTTTATTAAATCCCAAGAGGCTGGTTGGGCCCTAGAGGCAATTCACGTGTGGTGGTAAACAAGTCAGGTCTTACGCACTTGCCAGGAATCAACCCTTCTCATCCAGCAGAGTCTGCACTCTTTTGGCTTATTTATGATGCTCTTTAAATGTAATTTTTATCAGTATTGTAACAGGGGCTTTTACACCATTTGCAGCCATTTTTAAGCTCTAAATAAATTGGGTGGGTGTTCATTTGATGGTGATTGATTGATTGAAGGTATACCTTAACTGGGAGTGCTAATTGTTATTGTATGCTTATGTAGGCTTGACATGGTGGTGCCAGAGTTTATGGAACTGTTCAAAGAACGAGCCACAGCTCCATTTTTTGTATTCCAAGTGCTGTGTGTTGCCTTATGGTGCCTGGAAAAGTACTGGTACTACTCACTGTTCACACTTGTCATGCTTATCCTGTTTGAATGTACTCTGGTCCAGCAGCAGCTGCGCAACATGGCAGAAATTCGCAAGATGGGCAACAAACCATACATGATACAGGTATGTGAAGTTACCTTTCACAGACCTTATGTACATTCATTGGTTTGAGTCTGGTTGATTACATTGAATTAAATGGTTAAAAGTGTACTGCATAAACCTCCTGATATCTGTTTTACCATGATGAAGAGTTTTTAGATTGCTCTTTTGAGTTGGTACATTCTTCTATGTAAGATGTGTATGTTTTCAGATAACTAGGTATTTAGAAAGTTTGCTGACCCATCAGATACTAAAAGAAGGTGCAGACTGACATTGTTTAAAAACCAATTCAAAACAAGTGTTATATTCAACCGCTGACTTGATAGTATTCAATGTCATAGTCAGTAGAAATGTTTTTTGAGGCATGTGTAATGTTTTCAGGTTTATCGGAATCGACGGTGGCGTCCCGTATCTACAGATCAACTTGTTCCAGGAGATATAGTGTCTATTGCACGGTCACAGCACAACAACTTTGTGCCATGTGACCTTCTGCTACTACGTGGACCATGTATAGTTGATGAGAGCATGTTAACTGGTAAGTGGGTGACACAATGGTGGGAAATTGGATCATAGTTACATAGGAATAATACTGTATTATAGTAAGCTCTTGCATCAAGTAATCTGTTACGAAGTAGTTCTGCTGTTGTTCAAACATTCACTTATGTACTTCTTGGTTGAAGTCTAGCTGGGATTGTTTGTAGCTTTGTTTCCTTTCCTAAGGAATGAAAGTAGGCTAGTCTGCATGTGTTTCTATGGTCCACTCATCAGTTTTTGAGCAAGCTAACCAGCATCACAAAATTTGGTATAGGTGTACTTTTAGAGGCCATAGCAATCTCATGCTTTTTAATTTCCTTCAATTTACAACCCACAAATTTGTGAGGCAGGGGCAGTACCAACGCTGCTAAATCTAAGGTCCCGGAATTGCATACAGAAACAAGTCTTGAGGAAAACTTGAAACTTTCCATAAGTTAAATGCAAAACAACAAAATGGTGTCTGCATGAAATGTACATTTGGCTTTTGGTTTGTTGGCCGTTTGTAATGAATAACTGTAGCTGGGAATTGGTGTGTAAGTGCACATAGAAATTCAGTTTGAAGTGTTATTTGCCTGTCAACATTTACAGATGGTGACTGCAAACTTGAGGTTATGAGTGTATCCATCACATTGAACATGGATGAGGTCTGTAGGGTAACGTGGTGCAAAATGGGGTGGTGGGGTAAAATGGGGTACCGACTTTTTTGGTGATAGAAAGTGCTGACAGCAAGTGACAGATAAACTGTGTCTACACATCATGATGCATCTTGGGCACTAATTGCAGCCATGTCATTGAACGTATCATTGTGAAACTGCAGTTACACTGAAAATTCTACTGTTCTTGTAGCTTATGTATCAAAAAAAAAACTGTGAAGGTGGGACATTGTCTCAATTACTTTTTGAAATTAAAATTGCCATAGAGGTAGATGGTATGCTTAGGAGTGCTCTGATGTATTAAGACAACTGTTTGTCCTGTTATGATACAAACTTTGTAACTTCACACAACTAATAGTGGGGCAGAAAGGGGTTGCCATAATGGGTTAGTACCCTATTAAGCCCCATGTATCTTTTCTGCTCCTAATAATGCTATATTTTGATACGATTTTGGGAGTGGAAAAGAATTACCATTCCCCAAACCTTGTCCTTTGACTCTATGACTAATGCAGTTGAGGCCGTCATCAGTGGTTCAGTGGGATATCTAATGGTGTCTGAGCAATTTGGGGTCCCACATACAGCATTGGAGTGCCATGTAAAGGAGAAAAGGATTAACCCTGCTAGCATGGTATCAAGACAGATTGGCAGGTATCAATGTGTTTTTACTTCTGAACAAGAAGCCGAGTAGGTCAACTTGTATTAAGAGTATGGAGGAACGACTGTTCGGTTTCACCACAAAATGAATAAGAAGTTCGGCTTACAAGCTTTGCAGAACGACTCATCAAATCCACTCAGAAGTAATGATGAGTTGGCGGGGGTTGATTGGCTTTGTGGCTTTTTTAAAGAGACATCCAGACATCTCTTTGAGAAAGTCAGAGGATACATCCACAGCTCATGGGCGTGAATAAAGTTGCTGTCTCAAATGTTTTTGATTTGTTGGCAGAAGTTATCAGTGAGCACCATCTGATGCCAGACAAAATTTATAATGTGGACAAAACAAACTAACAGTTAACTCTAAGGGTTACTCCAGCATTCTTAAACTGAAAGGCTGCCATCCAGTTGGTGCTCTTGGCTCTGCCGGGAAAGGTGGAACAGTGAGAGGAGTTATGTGCTTTTCTGCCTCAGGAGCGTTCATGCCTCCTATGCTGATTGTCCCTAGGAAAAGATGAATGCAGCAAGATTTTCAACTGAACGTATTCCGTGGAGTGTGGGTCGAAGTTTATGAGACAGGATGGACGACTAAGCCCTTATTCTGTACCTGGTTCAAAAAGTTGATTCTTAGGAGCTTTGGAGGGGTCAACAGTGCTTTTTCTACTGGGTAGACTTGGGTGTTGTACCAAAAGCTTACAGCTTATCAGTATTGCTAGAGGAAACTGAGTAACACTGCTATGTTTCCCACCACATTGTACACACAGGCTGCAGCCTCTGGATGTCACTTTCATGAAGCCGTTTAGCTTATGTTATGAAGAGGAAGTAGAAAGATGGTTTTGGCATAATGCAGGGAAAGTGTTTATACTTTTTCAGATGTCCAGTTTGTTTTGAGCATCATATCTCTTTGCAACTCAGAGCAGCTAAAATGTGCATGGCCATCAGTGGTTTTCATCGTACTGGAATTGTGCTGTTAGAGGCAGATTTCATTCTTGCAGCCACAACGGATATCATATTCCATACAGCACCAAGTGAGAAGCCAACACCAGCACAGTTTCTCAATGAACTGAGGTACTTTTTTTTTGTATGCCTACAGCTGAAGAACCTCCGACATCAAGTTTTCTTCGTCGAAGTCCCACAGAAATCATTCCAATTGCAAAAGTTGGGCAAGACAAGAAAAGAATGACATGAACAAGGGGTACAACAGCTATTGTTACTTTCTTGCCTTACAAAAATGAATTAGTCACTGCAGAAGAATGAGAGAGAGAGAGAGAGAAAATGCCTTCCTTTTCTGAAGAACGGAACATACAAGTGCAGAAGAAAAGCAATAAATTATGAGAGAATTTTCAGATATTTCAGCAATGGCAGCACTGAGGTAGATGATGATTATGATTATGATGATGATGATGTTCACTGCTGTTACTGTCGAGGCTGGTATTTGAAGTCCACTGAAGGCCAGATTATCTGCCACGGATGTCACAAGTGGGCCCACAATTCATATACAGTTGTTGACGGTGATTATGGTGAGGCCATCCACATCTGCTGTCAATGCATATCT
>Ga0123353_10015539_pt1 | contig 11068 bp, 4 predicted proteins | sample TergutLab28metaG_3_FD_92763 | JGI IMG/M metagenome (GOLD analysis project Ga0123353, IMG submission 92763) | Labiotermes labralis P3 segment gut microbial communities from Petit-Saut dam, French Guiana - Lab288 P3 | ecosystem: Host-associated > Arthropoda: Insects > Digestive system > Gut ... | reverse complement strand
GGCTACATGAGAAGCATTTAGTGGCAACTTGGAATCTTGGAAACCATCTCAGCATTTGCTTTTAGGCACAGGGAAACGAAGAAAAACCTGTGTCGAGATGGCCGATAGCAGGACCTTCCGAGTACTGACTACTAGCCAGCAGTCCGGCATCAAAATTAAAAACAAAACAGCAATGCACACACAAGTTTATGTTTATGCTCATGTCTAATTACCACAATCTGTGACAAAAAAAACATTGCCTACCCTCGCGACAACATATAAATAAGAAAACTGAGATACAAACTGCTGAGTCTCTGAGAATTCATGTTTAGTTGAGAATGGTGTGGAGTGGGAAGAGTCAAAGAGGAATAATCTCAAGTTCACATTTCTGTGTCGATGAAGTAAGAAACACAAAAGGTGGGATGTTTGTCCCACTTCACATAATCTAGATATACATTGGGACACATTCACTCCCACGAGTTATCAGCTTGCATTACGCTCATGTCATTTGCACGGCCATCATCACGAGCGACAGAGAAAACTGTGGCCGAGGGACAGATCTTTCGCCACTTACTGTTTGCACAAAAGCCCTTCAGTTCTCCTCCCACGAATGTAGCGCCTGAACTTTGCTGTAGTCGCTTTAGCAAAGCTGAAATAAATAGTATAAACGCGCAGAAAATCCCTTGTCTTTTGCGTCTTGGCGTGTTGCGTCGATTAGAAAATCTTAAGAAATTTTATTGTCAAGACGTTTCGGCAGAATGGCTGAATTAATTTAACAGTTTGGCTGATGTTACACACCAATAGAAAATATGTCACATTTGTTTTGTAAATAGAAACGACGTCCATTTATTACATGTTCAACCTGGTCATAATACACAAGTCGAAAAGTCTGAGTAAAGGTGAAGATTTTCTGCTTTGTGAATAAAAGCAGATTAACAACCGACAAAAACACAATTTTATAAAAAATAATAAGTTAACCAGCTCCATGTTTCGACGCTTTAGGGGTCATCTTCAGGCTGATATTTGAAACATACTATGAAGTATACCTATCATGTGCGGAAGGAAGATCTCGCTTCTTCCAAGTTTTGTTACAAGTCTGGTCTATACATATAATTTGATTCCAAGATTAAAATTGAAGATTAAAATTACATGATTAAAATTGAATTGAAATTAAATTAGTGAAAGCGAGTTTTAAAGTCTTCAGTTTTTAGGTTAGCGGTTGTTTGTAGTGGAATTTTTATGGTAGATGTCATGTGGTTTATATAGGGTGTTTCGAAATAAAGGTTTTTCTTGTCACTCTACAGCGTATGTCCTTTTACCATCGTAGTGCATGGCGTACTCTGTTCATGGTTTTGTATCTTTTGTCCATTTTAGGTTTTAATTATACCTCAATGTATGTATGAGGTCCAATTGTTTTCCGTTTTCCCCAGACATTTCCTAATTTTAGGCGTACTTTGGAGATTTCTTGGTTTAATTTCTGTCTTTTAATAAAGTTGAACTTTAATTCAACTTTCAGGCGTTGTTTTTGTGCTTCTATTTTGGCATATCTTGCCGTTTCCCTAGTGATTGGGATTTTTATTTTTGTATAGATTGTGGTGAGAACGTTTTGGATACATCGTTGTTTAAAGAAAATGTGTGTATTACAGTTGAGTAAATTCCTTCTTTATGTTTTGTGTCTATAGATGTCCTTAGCTTGACTAGCAATGACAATCTTACATTTATGCATCGTCTTGTATTGGAGAATACATAAAGAGGGACTAACATACGTCTTTTGACCTTTGTTTATCTGTCTTTGTTTATTTTCCTATACAACGCGACACAAAAAGTCAAGATTTCTGCTTTGTACTTGGGATGTTTTGGGTTGAAAAATCCGAAATACTGGCCATTTCGACTAGGGTTACCCATAGTCTCTCTTGGTTGAGGCTGCAATACTACGTCCAATAAACCACTGCGAAGTTTTATCGAAACATTCTTTCCTCACCCTAAAGGTTAGCCAATATTTGTTCCACAGGCTCGCAGAAACACACGTAGACATTGTTATAATGTTCATAATTTTTGTCATAATTTAAACTACTTTGGACTTTAACAGCTTATAGTTCTTGCGAAATTTTCGGTGCCAAAATACACGAAACTTTTTCAGTGTGAAAGCGACATAAACGTAGGAATTTTGCAGTATATTAAGGTATTGTTACATTTGATTGTCCTACCTTCTGCATTAATAAGTGTGAGTTTACAGGAAAGGCAAGACGGCAAGTGTCCTTGTCAGTCCCACCAGACGTTATGTACAGTGTATTTGGTCACCGCCGTGTTTCACGTCAGGCATTAACGCGTTTTTCTCATCTGCCGGTCGTTGTATTCATCTTCAATGCTTCTTCATCCGATCTGAGGCAATATGCAATCACCCCTCAGTGCGTTCTCCATCCTGCATTATCCGCTTCTACCTTTATGCAAGAAAAGCGGGCCTGTATATGATTGTCACACAAGTTACTCGGAGGTATAAGTTACGTAAACGCACATCACTCTTCTTGTGTTTGTTTGTTTGTTTGTAGTTCTAAGAACTTGGAGTTTTTCTTCAATTATGGAATAAAGTGGTGAATTTGCTTTCACGGAACACTTGACCTGCTCGCCTTTAACGTTTAAAAAATCGTAATTTAAACACCATAATTAACCTTAACAACATATCAACCTGTCCTACTCTTTTCTGATTGTACTAAAACATACTTAATGCGATACGTGCGGAGCAGTCTGCATCTAATGGTTTGTTTTAGTAATTACTCATCAAAGAAGACTGAGATTGGCGCTAATTAATGTGCTTGCGGTTTCAGTTCATTATATTGTACCAAATACTGTACTGTTCCTCGCATTAGTGACGTCATGCAAGCAGACATAAATGGCTGTTCTGAAGTTGTATCTCGAGGTGTTTGCTTCAAATCTATACCTGTAATATTAGTGTCCCGAGATAAGCTTCTGTTATCTGTTTAAATTGTGCCTCAACAATTTCACTTACTTACTTATCAGTTAAATATTCTCTGTGACCCAGTCATCCGATGCAATATACAGTCCGATTCACTGAGGGTGTTGTAAAATGAAGTAAGTACAGATGTCGCTCTGACGAAGCTCATTCTTTATTACAGAAAGATAAATGTGTTTTTTTTAAATTAATAAAGTAGGAACACAAATAAGAAAAGTCGCACCAAATTTTGTCTAGAATTTTCTTTTACAAAGCACTTTTTATATTTTTAGGCCTTTCGACGTCGTTTTATTTGCTGTCCGGGTTTGAATCTCCGTGGAATACATCTATTGGAACTGGGGTTGTGGTTTTCTTGACTCCAATCAGTGAGTTTTGAAAACGAATTTCCAGTAGGCTGCAACCTTTTTCACTCACATTTCTTGCAATTTCTGAGCGCTGTAATGGCAGAGCTGCTGACAGTGTTGTTAAACAAACATAAATAGATAAATAAATAAATAAACATATAGGTACTTGGAAATTGTATATAGTCAAACACAACTGTGTCACGTGGGTGTATTTAATGGCCACACACAGAGAAACAGCAAATGGCAGCAAGAGCGAGGGCTACCACCCATATGAACTCACACTCACCCAGGGACAAAACGGGATAGAACGTGAACTCACTAACACCAAGAACATAGGTAAGTACCAAGCCATCTATATTCCCAACACAGAGGACATTTCCCATGCATAACTAGACTAGAGCAATCCACCACCCTACTCACACACACATATCTCTGTCCTCATAGGCAAGAGACCAGGCACCCAAGGCTACTCAAGCCCTCCACGACGCAGCCGAATAAGGAGGACGGAGAACCGGCCTCTACACAACTACGGAACCGCATACCTGCCGAGCACACCTCCACAATAGCGTTACTTTTTGTAAATAAAAAAAGCCCGTATGTAGAGATCTCTACACAACGTGTGCGCGCGCAATGCATATCGTTAGATCCTAAGCCAGTTCTCTTAAAACAACCTGAAGATGGCCAGTACGGGCCGAAACATTTAGTTGTCCATTTAGCCATTAAATACACCTATGTGACACAGTTGTGTTTGTATACAATTTCCAAGTTTCACACACACACAACGGGGATGACACACTTCCTAGAAACACATAGTTAATGAAGGTACGTGCTTCGAATGGCGGCAATGTTACCGACTAATTTGACAATTTCTTGAGACCCTTCACTTAAATGCTAAGTCTTTATTTTCTCCCTGAATATCAAGGGAATCCCGATCATATACCCTCATGCTGCAATTTTAGTTTCTTCGTGGCAAACCTGAACCTTATGAACGGCCTAGGATAACACAATCTGAGTGTTCAAGCTCTCTGAGCTTGCTTCGGCCTTACAGTCTGTTAATGGAACTGTAGAATGTGATTCAAAAAGATGGACTCAATTGAAAAGTAAACGGCGCCTCAACACACGCCAGACAGTTGGTTGCGGTATTCCTAGTTCTCTGTTCACTCTGCTGGTTGACTTGGTTGGGCTACGGTCAAAACGCTCTTGAATTCGTCTCACGTTCTCCTCTGATACACGCAAAAATTCTTTTACTGCATAGTAGCCATTTTGCTCTCAACTGAAGCTACTGCACGGTTATGCATTAGAGAAGCGCTTTAATGATGACGTTTAATAAATTAAGACTTTGACTTCCAAATTTCATGTAGATTATTCATATATCTTGTGTTGTTCAGGAAATATAGAGGTACAAAATTGAGTCCATCTTTTTAAATCACAGTATATAATCTTCGTTTCGTTCTTCCAAACGAAGTTTATCCAGTAGGCCTCTCTTCTAAAATTAACTGTGCATTTCATACGCATTTCATGTGCATGATCATCCCAACATCCCCGAGTTTTGAAACACAAAAAATTTTAAGTTCTCCATTTTGTCTGGCGACATATTTTATTATATTTCCAGCAACTGGTGCTGAAATATGTCGAAATAGTAGTCAAATAACCTGATTATTGTTGAGTTGATGTGACAAATGTATTTGTTTAGTACTTTCTAATGCCTAACGCAACACAACCCCTTGATTTTCATGTGGATGCAATGATTCCTGGTGCTTTCTTTATAATGGAAGACTACCTTCAGCCGTCATAGAGAACTCAGCTTAGAGAACAGGAAAAATCAGAGCTATTCTTATAAAAGATTGGGTAGACATTTCAAGATCTCTCTGCTTCTTAATGCAAAGCTGGAATCCCTTTATTACGCTCTGTGCTTGAGAAAGGATTGGCCTGTCATTCCCCCAGCAACTTCAATAATCAAATTTCTTATTCCATCTTGCCAATCGATTGGTCTCTGATTCCATGACCCCTCTTTCTTTCTTTTTCCTTTGTCACCCCGTATTACTAGCGTCTCGCGATTTTATTGGTGCCCCAACCTTGTCACTACCCGCTGGTGTCTTCATCCGCGAAGGAGAGTCGTTAATAATTCCCATCTCTCACGGACAGTTTTTTATCAGTGGCGGTGCTAGGCACCTCTGAATTTTCCATTACAGCAATGATGAGTCGTCCGCCATATCCTGCGAGAAAGTGGACGACCTCTGGGAGCTATGGATGGTCTTTTTTCTTAAAATCAATAAGCATTTTTCAAAATTGTTCCCCCAGTCAACAAATGCAATGCGAAATGAGTGATGGTGTTATAATTTTTAAATTCCGAAGGAAATAGGAGCGTTTATAATTTGAAAGTATTAGAACGTAGTAGATGAGAAGTAACATAGACCAGAAGAAAATTTTATAGTGACGGGATTTAGCAGTCTATATTGATTGATTCTTATGTTATTGAACGACGGTTTCGTAACTGATACGCTTTGTATCGCTTCGAAAGAAGGGGATGTTGGTGATTAATAACATATAATGTGGAAGGAATCGACCTTGTCATATTTTAATGCTTTTGAGTATCAGACAATGGACACTCTATAAATGCACGATATATTATGGTGTCACATACCAGAAGATGGTGATCTTCAAAGAAATTTTTTAAGTAACTAATAGCCGATCCCGGCGGTTGCACCTTCTAAGACATGGGTCTGCGACCGTTCGTTTGCTGGGATTGCGGGTTCGAATCAGACCTGTGAACAATGACGTCTGTCTCTAGTGAGGGTTGTGTGTTTTCTCTGCGACTGGTCGAACCCTCGTTAAGAGGCGTCCTACCGAGGCACCGAATGTAATCAGGTGCAACTATAACCCTCTACACCTGCAGTGAGTAGGTAGAACCAGGTCAGAATAAGAGAGAAAGAAATAAGAAACTTTTATATCTCACTGAGGGCATCAATGTTATGTTTCATGAATTGGCAGCGGTCTGGCTAAGCTGATCCTTGTTATGGGATGGGACGCCACTTCATTGGGTTATCTGGTAATTCAAAATATATTTCATCATTTAAGTTCTTTTTCATGCTTTTCATTAATCATGGCCGTGTTAGTGAGGATACATGCAATAAAAATTATGCCCTAGTTTTGGCCACTTAACCGACTATCCTAGCAGTTTTATTTTTTTCTGTGCAAGGCACGGTACGTACAGTGTACAATATCCTAGCACACTCTTCTTAAAATAAAACCAACGAGATGCACTAATTTCTCAAATTTATTTTTGGAATAAAATTCTACATGTTTCGGACAGTTTCTCTGTCCATCACAGCACTGTACACATACCAGCAGGTATATGTCATACGGATTATGCTGACTGCTTGCTAGCAAGCAGTCAGCCCTACTAATCGTTTTTTATTCGGTTCTATATAAACGTGTTTCATTCATTTCTTATGAAAGTAACAAGAAGTATAAACTTGTTTGGTAAAAAGACACACACACACACACACTCCCACACACAAACACACAAAATGATACACTATCTTTCTGTCACATTATGAAAATGGAGAGCCATAAAAAGAAAAGATAAATTACTTCTTACGCAAATTATAACTACGTAAGTGTGAAATACAGTGTAGCAGTTGTCTGTAACACCTGAGTATAAACTGGCCAGAGGAACAGAAAAGATTATTATTATTATTATTATTATTATTATTATTATTATAAGTAAATATTTCCGCTGCTTTTGTGAGACGTTCCCTTAGTATTTTAAAGAGGTGCTTAGATAATCGCGATATTTTGTTATTGAACCGTCTAAAAGCCCCTCTTGAAGCAGTCGACAAAGACGCAAGAAATCCTGGCTCAAAGACTTAGCTGATCAAGCGATGAATACAGCGCCGAAACATTAACGTAACAGCGTAGTCTAAGAGATGCTTCATTAAGAGCTGATTACAATTTCGGCCTTAGGTAAGGGGGCGAGACTTAAGCTCTTTGATTTCGGAGACAGAAAGCGAACTCGCTCACACACAGATACCTGTTATACATGTTCACACACAAATATAGAAGATACGTGAATGATATTAATTCGGTAAAGAACCGCAGAGTCTCTGATGCACCACCTGCCCACATATATCAAAAAGCATAATTTGTCCCATATAGCACATTATGACTTTCCAACGATTCTCAGAATGAGCAGCAATTATTTACCTACACAGAGTAGCCTTTGTTGTGGCCAGCCTGTTTTTGAGGTGGGTGGAGAAATTTATTGTAGTACTTACAGTCGGATATTCCTCAGTATTTTGAAGGGCAATAAAACGCCCCACTGTAAATTCATTGAATATTCTTTTAATTTCAGGCAGTTAGTCAAGTAACGACTGAATGTAATCTGCAAGCTTCTACACAACGGCAACTTATTCCACACAAACCCCACTGAAATATAACGTAGGTAGAAATATGTAACACTTCTCTTTCAGGCGCGTTCTTTAATGTTCTGATTACGCAATGTGTTTTCATATTTATCAAATCCGAATTCTTATATATTCACAGAGTGATTGGAATGCTGATATCTATCACATACGATATTTTATATAGAAATTATATTGCTTTGTATTCCGTTAAATATAATCGAAAATAAACTAAATCTTTATCACTTTAATTTGACCGTCAGGTGAATGCGATTTGGGACGATGAGTTTGTGAGGAAATATATATACACACACTTTTGAAGTAAAATTCCTCTAAAACAATCATTATTTTGGGCGAGTTAATGAGGTATTTAAATTACAGTCGGAGTTCTTTAAAGTACAAATACGTATGTTCGCACTGTTATGACAAGTATTATTTACTAATTTCACATACATCTTGCTAGTATCAAAAAAAATTTTTTCCCCCCAACTGATGCAGAAGTGAATTGTCTTAAAAACAATTTTAAAATTTGCATTAAAATTTGCATTAAAATTACATTACGATATTGGGCAGGGTTTAGATGTATACAATGTAATTGTTGATTGAGGTTCTGTTTCTTGAAGCAGGGAAATTTGATTTCTTGATTTATCCTGTATTTGATCGCATTTGTTGTGGTTTTCTTGTCTTGTGACTTTTTGCCATTGACTTTGATGTTGATGTAGTTTGGTTTCAGACGTTTAATTTTGCACATTGTATTAAACCATAATGCGGCATTTGTTTTTACTAACTTTAGTTTAGTGTTCTTATGGCTGTTACACAGTCTTGCCTGTTGGGTCTCGACAGTTTTCACATACAAACCGCGCGTCTTGATATTTTAATGTTAATTTTAATTTAATTTTAAAATTGTTTTTAAGAAAGTTCGCTTCTGCATCAGTTTGTGATTAAAACATACTTTGATATTATTAACTAGTTTCTACTCTATTAGCACACCTGCACCAAGTTGAAACATGCCTGGTATCGGACACTAATCGCGATGTAGATGAGATCTGCGCTCTTCTGGGACATTACGTAGCGAAGAGTGGCAATTATCGACAAAAGTTTCGGGACAACCTATCGGTCCAAGGGTCAAGAATTCGAAAACGTCCGTCCGCGTGGAACAACTGGGCTCCCACTGGCCGGATTTTCATAAAATTTGATATTTTAATATATTTTCGACAATCTGTCGGGAAAATTCAAGTTTCATTAAAGTCCTACAATAATAACGGTTACTTTACATGAAGAGATGTATACGTTTGTCATCATATCGTGCTAAATTCTTCTTAGAATAAAAATGTCTCGGACGAAACGTGTGGAGAAAATCAAAACACGTTTTATGTTCAACAACTTTTTTTTTTGTTTCGAAAATTTTGACGTTTATGAGATAATGTGGAAATATTTGGTAAGGCATGACAGGCCACAGATGACAATAAATTAAGGCCCATGAGCTTTGCATGCTGGATAACTAAGACTACACACACACACACACACACACACACACACACACACACACAAACACACACAGACGCACCCAGAATATGTAATCATTATTGCTTTTACACTGCAACTATGGTTTCACGAATGCGCAGCAATATTACGTCATAGTATATCGCCTGTGTTGTTGTTGTTGTTGTTGTCGTCGTCGTCGTCGTCTTCGTTGTTGTTATTGTTGTCGTTGTTATTGGAAGACTCGTCGGCTTGTATTATTTTTATTATTGCCATAATCGGAACTGTCACCAATTTCGTCATCATCATAGATGTGTTTATTGTTGCAAGGCACGATGAAAAAATGTGGAAGTTTCTGGCCTCGTGACTGAACTGGGACAGCTAGCGTGAGCGTCTCAGAGTGATAAATGACCATCTCCTAGCTTCTCCGCACACGAAAAGCGTGGTGGAAATCTCAAGCACTGCTTGTGTTGCCCTAAGTTGGAGTCAGTTTTTAGGTAGCCACAGAGGATAATAAAAAGCATTAGGATAGAAAATGCGAGCGTAATCAAAATACCAATGACCAACCATTCAAAATTTTGGTTGTATCGAACACGAAACACACGCAGCGTTTACATAGCCGACAGTAATGCTAGATGAGATTCTGACACGAAACATAAAAGTAAATTCGCCTGACGTCGGACAGATCCTTACAGAATTAATCTCAGCCTTCAAAATAATACGTAACGAGTCCCACTACCAAGTGACACATTCTCATGTACCGTAATAACGGAATCCTTAGCCACACCGCTGCGAAAACATGAAAACTGGCAATGAATTATCTCTAGCTGACGTATTCTTTATGTGTTTGCTTTTCGGCTTTGTACCAGTTGCTTGTGTTTTTAATATTAATCCGAGCAAGTTAACTCTAGCGATAATACTCCTGACTTGAGCCCGAATCCCAGAGCGGGACGCCAAATATTCTGATGTTTTCAGTATTTTCCTTTAGCCATTACAGGATAATTCTTGTAAATTGCTTTACATTTTGCCGCGATGTCTTCCTTCCATTTTCCATCTGATTCATTTTTTATTAATACCCAGTTTTTGGGCGCTCTTCATTGTGACTCACTGACAGCAGTTCTAAGAACAGCAAATAAAAAAGTAACTTAAAGTAGATGAAGTAAGAAAACGTAACTTCTTTTTCTTGAAAGAAACCATCCCGTTGTGCAATAATAATTGTATAATATATTATATATCTTCAAAATGCTATGTTGTTGTGGACAAAACAACATAGCATTTTTAAGATCCTTATCTACTTGTTTACTGCCTAATTTTAATTGTTTTAATTGCAAATAGGGATTTATTTTTACATTATTTTAAATTCCACTGTAAACGAAATGCGATCCCATTCAGTATTAACTTTCTGTACCTTAAACAAAATGTTCTTTATTGGCCTGATGATGACCGTTTACGGTCGAAACATGTAGCCATAGTGTAACATATTGCATACATATACTATATTAATGTTTTTGTGTACTGACGGTATATAATATATTATACAAGTACCTTCTTTTTCTTAGTAATATAAAGGTAAGATGGAGAAGCCGTGAAACAATACAAAATTTCTATGGGCGTATGGAATTCCCATTATTGGTTCGGAAAAGTTTTATTTTGGACTAGCCTACGTCATGAGTGTGCTGAACAACCCAGGTGCTTCTTTGTTTGTAGAAAAACATCACAAATGTTTAGTTTTGTGATTCAAGGATGACCTCTAGCTCACTGTAACTTGAATTAACCGTTTGACGCCTAACGTCAACTATAGTGGTCGTACCGCACCGCTAACCTCTAAAGTTGCATTTTATATATTTATTCAACAAATATAGGTACTGAATATTTTAAACATCGTATAT
>Ga0123353_10015535_pt1 | contig 11069 bp, 3 predicted proteins | sample TergutLab28metaG_3_FD_92763 | JGI IMG/M metagenome (GOLD analysis project Ga0123353, IMG submission 92763) | Labiotermes labralis P3 segment gut microbial communities from Petit-Saut dam, French Guiana - Lab288 P3 | ecosystem: Host-associated > Arthropoda: Insects > Digestive system > Gut ... | reverse complement strand
GTGAAACAGAACCAAATACAATCACTCCCTGTACATGCGATGTATTCTTACGGCGGATTGGGGGGGTGGTGGGGGGGGGGGGGGGAGTGGGAGCGCTTGGCTGCATTAGGGTGCGCTGTCGTTATTTACGACACAAAGTCAATAAATCCAAGTACAAAACAAACACATTCTATGATTGGCTGTTTCAAATCGTTTATATATGTCACTGTGTCGCCGGCCAAACTTTAATACCGATGCCGTGCTTTCCAAACGACATACTTAATCAGACCCAACATACTTCCATGATGGATCGAGACTTCATTAAAGCTAAGCGACTGGTCAGTGCAGCACTGTACCACTCTTACTGCATCACAAATGTACCCCGCACACTGCAGCTTCCCCTAGAGTCATGAATTATTGAAACCCGAACCAAATTGCTGTGTTCAGAATTCCACTCCATATATACGTATCTATACAATGAACTCTGGCTGCAAATTTTTATCATATTTTCAGTTCGTTCTTGGCCTAATTTTCTAAACTCTTATATAACTTACCAGTCACTTAATGTGAGGGGTGGGGCAGTAGGGGTAGTTTTACTGTCCGGGAGATTATTAATCGTTTCGGTCACAAGTTCACAAAGTAGGTTACTCCCAACCGCCATTGGACCGTGACTTTCAAAGAGGTTTTTCGCAGAAAAGATATGCTTACCGCATTGAAACAAATAATCTGACGTTTCAAAGTATTCTTTCTTTACAATTCCCTGTACTTCATCTTATCGAAAAGTCAACGCCATGTAATCTTTTAAACAAATTATCTACTAAAAATTTATCGGCGATAGCACAGAGTTACAATTTTTGCAGACACACAGAAAATCTATTACCTACTCTGTCAAGAAACATGGCTAATTTTCAACTGACAATCTCAGACATCCTTCTTTGCTTAATACTAAAGATACAAAGCTAAAAAGTTCTCATTTGTTCATTAACTCAGATTTCTCCTTCTTATTTACATCTAAGTGACCAGCCTCGTGGTCTAGTGGTCAGAGTATCTGACTACTAATCATGAGGTCCCGGGTTCGATTCCCGTCTCTACCGTGGGAATTTTCTCTGAAAGGGAGGATTCCCGCGGTGACCATGGTCTGGGTAGGTTAGTAGAATTTAGGTCTAAGGGCCCTCCTGGCACTACATCCTCCTCTATCACCACTCACATCATCGTGACAACGTAACTGCGCCACATGGGCGTCCTAACCTCCGAAGTCGGTTACATTCCTGCCATGCCCAGGAGCGAGGACCACGAAGTCCACAAGGACATGTGGTGGCACTGGACAAAAAAAAATCTAAGACTGGACTCCCCTTCGGCCTGAAGAAGGAAAGAGCCAACATCCGAAACGGAACCTCTATGCAATGGAGCCTGTTAGTAGGGCAGTGTGCCGGACAAGACACTAGAATCAATAATAATTATATCAGAACAGCAAAGTCAAAGATATTAACGCGATTTCGACACGCAGCAAGAAACTAATTTCGATGGTCAAATATGAAGCAACTTAATATATTCAAGCTAAGTATTGTATCAGTCAGGCGCCATATTGAATTATGACAAGTTTGGAATGGAAAAATATTTCGGAGAGAGGTACAATAAATACAAGGGGCGTAAGTTTGTACCTGAACACGCAAAGAAGGCGTATGGGTGGAGCAGAATTATAGCTCCACTCACTCTTAACGTCGTTGCTAAATGGAGGCAAATGATCAGCTTTACCCCTGGCCAATTTATCCGCAAGGGAAAGAGCTCTGATACCTAGTGAACAGGAGGTGGGCAGAGCCCAGATCCGGTCTGGACTTTTCGGAAAAGAGAAACATTTTTTGCCATTGTCGAAAGCGAAATCAAGTATCCTCATACCTAGGGAGTTCTGTGGGCTCAAATGCGAGTGACGGATTCTGTAACACATTCTGAAGGATATTGATTGTTAACGAGGGTAATTAACCGGGGTTCGGTGTGTGGTAAATGGTGGTACTTTCCTAATGAACGGGGGCATATTATTGATTTCAGATGTGTGTTATTTATGGGCTGTCTCTCCCCTGTGCTGGGATGTTCATGCCGCATTCGTGTTTGATACCGGTGGTTGATACTTGTGTATGATCGGAGTTTACAATCCGCAAATAAAACTTTACCAGCTTCATTAGCAAATGTCAAATTAATTACGGAAAATTTTAAAAGCAGACATTTTAATCTGTTTTGGACAACGAAAGGTCGCGCTGTCTAAGGCAGGGCTCTACAAAATCGGAGGCCGGGTTTCCCAGATGACTAGATTTTATGCAGTAACATCCTATATTTTCAGGATATATTCTGCGCCTTAAAATTAATTATTCCCTGCATTGCGAATAAATTGTTCGTTTATATGGACGTATGATATACACAGTATTACAACCTTCAGTTATTCCTACATGTTTCGACATAAAACGTTGCCATCCTCTGGGTTTCCACACACCAAGTTTAAAAACTGCTAAAATATATCATAATATAATTGTTATATTCATCATCATCATTAGCACAACAGCCCCTTTTGAGCCAAGGCCTTCTTCAGAAGCTTTGCCAACTTTCCCTATTCCTTGCAGCATTCCTCCAATTTCTCTCCCCCAACTTCCTGGCATCTTCCATCACACCATCTTCCCCTCTTAGTTTCGGCCTGCCCCTTTGTCTTCTTCCTTCTACCACTGCAACGAGAACTCTTCTTGTAGGGCTCTGTTCCTCCATACGAATAACATGTCCTGCCCATTTTAATCGATTAATTTTAATGTATGCTACTTTATCACTTTCCTTGTAATTGTTATATTATATATAATATATAACTATTATATTATATATCACAAATAAGTGTATAATATGTGTAATATACTCGTAATTAAATTAATACAATACATGTAACCTTCAGCATCTAGATTCATAGTGCACACAGGCTGATAGAACACTTAGGCTTGTTACAAGCATAGGAGATTACAAAACGTAATGTAATACTTAGACATGTTACAAGCAGATGATATTAAAAAGAAACAATTTTTTATTTAGAATAATCATTAAAATATCGTGCAATACAATTAAAACTCTATATTCTTTATCCCGTTGCAACATTCGGCCTTAGATTTTGCAGTGTGTATCAGTTAACATGCAACCAGCACAAAGCGCCAGATAAGAGTAACGTTCACAGGCCATTCGAAGGTCTTGTGTCCTCAGTGCGGAACTGGCTTCATGTCACATTTCTGGCATCTGGAATTTGGGTGTGGGTTTTTAGATTTTTTGGCAAGTTTGTGCGCTTTCCCTGTCCGGTTCTACAATATTCTGCTGGTCGAAAGCTGGGATCCTGGTTTCGATTCAGGGTTGCTATGTGACAACCGACAAGGCGAAGGACACGCTTTGTGACATATACCTATAACTGGCACGCATAACGCAATGTTGACCTTTTTATGTACAGTCACTTCAGTGGCCAGTACAACGGGACAGTTTTTTGGTGACACACGGTGTTTCAAAAGTAGTATATAGGCAGGGCCAAAGAGGCCCACAACTTACAGTGTTACAAAACTTCGTAAAGTTGGGTTTGAAACGAGCTTTCGTAATTCCAACACGAAAAATAAAATGTTAAATTTAAACTGTGTTACTTTGATTCTAAAATAAGGCTCACGTTTTCGGTTGTCTTACGTACGGTACAGACCGTTTCCTTCTCTTTGTCCCGCTTTGCCAAATACCCGATTCTATCATCATTATTCCAGACGGCCTCGAATATTTGTCAGGTTTTTCCGGTGTTTATAGTGCCCTTGAGACGGATCGATCTCCCATACAAAAAATACTATCATATTTTACTGTATAAAAAACATGCATATATTTTCGAGCTTCTCACAGCCATGTTCATGGGATTTCAAGTCTTCCGGGATGTGACGTCATGTCGTTAGGCGGGAAGTATCCGACGTTTGAAAAGATTTCACCGCTTTCATCTTCCAAGCACCAAGCAGTTAATTCCTGACCCTTGAAGATTAATCCAACATGATTTTTCAAAACTTCGGGTACCACTCATCAAAAGACACGGCGTCACATACCAGAAGACTTGAATATATTAGATTCATAAACCCGGACACCGGGGGGGGGGTGGGGGGCAGGGCCTCTTCACCGTATTGCGCAAACGAAGCTAACCCATGTCACTGTTTTGAGTTGAAAGACCTGCATGGCAAAGAACTGAGAGACCCCCGGCTTTAGGTTTAGTAGAACTGTCGGAGGGGTTGTCGAAACAGCAAGGTGACAAGTTTCTTATTTAAGTACTGCAGTCTGTAGTTCATTAAAATATATTTCGCCCAGTCTCAGTACTGAAATATTTAGACGCGGACACCATATTTCCACTTCACTGGTGCCTTGAAAGACGCATATTGCCATATTGCCATAAACATTGCCACACCCACTAACAGGAACCTGACACAGGCAGTTCTAAGAGTCCAAATAGACGGGTATACTTTATTATTTGTTTGTACCAACAAATGCACATATATGAGTATTAAAATATATTACAAAATATTAAATTATATTATATTTAATTTAATACTTTAATAAATAAATAAATATATATGTATATACATGCATTTGTTGGTACAAATAAATAATAAACAATAAAATTGCACAGTATGTACAAAAAATAAAAATAAAGGGTGTGATTAATTTACTGCACGTGGTTAGATGTATAGATAACGAACATGAAGGAAAATAGTTAGCAGAAAACAAATGTTTTATAGTTGATTGACAGGGAAGCCGAATGACAGAGGAATAGAAGCGGTGACCAGAGAAGTCAGAAAATTGTTGGGAACTGCAAGGTGAGAAAGATTGGTATTTGTTCACGAAATATGTAGAAGAGAACCTGAACTGGCTGCGGACAGAGACACGAACCCTGGACCTGCTAGTATCCGCATATTTGACAGAGAATTTCAGCGACGCTATTTGTAAAATCAGACAGCGGACAGAGGGTGGCTATAAAAATAGGCGACAGGATAAATTAAATACTTTCAGCGAGATGTTCTCTAGAGGCGGTGATTACAGGAGGTACGTGAGAGGATTTAACTGGCATTTATAAGTATGTGATTCCTGTGTAAACAGATAATATGGTATAAAGGAAGAAGCGCCCACTGCATATTGCGAGCAAATGCGGATTTATTACGGAGAAGGTAACGTGCGTACCGCGTGAATTTACGCACATAATGTACACAAAGTTTAGTAGAAGAACCTAAAGAGAAGAGGCTACTTGGGAGAACTAGGAGTAGATGGGATGATAATATTGAAATGGATCTTAAAGTAAGAGGGTGTCAGAGGGTGACCTAGACACAGAAGAGTCAGAATTGATATCATCAACAGACATTTCTATACGCAAATAATACAAATAACGATAGAAATGAAACTTCGCGCCCTTTATGACACAAAAAGCCTGTGGATCACTGAAGGTTCTCAAGGACCATGAGGGTTAAAGTTTATATCCAGGCACAGAAGGCTGAATATGATTGATGTGATATGTTTGCTGTCCGAACTGACTGATCTGTTACTTAAGAACAACCAAATAATTAACAGTGAATTGCCAGGTATTGGAGGGGCATTTGAAGCTATGTAACACACGTCACTGACAGCTGCGCACAGCAGCGGCTTATGTGCTGCTACAATGATAGATAATGAGCAGCTTCCTTATCTCATCTGTCCTCATTAATTATGTTGCGCATCAGCACTTTAATTAATGAAAGTGTAAACAGGGTAATACCACTCAATATTACAACACGTCCTCCTCTATGGTACGACAATTTAACCCTTCAAATCCCAGTGGTCACTATAAGTACCACCAGTTTAACATTCAACAAATAGAACAAAAACGATTATTTCCTTGCACAACATTAACGAACTGGTTTTTTAATCGAGACGGGGTGTGCTTATTGCGTGGTACGGACTGGATCATTGTATAAAAGACACTAGTTTCTTTACATCACGATTTTGTCCTGCGTCCCTCTCACAAATTCCTCTGCACGTATTTTTTTCTACACCACCCCTTCTACTAGCCTACACTATGGTGACATATATTAGAATATGGTAAAGGCAAAGTTTACCCGTACATATGTTTCATGTATGGGGTGTTGAGGTATATTGTCACTCATTCCTAATCTCGGCACTAGATGTAAGTAAATAATAAGTCTCACGCTTCGGATACTTTACCCCCGGGGAGAGAGGCCTCCATTAAGCACAACCGGTCTTAACTTTCTGGAAACGAGAAAACTCTCATGTCATACCGGGATTCAAACCCCAGTTGTTCAACTCGTAGCCCAGTCACTACACAAGGACAGAAGCAGAAAAAACCCCACAGTCTTAATTCTGCTGGAAATCATTACTTTAGCAGAACGCGTGAAGGGGTTCCTGCATCCGTCAGAGCTGCACCCTGACGGATGCTCGTGTAAAGCTGTCACGTGACCCACACGGCAGTGCGACCCGATAGTCGATGGAATTACGAACCGATCTATAGAGGGAAGTGACCGGAGGTCGTGCGTTGTCCAGTTGGCAGCATTGGAAGGTCACAGGTTTAAATCTTACCAACGAAGCGAGTGATAAGAACCCAGAACACGCAGAAGGCCAGAAAAAATTAATTCACTACGTAGTCTGTCTTACGATGAGTTCAGTGCTTCCTTACAACAGGTCCATAGCCTCCTTATGACAGGTCCAAAGCCTCCTTACGACAGGTCAAAGCCTCCTTACAGCAGGTCCAAAACCTCCTTACGACAGGTCCAAAGCATCCTTAAGACAGGCCCAAAATCTCCTTACGACAGGCCCAAAACCTTCTTACAACAGGTCTAAAGTCTCCTTACGACAGGCCCAAAACCTTCTTACGACAGGTCCAAAGCCTCCTTACGACAGGTCCATAGCCTCCTTATGACAGGTCCAAAGCCTTCTTACGACAGGTCTAAAGTCTCCTTACGACAGGCCCAAAACCTCCTTACGACAGGTCCAAAGCATCCTTAAGACAGGCCCAAAATCTCCTTACGACAGGCCCAAAACCTTCTTACAACAGGTCTAAAGTCTCCTTACGAGAGGCCCAAACCCTCCTTACAACAGGTTTAAAGTCTCCTTACGACAGGCCCAAAACCTCCTTACGACAGGTCCAAAGCCTCCTTACGACAGGTCCATAGCCTCCTTATGACAGGTCCAAAGCCTCCTTACGACAGGTCAAAGCCTCCTTACGGCAGGTCCAAAACCTCCTTACGACAGATCCAAAGCACCCATAAGACAGGCCCAAAATCTCCTTACGACAGGCCCAAAACCTCCTTACAACAGGTCTAAAGTCTCCTTACGACAGGCCCAAAACCTCCTTACGACAGGTACAAAACCTCCTTACGACAGATCCAATTTTGCACACGTCTGTCCAACTGACCTTCTCCTAAAGACGCACAAAACATTCTGTCTAGCTTGCAGCTAAGCTGGAAAAGGTGCCAGAAGATTTAAGAAAATTGCAAAATGAAAACTCCCATTCTCACTAAACTTCTTTCGGATAAAAAAGTCAGGAAAATTGACACGGACATAGCATGTAGCAAGAATGGGAAAAAAAAAGAAGTTGCTAAAAATGTTGGTAAGGAAAAGTGAAGAAAAGAGACGACATCGAAGACCAGAACGTACACGGATGGGAAAATAAATGGCTCTTAAATACTAATAGGCATTGGGCTGATCTGGCTGTGGGTAGGGACACGTGGTGAGCCACTCTAAATATGGTAATGAAGCTTAAGGGCCCATGATTGCGGGGAAATACTAGCTTCTCATAGGCCCCTGTTGCATGGAACTACTTAGCTATTCCTTCCCTGTAGGCAATATGATATACATTTCTATACAACCTGCTTATGAAAATTTTAAGTCTCTTTTTACAAAGGTTGTTTTCCTGCACACAGAAACATTGGTCAAGGTTCTGTTACGCGGTTCCTCTAACCAGCCATTTTATTTGATGAGAATTCTCTGGAGAATTTCATGCAAAAACGTCAATAACGCAATATCAAGCAGACATTTTATATACAAAGTATTATGATGTGGTTTTGGGGGTTTGCTCAAAGATTTTTTTTTCACAAAGGGGGAGATATTGAAATATTTCATTGTAATAAATGGAATTGTAAGACCTTCTACTGCAAAATCATGGTAATATATGGTTGGGATGTGACGTTGGAAAGCTGACAGTAATGTATCGAATCACAGGGAGTAAGACACTAGTGTTAATCTGCCGTGGGAGACAACAGGTCCCCTGATATGTATATATTTTATTGGAACCTCTCTTTGTATGGAGGGAATCAGAATTTAAGTAAAGGATACCTTAGTTCTGGGAAATTAAAAGGGATATGAGAAAGACAGTAAAATATTTAAAAAGCTGGAGGATAATTATAAGAGAAACAATGACGAAAAATGTCGTTTGAAATTGAGATGAGATACGTAGCATGACATAGATTACATTCCTCTTGGACTGTAAGAACCTGGAGGTATGGCAATAGTTTGCTTCGAAAAGTCGGAAAGTATTTGCCCAACGACAAAACGTCACACCCCATCAAGCCTAAGCCTTCAGAAACTGTTAACTCTGTAATGTGACAATGAGAGAGGAGGATTCAGTAACAGGCCTGACAACACTGAATGGAACTGTACGAACTTGCTCTAAGGCGCTAAATGTCTAGTGCAATCACCAGAACAGTGCGGCCACAACAGCGACTGGCCATATTAGTTCAGTACGATTTTTTCCCCATTCACTCCAGATAAATTGGAAAAGGTTCCTCATTTACGCCAAGACCGCTTCCTTCCACGTAACTTCCAATTCAGCACTCGCCAGTCGTCGTAATATTCGTCGCTACACAGCGTGGGAAAAGGATAGATTTGTCAGTTAAATAAATGATACCGGAAGGGGTTTAAGTGTTCAAGATCACAGAACTGTAATTTTTCCTGTCGTTTTATGTGGGTGTGAAACTTGGCCTGTCACATTGAAGCCAAAACAGGATGTGGAGCTGCAGAAAAATATTTCGACCTAATTGGGGCGAGGTAACAGGGGACGGAAGAAGACGGCATAGTGAAGATTTCCATATTTCGTGCTCCTCATTGAATGTCAATCGCATGATCATAACACTAAGAATGAAATGGGCGGGGCGTTTTTATGTATAACGGAGAGGAGAGATGCACACAAAGTCTTAATGGGGAAAGGCGAGAGAAAAAAAACCACGTGGAAGAACTAGGCATAGATGGGAGGAAAATATTAAATGCCTGTTCAAGAAATAAGATACGGGCGTGGACTGCATTGATCTGGTTCAGGAAAGGGACAAATGTAGATTTCTTAATGAAACGTCGGGCTAAAGAAAAATAGAACTTTTTTTCAGTGGATAAGAAAATTTTAGCTTGTGAGGAAGAACTCTGCTCTGTGGAGTTAGGTAGTTAGCGGAGTAAAGGGAAATTGTATGTTCGTTGCTATGTACATTTTATAGAACTGTGGCTTATGATCAATGTGATGCAGTCGCCAGAAGTACTAAATGTTTCAGATTCTATTACTTAAGTTTAAAACAAAATAAACAGATGACTACACCAGCACACAGTGAGAAAAGGGGAAAGTATAAAGTAAAGGCAGGCACCAGAATTTAAATCACCGACGCGAAAAATTCTCGATGCTTGAAGTATGAACCATAAATACCTGCAGCATTAGGAAACGGGTGACTAAGTAGAATTTTTCAGAGCACATTATGTAATAGAAAGGTAAATGAAGCACTGGTAAGAAAAATATATATTTATATGATTATTTACGGCATAGTTTTACTTTCAGATGCTACAGAATGGACTGTCAGAATGGCTGATTAAGGAAGAATTGCAAAACACTTTGAAGAATGCGGTGTTAGGATATTTTACATCTCCCTCGAGGTACTAAACAAGGCACGAAAAATTTCAGTCAGAAAAGCCGATTGCATTAAAAACTTCAGTCACATGCTATGAAAAACTTCATTCAGAACAGCCGGCTGTATGAAAAACTTCAGTCAGTCAGCCATTAATTAAAGCTTCATTCGTAACAACCAGCTGCATGACAAACTTCAGTTAAAACAGCCGGTTGTATGAAAAACTTCTGCTAGGACAGCAGGTTTTATGCAAAATTTCGTTCAGAACAGCCGGTTGAACGGGACGAGATTTGAACCCAGAATGTCAAAGATAGTAAACAAGAGAGCTAACAAATTTAGCCCGAAGTTCGGCGTTATGTCGATGAGCCTGAGAGTTGACTGTTACAGAATCTGTCAACTGCTGCTTTCTACATAATTTTAGAAACATATTTATGAATTGTGTTGTAGAAATGGTCGAGGCGTAACTGGATTCCTCCTCCCCCTCCCATGTTCACAAGCTTTTATTTTTTAACCAGAGTAATAGAAATAAACATTAAACCACTTAGCAAAAACCATTTCATTTAAAGAAATCACTGAGGGAGATATTGTGCCGTAATGCAATTAAAAGTCTCTTCTACTGCAGTCTGATTCGTATAGTCGAGAAGAGCTCAGCTCTCAATTTGATTTGGCTAAGAACATACAAATGAAGTTAGCAAGTATTGACGTTTCCCCCCAGTGAACTGCTTGCTAACGACAAGAAAGTTGACCTGTTTTTATTTTATCTTTGACGTATCTTTCTTTGCCATTCTTTCATACTTCCCCCTCCCCCCCCCTCCCAAGCTCCATGTACCTGATCCACTCAAACTCCATTTAATAGACTTAAATTAAATTACCCCACATATCCGATTCTACTGTATACTACGGGGCACGTGACATTTGTCATTTCACTTTGCTTCCTATCGAAGCATCATGAAAGAGACTACACAGAAATTCAATTATTTTAATGGACATACGTTTATCTGACACGTAAAAGAATATGATCAAATACCACGATAGTCTTAAATACCTTTTAACAAATCTCCAACAACCTTGGATCAATGCAATCATCCTTAGTGAAATGCTTACTGATCAATGCAATCATCCTTAGTGAAATGCTTACTGATCAATGCAATCATCCTTAGTGAAATGCTTACTGATCAATGCAATCATCCTTAG
>Ga0123353_10015533_pt1 | contig 11069 bp, 11 predicted proteins | sample TergutLab28metaG_3_FD_92763 | JGI IMG/M metagenome (GOLD analysis project Ga0123353, IMG submission 92763) | Labiotermes labralis P3 segment gut microbial communities from Petit-Saut dam, French Guiana - Lab288 P3 | ecosystem: Host-associated > Arthropoda: Insects > Digestive system > Gut ... | reverse complement strand
GGATTTGTTCAGGTGTATATTCACAAGAACTAACCAAAAATCAGAAAGAAAAAATCGCCTCGGAAATTGCCGCAGATTTTGAAAAGAACATCAAAGCCGCGGAGAGTTTTGATGCTAAAGGACTGACTGATTGTGTAAACGACAGTTTAAAAGCAGGCTTCATTGATAATGGATTTTTTTTTAATTCATTTGATGAAGTAATGAACGGAAGTGACTATCAAGACTGCGAATCTCAAGATAGATTATCCATGTGGAAAAACCGAATCGGTTCAACCGCAAAGCTTGATGGAATTTGGCGATATGGTAAAAAATCAGAACACGGTAGCCTACATAAAATTGAGCGGGCAATACGCCAAATTAATTCTAATGATGAAATGTGGGCAATGCGGCTATGAGTCACCGGTTGAAACAATAGCGGGCGACATGGAAAGACAATGCTACTGTTGTGGTACGAACAATAAAACTCATCGTGCAAATATCAACGTCTTTACAGCAAAAGGATTAGTGGAGCTATAAGCGTCGTTCGGAAGAGTTGTTCGGCTGTTGACAAATTTCTCTGTTCTGTTGTGCCGGATTTGTTATAGCCGTGGCTCATCATTGCATTTTTACCTTGGGGGATTATGTGGTTTTGCGTTAATCTAAAACAGGAATTATAAATTTAAATTTTTTACTACCAATACCGGAATAAATAATATGGATGATAAAAAAACAAGTATTATATGTATTGGATATAGTAATAAAGCTATTAATAATTTACATTGATAAATATCCATCAATATCTGTAATTTTGGAAACAAAAGGCGTATATAGGCATTTATTCTTGATTTACAACTATGGATAAAAAGAAATTCCCAATAAATTGCAATGATACGATTTGAAAACGAAGGAGCAAATTTCAGGTTTTTAGAACAAACGGTATCAAATATAAGATGCTTTTTCGTTAACATTTCTGGGATTGTTATTTCATTTTCCGGGTAATTATTTTTCAGGCGTCTGCTTACTGCCGTAACAATACGTTCAAAATGAAAGTTATAAACGGTTGCAATCAAATCTGTAACCTCAGTAGTAGAAAATGTTTTCTGAATACGGTATAAATCTTCTAACCATTTATCATTAGAAAATAAGTGAAAACAGTAATGTTGCGCCAAATAAAGCCATTCGTCAGTAGCTGATAAAACATTTATTTTTAAATTATTAAATTCAATAGTCTTAATTCGGCTCAATGCAAAAGAAGTAAAATCGCCAATCGAAAACTTAAACCACTTTTTATTGATAAGTTCAATGTGAACATCCAAATCACACTGTTTTCTGTCGCGATGAATCATATCAAATTTCCCTTTTGACCGTAATCGAACTTTAATTGTTCGCTCTGTTTTCGGAATATACCCAATCTTTTCCAATCGGTGAATGATTTTTTCGATGTCTTTTTCAAATACAAGCAGGTCAATATCTCCCACATTGCGTGAATAATCAGTGTAAACGCTAAACAGCAACGAGATGCCTTTTAATGGAATTATCGGACAGTTGTTTCCACCCAAAGACCGTATTTTACAGAAATGGTCAATGAGCAACGTATTTCTAACAAATTCAATTTTATCTAATTCGACGCCGTTATCCATTTGATTTGTTCATTTTTTATTTCGTAAAGCGCTTGAGATTCCTGAATTAACATCATGTCATGGCTTACACATATAATTAATTTGTCTTTTGAAATTGCTTTAATGTGTTTTATTATTTTTTCGGCATTTTGAGTGTCCAAATTGCTTGTCACTTCGTCAAAAAAGATAACATCGACATTTCTTGTCAATGCGCGAATAACGGCTATTCGTTGTTTTTCGCCTGTGGATAACTGCCTTCCCTGTTTTCCAATACGTATGTTAAACAGTTCCGATTCGTTTTTTGCCAGATGTGTTAATTCAAAATCTTCTAAAAGTTTTAAGAGAAATGTAGTATCCGGCGTTCTGTCAAAATAAATATTTTCAGCAAGTGTGCCTTCAAAGATAAAAGGTTCTTGTTCTACCAATCCGATTTTATTTATTAACGATTCTTCCGTAAACGAGCAAATATCTTTGTCATTATACAAAATTAAACCGTTATCGGGAGTTCGTAATCGCATGCAAAGATTAATAAAAGTAGTTTTTCCGGAGCCGCTACGTCCGATAATAGTATGTATCTTGCCTCGTTCAAAAGATATAGTTACACGATTTAATATTTTTTTGTTCGAATCGGGATAGGAAAATGAAACATCTTCAAATGACAGTGAATGTACTGGTTTATCCAAACAATCCGTTGTTTGTCCAGTTGTTACGGGATATTCAATGATATCAATAATTCGCTTTGCCGCGCTCTCGGTTCCTGCCAATTGCACATATCCGTAAATAATGGCTAATACCTCTCCCCGAATAAATAAAATAGCAGCCGGAAACAGTAATAATTCACCCATATTTAACAGGTTATACGGAGTAACGCTATTCGATGCAAAAATCACAAACAGTATCGCAAATACGATTGTAATGGTTTCGATTATTAACGACTGGAAAGCCCTGATTTTAGCTATTTTTTTGCTCAGTTCGCAAACTTCGGTCGATACGTTCGTAAGCTGTCGTTCAATGAATTTAGTTGCATTCGAAACTATAAACACTTTATAACCGCTTAACCATTCGGAAAAATATTGGTGCAAATCGCCGATGCGCGAATATGTCTTCCTGTTTAACCGTTTAATAGAATTTCTGAACAGTAGCGCCCCGACGACTATTGTAAGAATTAACACAAAACATATCAATGTAAGGAGCGGTGACACAAATAGCAGCAGAACAGTAAATCCTAATATTGTTATCGGCGCTTTGATAAGAGACCTGTATGTCATCGGAATCAATGCCGTTATCATGCCCGACTCAATGCTTAACGACATAATAACGCTATTGTTGACAGAATCGGAAATGTATGAATGAGGTAACAAAGCAAATTTACGGATGCAATTAAGTTCGATATTGCGTTTAATCTTGGGCATTGTGTAACCCATAATTAATTCGGAAGACATTTTAAGGAATATGCCGGAAATAATGATTCCAAAAAATAACGCTAAATCGTTTTTATTGAGTAGATTATTAAAATTCAATGAATTGACGTTGACATAATTGGCAATGAACCAAGCAATACCGGCGGGAATTATACCCGACAAAATGTTCAATAATATTACAAAAACGATTTTTCCATGTTCGCCTTTTGCCATTTTCCAAACAAATTGAAGCGTTGCTATTTCCCGCTGTATATCTTCCAGTTTCTTCATTTTCCTTTTAAACGATTGATTGATTTTGTAGCGCTTGTATATCTTGGTAATAAGCACTTTTCGCATACTGGCAACTTCTTCCATTGCCGTAAAAAATGGACTTTGCGAATTTTCCTTGCCGCCGATGAATTGTATATTTCACTTAGCTTTGCAGTGGTCATGTTGCCGATTATCAGTTTTCCAGAAAAATCGTAACTACAAATTGTTGTATCTCCATTCCAATAAACGGAAATATCATTGGAAATTTGTTTGCACAGTGTCCGTTTTTTCGATAAATGCCCTTTTAAATCTCCCGTATAAAAATGTTCAGGCCATGGGTAATTCAGATTAAAATTTATTTTTTGTAACTTCGAAAATGATTCAAATATTTCATCGGCAATAGTTTGTATATTCTCTAAAATCGTTTCATCGGCAATCATATTTATTTCATACATTCTGTCATGCTCGGCAAAAATTGTATCAATTTGCTTTAGCGATTCAACCGCTTTAAAGTATAAGGCTGGTTTGCGTAATTCTTCATAATATTCTTTGTTAATGATATCCATTGAAAAAGAGAATCGTGTTGTTTTGTATGCCAATACTTGATGAAGTAAATCGGGGTTGATATTGTAACCGTTAGAATAAATAGTGGTTAAGACTCCTTTCAGTTTATCTGTCTTACTGACAAAAAAAGCCAATTCTCCATTCAAAAATGGCTCTCCGTGCAGATATAAACAAATTCCATTAATTGGAATATCGATGTTACTCAGGATTCTCAAAAACGATTCACGGGTCATCATTCCTTTATGACGTTCTTCCTGCGAGGAATTTCCATGAGGGCAACACGCACATCGGAGATTGCATAAATTAGTCGGTTCAATAATAAGATTTTTGGGCATTTTATTACTATGTCCTTGTAGTATCCCCCCATCAATCAATATGTTGCGCACGATGCGAAAAAAGGAACGAATATGTCGCGCTATCTTTTTCACAAGGCAGATTTATAAGATAAACATGCGCCTTGGCATAATTTTCGGTCATACAGAAAACACGCTGCACATTTTTCAAATAGTGGTAGTTCCAATAAAGGTTTGACAATCTGCCTGCAAAAATTTTCTATTTCCTGCCAATTGCTATTTGAATGAAATTTTAATGAAGTAGCAGGAAGTCCCAAACATGGACGAAATTCTTTTTCAGGCGTGATACAAAGATTGTGCGTATAATGGCTGTTGTATATACTACACAATGGATAGAAATTTTTATGCATAAACAAATAATGACATGTTTGTTTATCGAAAATACACAGAGGTACGGGTTTGGCAAATGATAAAACAATTTTTAACTTTTCTGATACATCAATAATTTTCCCAATCACGTCTGCATATTCATCAAATAAACAAGTGTCCACAAATTGATTGGACAAATGCTGGGTTGGAAAAGTTAATGCAATATTTAATGTTGACAAATCAGTTTCCTTAATTATTTGGAACCAATCGTCTATTTTAGGCGTTTTATTGGAAATATTTGTTCTATATATCAACTTTATTCCCTGCATTTTGGCATAACGAATATTTTGATGCAGGCAATTTCTTAAATGGGTATTTTCGATAATTTTATCTGTAAGATGAATAAAAATTACATCAATTACATCTGAATTAAAATGTAGCAACGAAGTACAATCAATAGTAAAATTACTGGCAAAATAGGTTTTAAAAGCGTATTTGGGTAGTAATGAAAGTATTTCGTTAAATCGGCTATGCGAAGTAGGTTCTCCACCACATAATGAAACTCGCGATACGCCATTTCTGTACGCCCAATGTAAGATTTCCTCAAAATCGGATAACGACATTTCTACGGGTTTTAGCTCGTTAGAAAAACAGTATGGACACTGTAAATTGCATTTGCCGGTTATAAAAATCATTATCTGTCTTTCGCTGTTATCCTTGTATTCAACAGTATAATCACAATCGGGATATATTTTCTCCAAATCAACGCGAAGCCCTTCAAATGTATTATAAAGAGTGTCTAAAAACTGGCGTCTCTCTTCCAATGACTGAATATCATTTAAATAGCAATTGAGTTTGTCTATAAATAATTGATGTTCGGCGGCATATTCGGCAAAATAAACATAATCTTTTTTGTAATTGAAAGACATCGGTTTACCAAACCCTCCACGTAATGTCGGAAATCGCTGACAGGCATATCGAATTAAATCAACATTATACAGATTTTGAAAAAAGCAATCAAAAAATAAATTACTGTGAATATGGAAATTATCTACTATATTATTTTCTGCAATCTTTCGAAAATGCGGATTATCCGATTTGAAAAGTTCCAATATTTGTTCCGAATCGAAAATCATTTCATTATAGTATCAAAAATGGCCGGTTCAAAAAAATCTTTGTCGCCAAACATAAGCGTAAATGAAGGAGCAATAGACGCGAGTTCACAAATATTCATCCAAAGTTGTTGGCGATATTGAATGGTCATATTATTTCCGGAATTGATTATCCATGTAAAAGATTCCGATTGTTTTGCAGGAATAAGCATGGAGGTTTTACCCACTTCAGTTCTCTGAAGATGAATAATTGCACCTAACTTGCTTTGATAAGTATATTTAAAATGCTTATCTTTAATTACATCAATGGTATCTTTAGCTTTAGATGCAGAGCGTTGTAATTTTATTTTAGTCAAAAAAGCGTCTATCGTTATTTCTTTCTTTTCATTCTGAGAAATAAAAACCAAATCATCGCCCATATATTCAAATCCGGCATTTCCCAAAATAGCGCTAATTGTTGTTTTCCCTTCTCCTGATTTCCCCGTAAATAAGAAGGCTTGTCCATTTTTAGAAACACAGGAAGCATGAAGACAATATTTTCCGTACATGGAAAGAACACTTTGTAACAGAAAAAAAATGTAATTTGTGAGTAAAGGACGATGAGACTTGAAAAATTGTGTTTTTTTTTCGGCTAAATAACATATTGTCAACCTTTTTTTAGAGAAATGGCGAATTAAAACATCGTCAGCTATTGTAATGATGTTGTCTTCTTGATAGGTTTGATTGTACCAGTTAACTGGAATATTCTGATTGATATGTCCTGTCCAAATCAATGGAGAAACTGTTGAAATCTGTAATTTTTCCAAACCAGACATAATAATTACGTCATGCCAATCTTTCGCATCGAACGGCATATTATTATTGTCGAGATGATACAAAAAGACATCCTCTAGACATTTGATATCTGCCGGATGATTAGTCCAAAAAGAGATACGGATACCTGCAATTACAATGTTTTTATTAATCATAACATTGAATATACATCATTTGTTAGATGCTAAACAGAATAGGCAAGCGACTTTTGTTAATAATAGTAATATAACGTTACGCGATACAATCCGGAGTACAATGATGAAGATGATGAGTACAAGCTGCTTCCCTGTACGGTGTTCATGGCGTCATGTTTTTTCGTTTCCGGCTTTTTGTAAGTCCGGGCAACTTTTTCTTTTTGAGTAGTTTCCATAAAGTTTTAAGTTTTAAATATTATAAATTAAGAAATATTAGTTTTTCAGATAGCCAACATTTTATGATATCGTCCAAATCATCTTTTAGGGTTTGTTCTTCTATTTCAGGGAATTCGGATTTCAACAATACCTTGATTTCTTCCAATGATTTCCCTTGGTCAACCTGTTGCCAGATGATGCTCGCCGTTTCATTAAACGTGAAATAGTTACCGTCATCCAAATTAACGGCTACTATGTTGTCTTTTAATAACTTCCAACTGATGTTGGATTGAATGGAATAACAATTTTTCATACTTAGATATTTTTTGCCGTTAATAATATATTTGCCAGACATCCCCCATTGCACGAATCGGGACGCAATAAATTACATCGATAACAATTTTCGGTTCTTCCCAAACGGCGGTAAGGCTGCAATTTCTTTTCAAACCACTGCTTTGCTTCAGGATAGGTAGTAAATTCGGAAAAATGTATTGCATGTTTAGTCGCTAAAGGAAGGCAATAGATTAGCTTTCCGTCGGGTGTAATGTCCATTCGAGAGTTACAGCAAGAATCGAATACCGACCCTGTTTCCCATAATATGCCGAGTTGTTCGCTCGAAAACACACAGGTAGGAACGCCGCACTCGTATTCGAAGCGTATATTATCGTCTGATGCGTCTTGTGCCAAACAAACAATTTTCTCCGCTACAACATTATATTGGTCATCGTTTAAATAGTAATTCGAGCCGGTAAGAGTTGGAAGAACGAATCCCACTTTAATGCACCTGTTCAAATTATATTCCTTAATCAGGTCTATTGCCCACGAACTGTTGTCGTCATCCGGCATAACATTAAACGTGATAGTAGCCTTTTTACTCAGCGTTTTCAGCGCTGCCGTTATCCTTTGCTTTCGATTTTCATTCCATGTATCCGGCGGATTGATATTCACAACCCATGTAACAGGTAAATCTGCCAGTTTTTGCGAATACTGTAGCGTCTGGTTAGTCGCCAAATTTGAAAAAATCGTTATTTTAAAATCCCTTGCAAGCAAATATTCTACAAACCATTCGAAATCGGGATGAAGCGTTGGTTCCCCTCCCATTAAATGAATCGATTTCATGTTTTGCGTTTTCGACAGCCATTCGATTATACCTGTAAACGTTGCCTGCGACATATTTTGTTTAGCCACTGTGGGCGCCATGTAGTCCATGCCGAAACAGTACGAACATTTATAATTACACCAGTTTGTTAACATTAAATTTGGCATATTCCTATCGATTTAAAACTTTTACAACCTCCTTCACAAAGACGACGTTTCAAATATTCGCAATCTGCACATTCTTCAAATATTCCAACTTGATTGTCAAAGTATCCTTTCATAAACATATCAAATTTGCGCGTCAATTCCCTCATGTTTGTTGAATCCGATATCTGTTCGCGATGCAATTGAAACAATGGGAAACAACTCCAAGCCTCTAATCCGGGACCAATATCAACAACTGCCCCACAAGCAAATGAATAGCGAACGCCGCACCGCTGCAATGTACCTACTTCGGTGGGTGTGAACATACATGCGGTAAAACCACAATCCATACCTAATATGATGTTTCTTTCATAAGCCGCTTTCGCAAACTCAACAAAAAATTCACCTGCCTTGCCATAGTCTTGTTTATCAATGTATTGATTTCCCCCCTTGTATATTGGCAATGCTATTCCTACCCTGATGGAACGGGTGAGCAAACGAAATTGATCAATAATATCGAAAAGAAATGTAGGATCGGCATTCAAATCAAATATGGTATAAGACAATGAGGACACGGCATGAAATTTTTCAAAAAAACTAGTCAGGTTTTTATATTTTTCTTCACTGTATGATTCTCTATTGCCTACATTGACAATAAAGCTGACAGGACGTTTGGTAACATCCAAATCTTTGATGCTGTTGGGCAGTGGCTCGGTGGCGCTAGTGAAAATTTTTGTAGCGATGTTGTTCCGCCACAACAGATCCAAAATTTCTCCCAAATGCGGATACAAGAACGGCTCGCCTCCTAGCAGTCCCAAGTCGGGAAATTGTCCTTGAAAATGTTCTAGCAATGTTTCGATTTCACTGACGGTCAAAATTTCATGTTCATTGCGACTGCTTTCATTTAATACCTTCCGTGCAAAGCAAAAAGTGCAACCCCGATTACATTTATGTGTCAGATATAAATTTGCCATATTTTATGTTGTTGTCCAAAAAATGTAACGATTACTTTCTCCTATTTTTTCCAATACGAAAGAGAGAATATTCCTGTTAGGAATCAGGAATGTTTTTCCATTCCTTGTCAGCCAAGCGTGCCCCCACTCATTATCACTGCAATGCATTACTATGTTTATACGGTATTTTGATCTATGATCAAAAATACGGCATACATGATATAAAAATAATGAGCGATAATAACATTTATGCTTACTAATTTGAAAGAATATATCTTTAAAATGTTTTACTCGTGATCCCATTCTAATTCAATACTTGAAATTTGTTCGTTTTTAAAATAAGTAAATGCTATCAAAAATCAATTTAGCCTAAATACACAAGATGTTTCTTCTTTCATTTTTTACAAATTTACATGAAATTATTTGAATTACACACAGACGGATAAAAATTACTTTCAAAAATAATTTTCAAATCGATGTAATCAAAATACTTCTACAAAAACGGATTATTAGAATCCCAAAAAACTTTAAAATATTTGATACAACACTAATGGAAAAACACTTACAATTTCAGACGATTACTATTTTTTAAGCTCAAATTATTACGAATCCCAATCTCTTTCAGAAATTCGTTATGTTTCTGTCTGAACCATGCTACATCGCTAACTCCGTCAATCGTTAATCGGAGTTTATCCGGATCGTTGGGCAAAGATTTTATTTCTGCAACAGAATGCGAAGTTTCAAAATGTTGTTTGTACTCTGATGAATAGAGTTTTCCTTTGAATCCAACAGGTTTCATTTCCGAAATTTCTATTGTCAGGTCTTTTCCGAAACCCAAATAACTGCAAAGATTTTCTATGCGTAGCAACTTTTTTATCTTTGGAAATAAAGCATATATTTTTCCAAATTCTTGCCGGAGTGTGTCCGTTACCTTTGTATTTTCGTTTTCATTGGTTTGGATTTGTTGTTTCAGTGTTTTGATTTCCATTTGAAATACGGCGTTTTCCGATTTAAGTTCTTCTATTTCCTGTTGTTGCCTCTTTACTTTTGAACTGCCCAAAACAGAGCCAATTCCCTCAATTGCAGATGTCGCCGCATCTACCGCCGTACTTTTAAGTTTTTCGGTTTTTATCTCGTTTTTAACTCATGATAACTCTTTATTTGCCTGTTCTTTCTGTTCGGTCAGATTATTGATGTTCTCTTTCAGGCTTTCGTTTTTGTCGAACAAATCCCTGTAATACTGCTGTGTAGAGATATGCCTTGCTTCCGAGCCTTGAATGCCTCGCCGCAAACCGTACTTTGCCATCGCTTCGGCGTAACTGGCCTGATAATCTTTCAATTTTACCCGTGTCATTACATCATCGGCGCACAGACGGGCGGCGTTTTTATTCTTCTTTTTGTACTTCTTCTTCCTTTCAACGAGTTTTTCGTTTTTAGCTTTTCTTCTTTCACTCGAAACAACCGGCACAACCGTTGCATGAATATGCGGCGTTTTCTCATCAAGATGCAAAACTGCCGAAACAAGATTATCTGCGCCAAATGTTTTTTTTAGCCAGTCAATATTATCGTTACACCAGTTGTCGAGTTTTACCGCTTCTTCAATCTTTTTCATGTCTTCCGATGTTCCAGACAACATGATGCGTATTGCCCGGACTTGATTATGGCTAATTTTGCGGGTGATGCCAGCATTGTCAATCCTGTACTGAATGGCTTCCGTGCGGTTGGCTATTCCTTCAGGAAAGTCTATTAATTCTTTGTTTAAATGCGTGCGATTTTTATCTGCATTTTTGGGGTCTATTGTTCGCTCAATGTGTGCGGTCATTGCTGCATCGTTGCCAAATGCTTTTTCTAAATGAAGTACGACAAATCCCATTTTTATTAATTTTTACTGTTAAAAATTTAGATTGATTACTTTTTCTTTCACGGAATCCGGGGTTTCCAAAGGGGCGTCCCCTTTGGCTTATTAGGGCATTTTTAGCGATAGTGAAACGAAGCGTTAAGAAAATGCCCTAATAAGCTATGACTTTTTTAAAAAAGTCTTGGGGATATAAGCGCCATTACAGCTGAATTCCTTTGCGTCGTTTCTTTTCTTTTTCACGGATTTG
>Ga0123353_10015532_pt1 | contig 11069 bp, 5 predicted proteins | sample TergutLab28metaG_3_FD_92763 | JGI IMG/M metagenome (GOLD analysis project Ga0123353, IMG submission 92763) | Labiotermes labralis P3 segment gut microbial communities from Petit-Saut dam, French Guiana - Lab288 P3 | ecosystem: Host-associated > Arthropoda: Insects > Digestive system > Gut ... | reverse complement strand
TTGAAAATTTATATACACATACCGGGAACGATGCAAAACAGGACCTGCTCATAATCGATGCTGAAACTGGTCTCCTTTCACATCCAAGCACATTTGAATGCGTTTCTCCAAATTCTGGAATACTTTTCCCAAAGTGTCGACGTTGACGGCTTGAATCTCTTGGCGTATAGAGTCTTTGAGTTGTTAAATCGTGCGGGGTGTATTTTTGTACACTTTGCCCTTCAATGGGCCCCAAAGAAAGAAGTCGGCAGGCGTTAGATCGGCTTCTCTTTGTCTCTAACTTTTTAACCAATTTCTGGATGCAACATTTCGATGGTGCACGTCTTTCACGAAATTCCGTTCGAAATGCCGTCTGGCGTGCTTTAAATGAACCTGCTTGCCAGTATTTACTAACGAGAAACCCGCGCTGTTCGACTGTATACATAGACAATAGTTTGGGGCCTCTAGCGAGAGACTCACCCTGTATAAATGAATTATTTTGTGAACGTTATTAAAATGACTTTAGCAAGGAACAGCGTAGCTCCCTGAGGATGATCTTAGAATCGAAACATTTCGGAGCGATTTTAAGTGTTTTAATGTGAAATTTTATACAAGTGCATTTGTTGGTTGATAATTAAAGTAATTCTGCGAAATGCACGGTGCAACAATAAGGATAAGAAAATGTAGTTGAAGCAGTACATCATCATTTCTTTGAAGTGTCAAGGGACACCCCACAACAGGTCATGAAGGTTCAGATTAGCTCTACTCTTTCTTTCACCTATGCGCTAGAAAGGAGTTGGATGGTAAACGCCACGCGCCGGCCGCTTCATCCCCGGGAAGGAGACCAGGTACGTATTTTATAGGAGGCTGGGTGGGCCCCAGCACAATCTACAAGATGGGAAATTAATATATTTAGGGCTGTGACAGGACTAAAACGGCGATCGCAGTACCTCATTTACTACATGTGCATGTTATAACACGGAAGCTGGTGGAGGAGAAGGAAATAAGAAGAAAAATATGCCCCGTATGTGACTAGTACGTACAACCAGTGCTGGTTGGGTAGGTTATGCAACGTCGCTGTGTTAACGTATGCTAATTAGCGTCGAAAGAGATGCCGTTCTTGTGCAGCGAAATATTTAATATCCTGAGATAAAGCGACCGTGGTCTATTTGTCTCGCGCGAGTGACAAAAATCACAAAAATTAATTTCAGCACAGCGCGTTCCTCAATATCTACCCACTGTTAAGTCGCAGATAATACATCACTTGAGTTATCCTGCTTCTTTTCAATGTGTGGAGCCAAAGGACCCGATTTGTGTCCTATCCTTCTAGCTAATGAAGTACAGATAGAGGCCAATTGAAATGTGATGGCACACGCGCAAAAATCAGATTTCGTCTTTCGGCGAAACGGACGAGTCCATTTAAATCGGCGGGAGCGTCAGTTCAGTCTACTACTGGCAGCCGAGGTGTGCGCATCAGCTTTTATTGTCGGTAGTAATGCTGGATACACCATGTACCGAGGTAGTTTGAAGGGTACTGGCTACCCACTCCTTTCGCCAATTTCCCCCCTCACTTCCCCTCCCGTGCGTCACCGTGTGCCATCACATTTCAACTGGAGTCTACAACGATCCATCGTCAAACTCGTGGCTACCGCGCTGTGCAGAATTCTGAGGGAAAAAACAGGGTTAAACAAACGCGGAGGATTTTGCGCCATTCCCCCGCTTTCCCGCCAACGCTTTAAGAAACATATCTTTCTTGGACATTGGTCGTTTACACAGTTGATGCTGCCATCTTCCGCGGCGGTTGAGCCACTAACCGCCCGCTTCATCTGCGAGTATTTACATTTGACAGCGTTCAGGAAAACTCTTCCAATTTTATTCATTCATTTTCAGCATCTTATACTCTAAACGCGCTCGGAAAAACCGCGTTAGGTGAGAGGCTATTGTAATACTTAACATCATTAAGATGAATTAAGCACAGAAGGGGCGTTGTTAGAGATTTTTCTCTTCTCCAGAGCGTCTAGACCGGCTGTGAATCCCATACTGGATTCTCTAAACGGGAGTGAAGTAGCCGCATAGTGAGGCTGACCACTTATTTCTAACAACCGCCTTGATTAGGGATGAATGCAGCCGTATCTCCACTCCCACGCATGATTTTATAGTATGGACAGAGATAACTCTACCTACTTATTTTTATTTTCCAGTAGTAATTATTAGGGTTATGCAGGAAGTAGTTACTTCAATTGCAGGCACATAAAAACTTGCGTCTCTCTCTCTCTCTCTCTATATATATATATATAAATTGCTATTACTGTTTTAAGGCATAACAGAAATCACGTTATTAAGGATAACTACGTGTGTTCTTCACAAGTGAGTCAACAAGGTTGAAACTGGTTTTGTTTTTGTATTTTAAACAATCCACTTCTTGGCGACCTGAAGGCAAGCAGAACAGAAACTCATCTGGATGTACAGCGTCCCTCCCCCTTTTCTCTGTGATTAACCTAACCTTAAACAACGTCAACTTTCTTCTCCACACTTTATAAAATTTTAATCCGAATTTTTCATAATGTACTTCACGTCTCTCCCTTAGTCTAAACTCACGTGCAGCCCTTGTGTTAACGATTACCTTGCAGGTGCATTTCCGGAACTCAGTCCAAAAGCATGAAACTCACACACCATGACGATCTTATCCACTGCAGGGTTTCACAAAGTACGGTCCGAGGACCGAAATTTCCTGCAAATCCGTACAGAGGCAATATTAAGATCCCATTGGCAAGGCGCACTGTCAATAATTTTGTTTTTGCGTACATGTCGGATTATTGAGGAAGTATGTAATCGTGAAAAATAAAATTCTATAAAATATAAAAACACAGATGGTGTGGAAAATTGCGAGTTTGGTGGCCTTGTGTTGTGTGCCTCATTTTCATTTACTAGGTGCACAACTGCTTTTCACAAAGTGGGCTCGGACTGCTGCATATCCGACTTTAAGTGCTGCAGCTAAGAATGAGAAAATCAGTCAAACTCCAGGACGGTTTGTACAAATCGCTTGGCAATAGTGACTGCTACGTCACCTGGTGTATAAATGACGTCTGTGCGACACACGCGATCATTTAGTTCGGAATAAAGAGTGTCTTTTAATTTCGTTCGTGAAGAAGGCAGTTGCAAAGTTTCTCGATACCGAGTAGACAGATATGCTGCAGATAACTTTTGCTTCGTTAGTTTCTGTGCCTTATATTCTTTTCTACGTCTCAGAGAGCTAAGTCCTGCGGTGACTCACCTTCTACAAGTTTGCTAATCGCTTCCTTATTGCCTTCTCTTTTCATGGAGCCAGCTATTGAAAATATATTATAAAATTTCGACTCGTATTTTCTGTAGGCATTTCCTTTACAGTCTGTTGTACTTGACTGTGCTATAATTCCATCTCATAAATTCCACCTTTCCTGTACAGAATAATCACAGATCTCTTGTCGAATGCATCGCAGATAAAGAAAACAGCAAAATAGGCAATAAAAGAAGCAAATCCCGTCAATACAACTAAAATTTTTATATTATTTACTGTTGCAATATGTTTCAACTTCAGTGCGTCATCTTTCAAGACGACCCATAATACATATATTTTAGAAGTGTTGGCGGTATTTTCTTCTTTTATCTGGTCAGTAAGACAATGCGATGACAATTTTTACGAAAAGCACAAAATACGATGGAAATAAAACTAGCTACGTTATAAATGCAGAAGGTATTTAGAAACCGTAGAACATGCACGACATTTTGTATCGTTATATAGATTTTACAAGATCGTATGACAGGAAGGCTTATGAATATATATATATATATTTATTTATTTATTTATATAATTTTATATGCAGTGATTTTAATGTACTACCATATCAGATAAGTTTCTAATTTTAATTTAAAACCGTCACACAACAAGTTCAATTTATACAACCTTATATACTTTTGCTTCTGTAACTGAAAGCTGTGAGTATTTGGGATCCCACTATTCAGAAAAGCTAAACAATTCTTGGATCCGTTTTCTTGGAGGGCCTGAGGATGACCGACTAGGAAGAAACATGTCGCCTTGACATATATATCAGTATATATAAAATAAATGTTGTGTTATTGACTGACGTGTAGTATTTTTGTGTGTTGTAACACTTCGGGGTGGAAAACTTAAAAAAAAAGGACGTTTTAATGCGCTAAGTGTATGTGCGAGGAAACACTAGTGACCTGTCTTAACATACCGTTCTGGCATTTTCTTGGGCAATTATTTCGAGCAGATACACATCTATTACACCAATATCCTGTGATTAGCAGGAAAGTGTGATTGTTTAAAAGAGCGATAGGCAAAAAGCAGTCCACCAACAGCATGCGGCCCGCGATTGGTAATTTCAGAAACACAAAACAAGTGAAATTGGATGAATATGTGCTACTACATTTGTTCTGTAGATTCTGTGCACCTCGTGGTAAGTTACCAGTGCTCAGTAACCCCACGCGACAAATGATAGTTCATTTGTGCAGGGCCATATCGAATCTAATCGACGACAGAAGATCAGCGAGCTGTCTTCTTGTCGAGGCTTCTTAAATGTCTCCATACATTAACATTTTAGTGACTAATAAGCAGTGATAGTTTTCTTAGTAAAGTATTTTTTCTTGAACAATGGTTAATTGTGAATAAACAAGTGCAAGACAAAGCACAAATAGAACGCCAATAGAATTAGTTTTATATATATGACCAGTTAATTCTTATTACGAGAAATTACAAAGGACATAATTAAGGGTTTAGTAAGTATGATTAATTTCAAATTTTATACGATTAATTGCAATTTTAAAGACTAATTTCAGATAATTTTTACTGTCCCGATTTTGGCATTATTTATGACACAGTATTATCATTACCGATGCATAAGTAAAATACATAGGTATTGTTTGTACGTGGCCTGCAAACATTTTTCTTTTGATTTGACGGTGTCCAAGAGGTTGCTCACTTTCTGTATTGCGTGTTCTGCAATATTTCAATTAGTGTTTGAAAGTTTTCAAAAGGGCCTCGAATCATCATATTTCAATTCAACGACCTTATCGATACATAGAAAGTAGAAAGGGAATGAATTACGTGAAGTAACGAGGAACCGGAAGTCTACCACAGAACTGGAACTGAAAGTCTTTATAACCAAGCTCCTCAAGTTTCAATTTTATTATTATCTGATTTAATATAAAAAAAAATCGGCGCCCCTTGATTTACGGATTCGTTCCGCGCTCTTGGAAGATGCAACGTGTCTGACAAATATAGGTGAAAGGAAATGGAGGTGCATTTGTGTTGAAAATTCCGAATTAGAAGGCATGGCACAGCTTTCGCCCTACATATTGTAGGGATTAACTGCTTAACACCTCTACAAGATCACTAAAGTGAATGTTTGAAATCAAATGTTGAGCAAATTTCACATTTTTTTTACGTAGATTTTATTATGACTAAACAACTAACTAGCTAACCAACCAACCAACCAAACAAACAAACAAACAACCAACAAAGTAATCAACTGACCAACCAACCAACAAACCAACCGACCGACCAACCAACCAACCAACCAACCAACCTTAAAACAGTACCCCTTGAGAGGCGCACGTCTAGTCCAGAAACTGTTCCCTATGCTAGATAGTTGTGTTCACATCATGATAATCGTCTCCGGCATAAAGCCGATTCACCCTGCATATTAGCCCCTTACATTTCCATGGTCAATAAATTTATCACAGCATTTAACATTTACAAGCGCTGTGTTTTTCCATATTTTTCTCAAAATACACATCGGCTGCTTTCCTACACAGCATAAACTGATTGTCTATTACAGTGGAGACATAATCTGTTCTCGGTGAGAAAAAAAAGGCCTTTTAAATGTAAATTTAAACTAATTTTATTCTTTAAAGATTAAAGTGTAAACTGAATGAGTACACGCACGCACGCACGGTTGAATTTACGCGATACTTGTTGTTTAAACCATCAACGACGCAGTTGCTGACGACTGTAGCCGTTAAGAGTTGCAGCAGAGATGTGATAGCAGTTCAACACCGAAGGGTGCGGAACTTACAATCGTCTGTTATGACAGACAAAATCCGCAAAGAAACTCAAGGTCTCAGGTAACAGCTGTCCAGTACGACAAGCAGAATATAATGCCGTTATTTGTACGGAGAAGAAATTAATGACTCATTCTGAATATACATAAATTACCTAGTACTCTCAACCACATTCTGATTAAAACAATAAACAACAGTTTCTCAGTGTGTTACAAAGCCGTTAGCATTATAAAACTGCATGAAAATAATCTCTTATGGACATAACGAGTACTTGCATCCATTTAACCTGAAATATTGTTAAAAATTCTTCTTCAGCAGGTGGGGTTTGTTTACATTTATACTGGCGACATTCCATATATTCCATACTTTACTTTAGATGCCGGACTGCTGGCTAGAAATCAGTATTTGGAAGATCCTGCGACCGGCCACCTCGTCACAGGTTTTTCTTGGCTTCCCTGTGTCTATAAGCAAATGCTGAGATGGCTCCCAAGATTCCAAGTTGCCACTACACGCTTCTCATGTAGCCCTCGCGACTTAAATCTAGTAGTAACCAATTTCATATTTTGTGTACAAGTAAAATAACCACTGCCACCGGGTAACAACCCAATTGCAGTAAATAATAATAATAATTATTATTATTATTAAATATTTTAACCAGTGGTAACTATGTACCATTTTGTAACATTTAAAACTGCATTTTGCATTTATGTGACTTCCCTAACAACGTTAATGATTGATATTTACTGTGGTGACGTAATTTGTCCTGTGTGCGGTGCGAACTGCATTCTTGTATGTGGATGAAGTGCAGTCTTCAAAGACCTCGTTTTTTATTTATTGTCCCCCTGATAAAAATACAGGTACATAATTTTAAAAATTCAGAATCTGTTTAGAGTGCAAATTCTACGAAATTTATAAATTCAATTTCAGCTGCTAGTATCTTGATGTCCTGATGTCTTGTGTTCCAACCCAAGATTCGCACGTGAATACAAGAGCGGTTACTGCCACTCCGTTACAAACGCTCGCTAATTTTTTCTCTCTTGCTTTGAATTTTAATGTGCTTATCGTTCCGCTTGTTAACATTCATTATCGTTACTTTCTAGTTCATTACATTCCAAATACGTAGGATTTAACAAACGAAACTTGTCCTATAAACTACTGTCTTGAAGGAAAATCTCGGGCCTCTTCGTAGATACTCATTTTTTCCCTGAAGGGGCGTCGGAATGCCTCATCAACAAAAGAAAGCAGAGAACATAGAAAAAACGTGTACAAAAGTCGGCAATTCGAGCTGCCTAATTACCGGGAAGAAGCGGAGGCCATACCTTACTTCGTGTTACCAAAACGTACTTTCGAGACGGGAGATTTTTTAATCCATCTGTCGCACTCATGAGGAACAATATACATCACACAGTTCGGAATATTATAAAATTGCTGACATACCTTTGAGCTGCTTGGCGATCTTTTTAGTTGGGTCTAGCCAGTGCTGAAACAAGACAGACACAAAAGTTAACGATTTTAAACATTTCTGATAATGGATTTCTTAGTTTAGGTTTCCGTGCTGTTGCTAAATATTGAGAGCACTTTATATTTCGTACGTACTTTACAGTTGGGTGGTCCGATCACCGCATGCTGTGAAAAGGAATTATAGGTGTGAAAGGCTCAGGAAGGACCCCCTTCCACTTGAAAACATAACCACGAGTTGGGTGAAGAGACTGCCAGTGCTCTGACTTCGAACCGCAACTCATCGTATATCATTCTGTCTGTGTGCCCTTACAATCCCCTCACCAGTACAAGCACTTTCGATACACAAGCGTAACCGGTGTGCACTAGGTCCCAAAGTTAGGGTGGTTGTCTTACGGGGTCTTAGTTTACTTACGATGCCATTTCGACTATTTACTCTCGTACAGATTAGCCCACAGGTAGTGCTGAGAAAGCCAATCAGAAGCACTGTATACAGCACAAATAAATTTTCCTAACAATTACTTACATGTACGTCGTATAGGAAAATGTTTTACAAGAAGGGTATGTATCTTAATGGTGTGTGTGTGTGTGTGTGTGCTTGTCTGTGTGTGTGTGTGTGTGTGTGTGTATTCAATATGAGACACGGGTGTTACATAGATGGACAGTCTTTGAGGCATTATATTACTATATCAGCTTCACGGAAGAGACGTGACTGATATTCGGGATATTTGCAGTCGTTTAAGGCTAAAAGCTCACAAAGTTTTACATAATATATTTCTATATCTTCAGGAGAGAAGGGGAGATGAAGCATCTATCTAGAGGGCCCTTCAGAAGGAGCTATTCTCCCAGACTGTCCTGGGATAAGAGACGGTATAGTCAGTCGAAACATAGGATCGTGTCGCTTCGTCCGTCTTTCGATTTTACTTAGGTTGAAGAGTGCTAATAGCTGCAAATAAACCAAGAAGATGACAGTAATGAACGACAACGGAAGGTACTACAGGCAGCATCGCAGTCTCAATATTTGTCGTACGACGTATTGCTGCAGACATCACACCATTCGTTCAAACCAGCTGACTTGCCACAGCGCGCCTGTTCAGTAACAACGTGAGTTCTGTGTCTCGCATGGTCTGTAATGTTTAGAAATGGATCAATACAAGGGTTACCTGCGGGTATGATACGATGGTAGAATTTTCCTGTGGAATTTTCGAAGAAAATTTCATAGCCTGCGATAAGCTTATATCAAGATTAATGAGAAATAAAAGCTGCGTAGATCCAGTCTAGAAAACATTACTTTTATAGCGAGGTCCATATTTTATACTCTAATGGAAATATGAAACCCAATACAAACGAAGAAAAACTTTTTGGATACAAAGAGTCATAAAACACAGGTGCCACAGGGTAATGAAATAAACTGCATGAAAGATTCTCACGTTAATTTTAACAGGACAGGTAACACGAAAAATTACACAACTATTACATCCTTTGTTTTGGGGGTGAAATCAGTTATCTGCAACTTAAGACAATTTCCACTTATGCACTCCTTATTATCATGTTTTTATTTCCGAAAAGATTTTGTGTGGAAGGAACTCTGTAGCAGAATGGTCTGAGGCAGCTTACGTCCGGTTACAAAACACGTATCATTTTCGACCGCTTAGGTACTGGTGCCATAAGTTTGATCCCCACACCAAACATGGATATGTAGCTATATGCATTCCTTTGCTTTGTTTTCCACTGTATAAAAGAGGCCTTCCGACGCGCCGATCTCCTGTCCAGACAGTCCTTCCAGATGTCTCAAGCTTTACTTCAGAATTAATTGTAAGTCGAAAGACAGAAAAGGGATTAATCCATGCCAGCTGAAGTTTTTAATAATAAGATAGACAATGTGTGTATAACGAAACATTGCGGTGCGATCGCGTAAAAAATTTATACCTCCTCGGCTATCCTAATAACCAGATATCATTGCACTCCACTACGGCGCCTTTACGGCGATTTTCGTATAGTTTTGTCCAACTGCAATCAAGTTTCGACTTTCGCGGCAGATTTTAACGAATGGCTTCAATATAAATTTTCATGGAAATCCGTCCGGTGGGAGCCGAGTTCATTCAGTCTGAGACAGAAGGAGGGACGGACATGGCGGATATTATAGGCGCTTTTGGCGATTAAGCGAACGCGCCTCAAACAAGTGATAATTTCTGGTCCATCAGTTTTCCAGATTTTTTTGGACCTGCTCTCCAGGAAGTTCCATCTGACAAGTTTTGTATAGGCGGTTACTTTTCCAGTCTTTGAGGCATTTGAAGGGAAAGACGTACGAAGTGTGGTGACGTTTTGTTGTTTGTCGAGTATATTTTGTGAGACCGACAAACATTTCATAGTGAACACTGTAAGTAATAATTTATACGTTGACCTGACACTCGGCACGATAAGTAATCCTGTCGCTGGGGACAGAATCTCCACAAAACAGTGACTATTTGAGGTTAAAGAAACAATATTTGTGCTTCAAGTGATCAGAATGCGATATTCCTGCCCTGGAGATGCCATAAAAAGCCTAATTTCTTTTCTGGAGAGATAATAAGCATATTAAAAAACATTTTATCTGTATTTGCATGTTGTGTAAGTTTCAATAATACCCATACGAAACTAAACACGATATTATAGTGCATAAATATTTATCTGCATCGTAATGCAGATTTTCATCTCACACGCATATAAATGAGCAACTTACTTCATCCTGATTTTAATACAACTGGATCCTGTTAAGAGCTTTTTGAACCAAACCACTGTTTGTTCGCCAGACTTATACTGAATTAGAGTACACAGAATTCGAGGATATTACCATCGTGATGCAAGCGTTTTACTTCAGGCCTGTGACATTTGTTATAAGCGGTACGTACACGTTTCCAAGTCAGACTTTAGAATGTAATATGTATTATCCATACAAATATCAATCGTACTTTATTATGCCAGACTTTGACAAAGTTGCAGGTTGCAATCGTGACTAAATCATCATCATCATCTTCATCTTCTTCTTCTTCTCCTTCTTCTCCTTATTCTCTTTCTTCTTCTTCTCCTCCTCCTTCTTCTTCTTCTCCTCCTTCTCCGCCTTCTTCTTCTTCTCCTTCTTCTTCTTCTCCTCCTCCTGCTCCTTCATCTCTCCTTCTCCTCCTCCTCCTCCTCCTCCTTCTTCTTCTTGATTTTTCGTATTCATTCTTCACCCTCCTCACCTCCTCTTTCCTTTTTTCTTACTGCTACTAGTAAATTAATTTTCTCGTTTTAACTCATTATTTAAATGAAGTGTATTACGTTGTTTTTATCATGCACTTTGTTACGCGTTTTTCTGCGTGCATGTATACATGTTATTTTTAGTGCAGTAGTCCTGATTTTATAGTTGGTCATTAGGCTGTTGAGTTAGCACTAAGATAAACAAAGAACTGGACTCAACTAAGCGAAATAATAATAATAATAATAATAATTATTATTATTATTATTATACAATATGCATGTCTCCTGTCACAGGCATTTCTTCCTGGTACTTCTCTTGAACCAGCGGTGATCCCCACCGCTCAGGCTTC
>Ga0123353_10015531_pt1 | contig 11069 bp, 8 predicted proteins | sample TergutLab28metaG_3_FD_92763 | JGI IMG/M metagenome (GOLD analysis project Ga0123353, IMG submission 92763) | Labiotermes labralis P3 segment gut microbial communities from Petit-Saut dam, French Guiana - Lab288 P3 | ecosystem: Host-associated > Arthropoda: Insects > Digestive system > Gut ... | reverse complement strand
AGTACAGCGAGGAGATGTCGGATTTTGAGAACGCCGGCGAATATCTGCTGTTGCGCCTGAGGACTGTTCAGGGTATTTCCGAGGAGGAATATTACAACATCTACAGGCTTAAAATGGATTTCGTCCTTGACCTTTTGCGGAAGTATGAAGAAAACGGATGGGCGTTATATAAGGACGGGCGCTGGAGGTTCACTCCAAAAGGGTTCATGCTGTCAAACATCCTCATTGGGGAGCTGTTGGACGCGCAGACAAGACAGCGTATACAGATAAGCAGGCCATGGCAGTCGCAATCAGCGGGAGAAGAGACGCAATTGACTTTGTTTGACAAACGTCCGATAGCGTCGGGGCTTTTCGGCGGCAGGAGGCTGGCCGGAAGGCATGAATAGCACCAGAAAAAAAGGTTACTGTTCGCGCCTATCTTTCGGCAGGCACTGCCTATGCGTGAAACTGAAATAAAAATAGCAACGAAAATAATAAAACACAAAAAAATATACAAGTATTATGCAATTTGGTATATAATGGTATATAATGGTATATTATAAACGTCGAATACCAAAAGAAACCTGCTATAATTAGGAATAGTTAATGATAGATATGGGAGAAAAAAGTGGGCAATATCAAGCTTATCAGCGGTAAGGGAAGAAACTCAAGGGCTAAAGCCGTCAGTGAGTACTCAAACAGAGCCCGCGCTGCAAGCCAGCAGCAGGGTAGGCAGGTCTCACAGGACGACGACAGGCCTGTTTCAAAAAACGGAACAAGATCGTCGGCGCCGCAGGCCGATACCAAGCCTGTTCCGAAAAACGGAACAAGATCGTCGGCGTCGCAGGTCGATACCAAGCCTGTTTCAAAAAACGGAACAAGATCGTCGGCGTCGCAGGCCGATACCAAGCCTGTTTCAAAAAACGGAACCAAATCCCCGGCTTCGCAAAACGCGAAGTCTGTTAAGCCTGCGGTAAAGCAAAAGAAAAAGCGTAAGACAGGTTTGATAACGGCGGTTATCATACTTGTTATCCTCCTTGCCGGCGTCACAACGCTCGTTGTGTCGCTTGGATATTATGTCGACAATCTGGAAACTGTTCTTCCAAATGTTTGGGTGGATGGTCTCAAGCTGTCCGGCATGACGCTGGATGAAGCCAAGCAGGCGTTGATAGACGCGGGTTATGAATCAAACGCCGCGAACGTGTCTGCGACGATCACTTTCCCCGACACATCCGGGTTCACGATCACCGGCGAAGAAGCGGGGTTTGCGCTTGACGCGCAGGAAGCTGCGCTTGCGGCTTTCGAGTACGGCAGGGAAGGGTCTTTGATAGAGCGCAGCGTCACGTATGTCAGAGCCTTAATGGACAAAACCGAGCTTAGTGATTTGAGCAACTCGAAGTTCAACGAAGGTTTCATACGCGAGGTCGTTTCGAAGCATACGAAAGCTTTCAACGACGCTTTGGTCGAGGATTTCTTCAAAATCACCTCCGAGGACATCACTGTCGTAAAGGGCACGGGCGTACAGCCTGCAAACGAGGACTCGGTGTTCGATCTGGTTGTCACGACGTTAAAAACCGCGTTGGAACGGCACGCGCACCTGACCGAAAACTATGTGCCGGAAACGATGGCGGAGATCGATATCGACCTTGATTTGTTATATAGAACGATACATGTCGATCCCGTCGACTCTGTTTACGACCCGGTGACTTTCGGCGCAACCGAGAGTTCCAGCGGGGTCACTTTCAACATGGCTGAAGCGCGGGCTATGCTCGATAACGCGAAGATAGGCGAAGAGGTCGTAATCAGGATGTATACCCTGGAACCTGAGGTCAGGAAAGATGATATAATGGCTTTGATTTTTCGCGACGTTTTAGCCGAGAAGTCGACCAGGGTGTCGGGGACGAGCAACAGGCAGCATAACATAGGTCTGGCCACTGCAGCCATTAACGGATTTACAATGAACCCCAGGGACGTCTTCTCATATAACGATATTGTCGGACAACGGACCGCTGAAAGGGGATACAGGGAAGCTAACGCCTATGCAAACGGCAAAGTGATCCAGGAAATCGGCGGAGGTATATGCCAGGTTTCTTCTACGCTGTACTATACTGTATTGCATACTGACCTTGAGGTCGTCGAGAGATGGGAACATGGGATGACAGTAAGCTATATCGGGCTTGGAAACGACGCAACCGTTGACTGGCGTTCAAAGGACCTGAGGTTCCGGAACAATACGGACTATCCGATAAGGGTGGAAGCCGAGATAGAGGGGCGCGATCTGAAAATCAGGCTCATTGGGACCAAGTTCGACGATAATTATTACGAAATCAGATATGAGACTGTCAGCACTACACCATACACGGTCGTAGAGCAGGAAGACGCGTCCGTTCCTCCGGGGCGGACTGTCGTCGACAGTGAAGGTACGACAGGATATGTCGTTGATACTTTCAAATATCTTTACGACTCGGAGGATAACCTTATCAGCAAGACGTTAGTCGTCAGGAGCAGGTATAAAGCGATAAACAGGGTAATACTGATACCAATACCGACCGGGGAACCGAGCCCGTCGCCAGATCCGTCGCCGGATCCGTCACCCGATCCGTCGCCTGATCCGTCGCCCGATCCGTCACCCGATCCGTCGCCGGATCCGGACGAGGGGGACGATGATGCCGAGCCTGACGATCCGTCGCCTTCCCCCTCCCAGCCCTCGCCGACACAGGAGCCGGGGGATGATGAAGACGACCGTCAGAATCCGGACGAATAACTTGAGTATTGTACAAACTCATGAGTTTTATGGAGGGGTTTATGAGCCAGGGTAATACGGTGAACTATGACAAGAAATCCGTTGCAGATATCCAAATAGGAGGAAAAAAAGTCCTGCTGCGCTGCGATTTTAACGTTCCTCTCGATAAAGAGACCGGTGCAATAACTGATGAAGGCCGCATAACCGCCGCGCTCGAAACGATCAACTACCTGTTAAATCAGGGGGCGGCCGTTATTGCCTGCTCACATTTTGGACGCCCAAAAGGCGAGTTTAAACCGGAATTCTCACTGTTGCCGGTTGCGGAGTGCCTGTCAAGGCTTCTGGGAAAACCGGTCAAAATGGCGAAAGACGTTATAGGGCCGGACGCTGTGAAACTTGCAAAAGAGCTTTTACCCGGCGAGATCATGATGCTCGAAAACACCCGGTTCCATAAAGAGGAGGAGAAAAACGATCCGGATTTCGCGGAAAAGCTTGCGGCAATGGCAGATGTGTTCGTTTCGGACGCGTTTGGCAGTGTGCACCGGGCGCATGCATCCACGGAAGGGGTCTCCCATTACCTGCCTTCGGTAGCAGGGTTTTTGCTTAAAAAGGAACTCGACGTCATAGGCAGTGCGATCTCAAACCCAATAAGGCCGCTGGTCGCAATACTTGGCGGAGCTAAGGTTTCGGATAAGCTCGGCGTGATCGGAAACCTGATCAAAATTGCCGACTCTATTATTATCGGAGGCGGGATGGCATACTCTTTCATCAAAGCTCAAGGTGGGAACATCGGAAAATCCCTTTGTGAGGACGGAGAAATCGATAACGTCCTGAAAATGCAGGAAGACGCGAAAGCGCAAGGAGTCAGGCTTTTATTGCCGGAGGACTCAGTTGCGGCTTCAGAGTTTAGTAACGACGCCGAGCCGGTGACAGTCAACAGCGACGCCATCGATGACGATATGATGGCGCTGGATATCGGGCCGCTTGCACGCGAGGCTTACTCACGGGTAATCGAAGGCGCGGGAACAATCGTATGGAACGGCCCTATGGGAGTATTTGAATTTCCTAAGTTTGCCGAAGGTACGAGGGCAATCGCGGAGCGAATCGCGGAGTCCGGGGCGATATCGATTATCGGAGGCGGCGATTCCGCGGCGGCTGTGCGCCTGTTTGGGCTTGAAGATAAAATCACTCATATTTCCACGGGTGGAGGCGCATCGCTGGAGTTTATGGAGGGAAAGGTCCTTCCCGGAATCGCATGCTTACTGGATAAATAAAATCCGTTAATCTGCGAAGGTGGGGGATATGATAAAAATCGGGGGAGATTATGAATAGAGCGTATCGAAAGACAGTTATTGCCGGAAACTGGAAAATGAACTTACTTGCCTCAGATGTAAAGGCCTACGCGGGAGCTCTGCTGCCGCTTGTTCCCGGGTTTGATAAATGGTGCGAGACAGTGGTCTGCGCGCCTTTTACATCGATTTATGCGTTGATGTCGGCATTCAACGGCAGCGGCGTAAAAGTTGGAGCGCAGAATATGAGCGAGCACCTATCCGGGGCGTTTACCGGCGAGGTGTCGGGTGCTCAGCTTGTCGACGCGGGAGTTGAATACGTTATCATCGGGCACAGCGAACGGCGCGCGTACTACGGCGAGACAGACGTTTCTGTCAACAGGAAAGCCATAACGGCGCTTGAATGCAAATTGCAGCCTATTATCTGCGTCGGGGAGACCCTTGAGCAGCGTGAAACAGGTATTACGAACGATCTGGTAGCGCTTCAGGTCAAATCTGCGTTTTATGGCATAAAAGCCGGCGACGCACAGCAAATAGTAGTTGCGTATGAACCTATATGGGCGATTGGCACAGGGAAAACCGCGACGCCGGAAGATGCGGAAGATGTGTGCAGAGTCATCCGTGATGTTGTCGGTTCTCTATATGACAATAAGGTCGCGCAGGGCGTTTCGATCCTGTATGGAGGCTCTATGAACGACGGCAATGCATTCGAGCTGCTGTCACAGCCTGATATCGACGGCGGGCTTATCGGGGGAGCTTCACTGAAACCGGAGTCGTTCGCGGCGATAATCAACGCGGCGAACCAATAACCCGCAGCCGGCGCACGTTGAACGTCCGTGAGCAAAAAGAGCAGAGACTTAGGCGAGGCGCGGCATATGCGCCGTGATAAGAGGTGTTAATGGCTGGGAAAAAACCTTTGGTTATGATCATAATGGATGGGTACGGCCTTGCGCCGCCGTCTAAGGGAAACGCCGTCGCAAACGCGTCGACGCCTGTTTTGGACGAAATGTATATAAGTTGCCCGAACACGACCTTATCCGCTTCCGGAGAGGACGTCGGCCTGCCTGACGGGCAGATGGGCAACAGTGAAGTCGGCCACACCAACATCGGCGCCGGACGCGTTGTTTTCCAGGAACTGCCCCGGATATCACAAGATATTAAAACAGGTGTTTTATTCAACAATGAAGCGCTTCTGACCGCAATGAAAAACTGTAATGCGACCGGCGGCGCTCTGCATTTTATGGGCCTTGTTTCCCCCGGAGGCGTCCACAGCCATACGGATCATCTTTACGGTCTTTTAGAGATGGCTAAACGCAACTCGGCGAAAAACACTTACATCCATTGCTTTATGGACGGCCGTGACGTAGCGCCGGACTCGGGAAAAGAATACGTCGCTGCATGCGCCGACAAATGCCGCGAGATCGGCGCCGGAAAAATCGCTACGGTAATGGGGCGGTTTTACGCTATGGACCGCGACAATCGCTGGGCGCGCGTTGAACAGGCATATAATGCTCTTGTCGAGGGCGTGGGGGTATATAACGCCGATCCGGTCCGCGCGATGCAAGCTTCGTATGACGAGGGCGTCTACGACGAATTTGTCAAGCCCATAATATGTGACTTGGACGGGATGATAAAACCCGGCGATTCAGTTGTGTTTTTCAACTTCCGGCCTGATAGGGCGAGGGAGATAACCAGGGCTTTTGTCGACCGTGAGTTCAGTGGGTTTATAAGAAGACGCGGCTGGTTCCCGCTGACATATGTATGTATGACGCAGTATGACGAGAAAATAGAAGGCGTTATGGTCGCTTTCCCGCCAAGTTTTCCTGAAAGGACCTTTGGAGAAACGATCAGCGGGCATGGCCTTAAGCAACTCAGGATAGCAGAGACGGAAAAGTATGCTCACGTGACATTTTTCTTCAACGGCGGGGTCGAGCAAGTATTTGACGGCGAGGAGCGAATATTGATACCCTCGCCGAAAGAGTTCCCCACTTACGACCTCATACCTGAGATGTCCGCATATGAAGTGGTGGAAGCGGCGTGTACAGAGATAAAAAAGGGGATATTTGACGTCGTAATCATCAATTTTGCCAACTGCGATATGGTCGGGCATACAGGCGTATACAGCGCCGCGGTCGTTGCCGTCGAGACTGTCGACAGTTGCATAGGTATCGTCAGGGACGCGTTGATGAGCATTGGCGGGATGCTTATAGTAACCGCCGATCACGGCAACGCCGAGATAATGATTGCCGAAGACGGCGTTTCCAGGCATACTGCGCACAGCACGAATCCGGTGCCTTTTATCGTTTGCGGGGCTGATGTTTCTTTACGTTCCGGACGGCTTGCAGATATTGCTCCAACAATGCTGGAGCTTATCGGAGAGGAAAGACCCAGGCAAATGACCGGGGAGTCCCTGATAATTAAGAAATAAGACATAGGAGTAATGAGAAAGGGATACTATTATGAAAGACTACTTGGAGATTCTGGACATTACCGGACGGGAAATTTTGGATTCAAGGGGGAATCCGACCGTTGAGGCGGAGGTATGGCTCATCGATGGGGCGGTCGGACGTGCCGCAGTGCCTTCAGGGGCCTCTACCGGGCAGTTTGAGGCCTGTGAGCTGCGCGACGGTGATGAAAACCGGTATCTGGGCAAAGGCGTTTCAAAAGCGGTAGCCAACATAAACGATGAGATAGCCGACGCGCTCATAGGCCGTAACGTTCTGGACCAGGTCGCCATCGACAAGACCCTCATCGAGCTTGACGGAACGCCGAACAAATCAAAACTGGGAGCAAATGCGATTCTCGGGGTGTCGCTTGCCTGTGCCAAGGCCGCGTGTGAATCGCTAAAGATCCCGCTTTATCGTTACATCGGAGGCGCCGGGGCTAACACACTGCCCGTTCCGATGATGAATGTACTCAATGGCGGCGCGCACGCGGACAACAGCGTCGATATTCAGGAGTTTATGGTAATGCCGGTCTCGGCGGTCAGTTTTAAAGAAGCTCTGCGTATGTGCGCCGAAGTATTCCACATGCTCAAGAAAGTCGTTCCTGCTTCCGGAGTGGGGGACGAAGGCGGATACGCCCCGGATTTGGCGGCGGATGAAGATGCGCTCATAGCGCTAATGAAGGCGATCGAAAAAGCGGGATATAAACCCGGGATAGATTTCATGATCGCAATGGATCCGGCGGTATCGGACTGGTTTGAAGAAGACGGCTGTTATCACCTCCCCAAAAGAAAGACCATCATGACTCCTAAGGATATGGTCGATATGTGGGTCGGGCTCGCAAACAAGTATCCGATCATCTCAATAGAAGACGGAATGGCCGAAGAAGATTGGGACGGCTGGAAGATGCTGACGGACGCGCTTGGCGATAAGATACAGCTGGTTGGCGACGATCTGTTCGTAACTAATACGGAGCGCCTGATGAAGGGTATCCGGCTCGGGGTTACTAATTCTATACTTATCAAAGTCAATCAGATCGGATCGCTGACCGAAACGCTCGACGCGATCCAGACCGCACACAGGGCAGGGTACACCGCAGTCGTGTCCCACCGCAGCGGCGAGACAGAAGATACGACAATAGCCGATATATCGGTGGCTGTCAACGCCGGGCAGATCAAGACAGGCGCTCCTTCGAGAAGCGACAGGGTAGCAAAGTACAATCAACTGCTCAGAATCGAGGAGGAGCTTGGCTCCGCCGCCCGGTATCTTGGGATGGACGCGTTTTACAGCATCAAACGTTGACGGTAAAGGAGAAGTTTTGTGGAGAGAATAATAACGATTGAGACCCGAGAGCTTAATAACAGCAAGAAAAACACCGGGTGCGGAGAATGCCAGACGTCATGTCAGTCGGCCTGTAAAACGTCGTGCGGCGTGATGAACCAGAAATGTGAAAACGTAGAAGACAAGGATGATACACTGTTATAAACTGTGCGGATATAACATAGTTCTCGATGTGGCGTCAGGCTGTATCCATCGCGTGGATGACGCGGCATTTGATGCTATACTCATGTATGAAAATGCGGATAAAACCGATGTGTTTGGAAGTATAAAAGAGAAATACCCGGAGATCGCTGATAACGGGATCTCGGAGCTGCTTTCTGATATCGATACGCTCAAAGCCCAGCGTAAGTTATATTCCCGCGACACTTTTTCATATATGGCGGACAATACTGCTGATGCGCCGCTAAAAGCGCTGTGCCTCAATGTGTCCCACAACTGTAATATGACCTGCGGTTACTGCTTTGTGGCCGGGAGCGGCAGTTTCAATACCGGCGGATTAATGAGTTTCGAAACGGGAAAACGTGCGATCGACTTTTTAGCCGGGTGTTCCGGCAAACGCCGGAATCTTGACATTGATTTTTTCGGCGGGGAGCCATTGCTGAACTGGCGCGTAGTCAAGGACATAGTCGCATACGCAAGAGGGCTCGAAAAAGACATAGAAAAAAAATTCCGGTTTACGCTGACGACTAACGGTTGGCTGATTGACGACGACGTTATAAACTTTACAAACAGGGAGATGCACAACGTCGTTTTGAGCATCGACGGCCGACCGGAGACACACGACGCTTTTCGCAGGCTTGAGGCTGGTCACGGTAGCTTTAATGAAGTTGTTCCGAAAATAAAACGCCTTGTGCAGGCGCGGCGTGAGAAGGGTTATTATATTAGAGGCACTTTTACGCGGGCAAACCTTCATTTCGCCAGCGATATACTGTATCTTGCCGATCTTGGGTTTACGGAACTGTCGTTTGAACCGGTCGTGACCAAACCCCATGTGCCTTTTGCCCTGACGTTAAGCGATCTTCCGGTACTGCTCAGAGAGTATGAGCTCCTGGCTCAGGAAATGCTCCGGCGCAGAAAGGCCGGAAATGGATTCAGTTTTTATCATTTTTTATTGGACTTGACCGGCGGGCCCTGCGTTAGCAAGCGGATCGCCGGTTGCGGCGTCGGGAGGGAGTATCTGGCCGTAACGCCGCAAGGCGAGTTATACCCCTGTCACCAGTTCATCGGCAATAATGAGTATCTGATGGGCGACGTATGGCATGGCATAACCAACACAGGCTTGCGCATGGAATTCGGAAAAACAAACATTTACACCCGCGACGCTTGCCGCGGGTGTTGGGCCAGGTTTTATTGCAGCGGTGGCTGCGCGGCAAACTCATTTAATGCGTCGGATTCGATAGGAGGCATCTATGAGTTGGGCTGTGAGCTTTTTAAGAAACGGGCGGAATGCGCGATAATGATGAAAGTCGCGGAAGAAACCTAAATCTTGGTAAAGTATTAGGTGACACAGACCAAATAACATTACCCATCTCCTTCGCCATCCGGCGAAGTCGATGGCGAAGGCGTTGTAGCTGCCGGTGTTTCATGGTCGGTCCCGAACTCTTCCTCAAAGTCTTCTTCCTCATCGCCTGAATTATCAGGGTTTTCAAGGCCCGGGTCATCCGGATCCTCAACCTCATCCGTTTCATCAGGCGGGTCCGGCACTTCAGGGATCACAGGTTCATACACAAATACTACGGTGTTCCTTCCGGGTTCGGTATACATCAGTATTGACCTGTTTTGGTCGCCAATAAGATTATAACCATCTATGGCGGGGGCGGAAACAGAAATGTTTCGGCCTATGACCCATTCGGCGCTTTCTTCTCCCAACACAGCGCCGTTAACATCGACGCATCTTGTGGTATAGTAAGATGTTGGGATTCCCGGGACAGGGGGTAGATATACATCCCCCGGATGAGTGAAAGGTATCGCCTCAAGACCTTCGTGTATCGGTCCCATGACCATTTTCCAGATCTGAGCCGCAGGATTCGCGGATGACGTCATAGCGGCAGGCGTGTCGAAACCGGTCCATACGGCCGCGATATAATAAGGTGTGAAACCGACGAACCATCTGTCACGATTGTCCGTCGACGTGCCGGTTTTGCCGGCTGTCGGCATGCTGCTGCCAAGGTTCGCGGCGGTACCGGTCCCGCGCGTGACAGCCTCGTGTAGCATGTCGGTCATCCAATATGCTGTGGGAGGCCGTATAACCGTGATATGCGAGGGCTTGTTGTCGAGCAGGATGGAACCATCAGGCTTTTTGATAAGGGAGTATGTGCGGAGTTCGGCGCGGTTGCCCATACCCGGGAACATAGTAAACGCGGACGCCATCTCACGGACAGTGGCGCCGTATGTCAGCTGGCCGGCGGCTAAAGGCGCGTAATCCTCGTCAGAGGGGTGCAGCTTAAAACCGAGCGCGTCGCGCATAAACCTGTAAGACGTAGCAGGGGAAAGCTGGTCGAGAACTATAGCGGGAGTTGTATTGAGCGAGTTCCTGATAGCGCTCCTGGTGGTGACTATGCCGCTGTATCTGCGGTTTGAGTTCCTGGGCAGCCAGTTCGTGCCGCTTAACACGACGTCCGGGCTGTCCAAAAACTTTGTATTGGGATCAAGCCACCCGGAATCCATTGCGGGAGCATAAACGGAGATAGGTTTCAGGGCGGAGCCGGGCGGTCTGCGGGTCGTTGTGGCGCGGTTTAACAGCAGGTTTTTTGTCTTGATCCCTATCCCGCCCGAAAGCGCTAAGATATCTCCCGTGAACGGGTCGGCGACGATAATACCCGATTGTAAAGGTTGGGTGGAGCCCGTCACGGTCGGTAAGCCTTCACGGTTTTGGTAAACATTATCAACGATATCCTGCATTTCCATATTGATTGTCGCATATATCTTCAGCCCGCCCGTATACAGCGTCCTTCGCGCGACAGTCTCCGAGTAACCCAGCTTATTCTGGAGGTCCTGTATCACGTCTTTTATTATCGCTTCCTCAAACCAGGTGTAGATTTCCTGTACGTATACCTCGTCCTCGCCCCTCTGGAAGTTGAGAGGGGTGTTGAGCAGCCTGCGGTACTCCTGTTCAGTTTCGATATACCCGAGCTCAAACATGCGCCAAAGTATGTCTACCTGTCTTTCTTTGTTCGCTTCCTTGTTGGTATACGGGCTGAACTGTGAGGGGTTGTTGGTTATCGCGATGATCGCCGCGCTTTCTGCAAGCGTCAGATCGGAAACTTCTTTATT
>Ga0123353_10015530_pt1 | contig 11069 bp, 8 predicted proteins | sample TergutLab28metaG_3_FD_92763 | JGI IMG/M metagenome (GOLD analysis project Ga0123353, IMG submission 92763) | Labiotermes labralis P3 segment gut microbial communities from Petit-Saut dam, French Guiana - Lab288 P3 | ecosystem: Host-associated > Arthropoda: Insects > Digestive system > Gut ... | reverse complement strand
GCCCAACGATGTATGCACAAAAAGCAAACGATCCACATTCATACCGACGTTAAAATTAACTTCACTTTCGCCGAGCGGTATGCCGGATATTTCCTCAGGCAAATCAAATTGTTCGAAAATTTGCGGTAAGTCATCGCGGTTGATTTTGTTTTCGCCGTCACTGTTTGCGTAAATCAACGCGGTTTTCACCGGTTTGTAACTGCTCATAAGCGACGGACGGTGCTGCAAAACTTCTCTCAAACGCGGCAATTCTTTACGCATTTTTTTGTGGTAGATTTCGTACTGATCCTCATCGTAATCCTTATTCCAGAGCATCATCGATGAAAACCAAAAATCGCCTAAAATGCCGTCATGACCCAATGTATATTCATCAGAACTGCACCATGCTGACGTTTCTCCGCCGATAACGCATGGCGAACTCTTGCGTCGATTCCAACCGCGCGTGTATTCGCCGTGGAAATTACCGAAAATCTGCTTGAATCCGTATTGCTGCGCTACTTCCTGCGACTCCCACGACCAGCCGTACAGCCAATCCAACAGCAATATATCTTTCGGAATATATTTGATAGCGTCATATGTCGCCGGCGTTTCCCAAACTCTGCCGAAACTATTCGTTCTGCTGCTGCCCATACCGCCAAAGAATTTGTGCGTGAAATAAGATTCAATCTTTTGCAGCGTTTCGCACCACATCGCGATCTGTACTCCGCGGCTTCGATAAAACTCGTGCAGACGGTTGATTTCGTATGCCAGTAATTCATGCCCCGTTTTATCTTTGCACAAACCGCACTTCCCGATCACGCGGATTTCATCATGCCCGATTGAAACCATATTGCACCCGAAAACATCTAATACTTCGTCGGCGAGTTCAAAATACAACTTGTACGCTTCTTCATTCTGCGGACAAACTGTGTCGGGATAATGATCCTCCGCGCGTTCCGCGAACTGCGGGTACACCGTGGTTATATAGTACGCATGGGAAAACATTTGCAGTTCAGGCACGATGTCGATTCCGTATGCTTTGGCGTAATCTACGAAATTGCGGACAGTGTCCTGCGGTAAGTAACTTCCGCCGCCGATTTCCGTATGCGTACTGTCTTTCCAATAGGAATCCGAACCCTGAAAATTATTCGGTCCGCCGGGAAACGCGAGGATATTCTTGCAGAATTTTTCCCAACCGATATTTATTTCCGGATGCTTTTTGTATTCCATGCCCCCGCCGACTTCCAGAATCAATGTGTTGTAACGCATCATGACCATCATGTCGATGATACGGTAAAACCCCTCCAATTCATTTATCCCCGGCATATACATCTGTACGCCGCGGAACGGCATCGCAGGCGATTCGGTTATATCCGCAACGGGAAAACGCGTGCCGTCGTATAGATTCGCGAGCGCAGCCATTCCATACGATATACCGCGCCGACCGTTACCCGAAACCTTCACGTTACAGCCATCGGATTGAATACGGAAACCTTCTTCCGGTAATGAATCGTCGTGTATCATTGTTATTTCCGAGTTGATAATATCCTCGCCGATATTATGCCACACGCTCATCAATCGAAAGAATAATTCACAAATTTTCATGCTATCAAATTCGCAATTACTGGTTATTTTTAACATTGTATATTCACCTCTTGAGTGTATTTTACCACACACGTTAATTGTTGTCAAGGTTCCAGACGATTAATATCTCTCGGGAACATCGTCGCGTAACGTACGTTATTGAAGTTCAGCAATTTCGCCGTGAACCGTTCAAGTCCCAATCCCAAACCGCCATGCGGCGGCAATCCGTATTTATGCGCCATAAGATAGCTTGAAAACGCCTCAACGTTCATGCTACGGTCCTCCATTTTCGCAATCTGCGCGTTATAATCGTGGATTCGTTGCCCTCCCGTTGTGATTTCCATACCGCGGAAAAGCAAATCGAAACTTTCTGTGACTTCGGGATTATCTTTACTCTCCATTGTATAGAACGGACGCTTAGACGATTTGTAATGCGTCACGAATACGAAATCACAATCGGTTTCTTTTTTTATGATCTCGCAAAGCAACTTCTCTTCTTCCGGTTCAAAATCATACGGGTCTGTGATTTCACGCGTTTTGGAAATCATCTCTTTACCGTCGTCGAACGTTACTTTCGGAATTTCCGTAATCGTTGGTATATCAGCTTTCAATAACGCAATCTCTGAGGCGTAATTTTTGCGCAGAAACTCGAGTATTTCGGCGAGCATTCTCGTTTCGGTTTGCATGAGATCGCGGAAACTTTCAATGAAACCCATTTCGAAGTCAACGCTTGTGTACTCGTTGATATGCCGCGAAGTGTCATGCTTTTCCGCTCTGAAAACCGGTGCGATCTCATACACGCGCTCGAATATTCCTACCATAATCTGCTTGTAAAACTGCGGGCTTTGCGTGAGATACGCTTCCCTGCCGAAGTAATCGAGTTTGAATATATTCGATCCGCCCTCTGCGCCGCTGAACACGATTTTCGGCGAATGGATTTCGGTAAAGCCGTTATCGTCAAAGAATTTGCGGAATCCGCGACAAATTCCGGCTTGGATTTGAAATATAGCGGATTCTTTAGCATTGCGCATTGTGATAGGACGGTAATCGAGCAGAGTTTCAAGCGATGTAGCAACTTCTTTGTTGTTGATCACAACAGGCGGTTCGTATTCCGGTTTGGACAAACACTCAAACGATACCAACCTCAATTCGAAACCGGTGCGGCTGCGTTCGTCAGCGAGTTCTTCGCCGGTAACAATAACGCTCATGTTTTCGCAAATTTCGGATAACGTGAATTGAGAATACTCCTCCGAATAGACGCATTGTATTAATTCCCTTTTTGTTTTCAAAATTACAAACGCGAAACCCGACATTTCGCGGATTTTGTAAATTATTCCTTTTATTGTTTTTATCATTAATAATAACCTCCGTAATTTTTTATATTTATGAATTACGGAAATTATCCATTCCGACATAATCTATATGCCGCATTCCATCACAACCTTTCAAAGAAATTACAAATAAAAAAGCTATCCCATTCATCACTAAGAGCAACACTTTAAGCACTTGCACCTATGTGAGAACGGCATAACCGTAATTCGACTTATAGGAAGCAAGTGCTATCGATCGTCGTCCTTATTCAGATGAAGGAATAGCAGCATGGTAATACTCCATATTTTAATTTTTTATATTGTATCACATATATAAAAAAATGTCAAGCCGTTATTGACATTTTTTTATATTACAAGTATAATTAAATCATAATTAATAAGGAGGCAAAAATATGAAATTATCATTCACAGGTGATTTAAACGAATTATCAGAAGGACTAAAAATTCTACAAACCGATTACAACTTCACTCTGAGCGATTCAGCAGACGCGATCCAGATCACGGCGGTGCAATTACTGGAGCCTGCCGTTTTTGTTGCACGTAAAAATAAGGCGTGTACTATCAAATACGGCAGCCGTATCGAATTTTTCCGCGGACTCGGAATCTTTTTGGAACAAAGTAAAAAGAATAACAATTTCGAAATAACCGAAACCCCGCAATTCACTATGAACGGCGCGATGTTTGACGTTTCTCAAGGCAACTCCGTTATAAACGTTAAAAGCGTTAAAAACATTCTGCGAAAGATGTCCGTTATGGGATTGAACATGCTGATGTTGTACACCGAAGACAGTTACGTTGTGCCGGAGCATCCTTACTTCGGTTATATGCGCGGCAAATATACATACGACGACTACAAAGAACTCGACGATTACGCATATAATCTGGGAATCGAAATGATTCCGTGCATACAAATCCTCGCGCATTTGCCGGACGCGTCGCGCTGGCCGGAATTCAGGGGGATGTTTGACGATGAAACGACTTTGCTCGTAGGAAACGACAGAGTTTACGAGTTTATCGACCATATGATTAAAGCCGCGTCCGCGCCGTTCAGAACGAAGCGCATACACGTCGGAATGGACGAAGCGTGGCGTCTCGGGCAAGGCAATTACCTCCTGCAAAACGGTTACAAAACGCCGTACGACATCATGAACCAGCACATGGAAATGATCATGCCCATCATCGAAAAGTACGGGCTTGAGCCTATGATGTGGAGCGATATGTTTTTCCGTGCGGTAGCGAACGGCGGATATTATGAGTTAAACGCCGCTTTCACGCAAACGATTCTGGATAATATGCCGAAGAATATGCAATATATTTACTGGGATTATTATCACGACAAAGAAGATTTCTACACGCAATTCATCGATAAACACCGTGAATTCGGTTCCGATCCGATATTCGCAGGCGGTATCTGGACATGGACAGGTCCGGCTATAAATTGGGGACGGACATTCAATTCAACTAATCCGGCTTTGACGTCATGCAAACAGAAAGGAATCAAAGAAGTTTTTGTCACAATATGGGGCGATAACGGTACGGAAAGCAACGTCTATTTGAATTTATTAGGCTTACAATTGTTTGCCGAACACGGATATTCCGAAGTTTCAGATACAGATAAACTGCGCGAACGTTTCGAATTTTGCACAGGCGCGAAATACGACGATTTCGTGGCGGTCAAATATCTCGACGAAGTTCCGGGAGTTCCGGAAAATAATCCGAGCAATGCTAATCCGAGTAAATATCTTGTGTGGCAGGATATTCTTGCCGGAATGTTCGATTACCACATCAAGGACTTACCTCTTGAAAAACATTACGCCCGTTTGAAAGAAACATTCAAACAGGCTAAAAACCGCAACGGTGAGTTCAATATGATATTTGAGTACGCGCAAGCGCTTTGTGAGGTATTGGAAATCAAATCCGAATTGGGCTTGAAAATAACGCAGAGTTATAAAGACGGCGACAAGGTTTCGCTTGAAGGATACGCTAAAGAAACGCTTCCGGAAGTGTATAAACGCATGGAAAATTTACGCGCCGTACATAAAACCAATTGGTACGCTATAAATAAAGCGTTCGGATGGGAAGTCCTTGATATGAGATACGGTTCAACGTTGATTCGTATAAGATCGGCTATCGAACAAATAACGGATTATTTAAACGGAAAACTTGATAAAATCGAAGAATTAGAAGAAAAACGTTTAAGTTTCAACGGAGCCCAAGGTATGGTAACATACGCGAACACATACGGATATATGGTATCGGGCAGTAGGATCGCTCCAAACGCTTAAGGATTGATTAAAGGCATAATATACGATTCAACTTTATTGCGGCCGCTGTTTTTTGCTTTATATAAAGCGGTGTCCGCTATTCCGAGCAAGGTATTTATATTTGTATCTGATTTATAATCATCGAATTGCGCGTTATATACTACATAACCAACGCTAACCGTAAGGTATGGCGAGATAGTTTTATTCGGGGCGTCGATATTTAAATTTCTGATGTTTTTTTGTATTTGATTTGCCATCATCTCCGCTTCATGCGAATTTTTAATTACGCTGCATACCAAAAATTCTTCCCCGCCATATCTGCATACAACGTCAGAAATACGGGTAAACGTCGTAGATATTGCCTTCGCTACAGATTTTAAAACGGTGTCTCCATATAAATGACCATATTTATCGTTATAACTTTTAAAGTAGTCAATATCGATCATATACAGAACTATACTCGTATTCTGGCGTTTTGTCAATTCCAGAATGGTTTGAACTTTATCCATTCCTCCGCGGACATTCATTATGCCGGTAAGATAATCAACACGCACTTCAAAATTGAGTTGCACAATCATATGGATATACTGATACTGCACAAAATTTGAAACGAATAACGAAGCCAAGATAATAACAATCACATAAATTATAAAATTAATCGGCGCTTCATATATCACCATAAGAATTATATTAAATGATAAAAGACTTAAAAATATTACAAATAATTCCAGACGTTCAAATATTGGGATAACAATAAGCAATGCGCATAATAATGTGATATTTAACGGTGTATTCGATTTATACATAATATCGTATATTAAAAAAGGCGACATCGATATTATTATAAATATCCAATAAGACAGAAAAGCTACTTTCGTTAATACCTTATTTGATAATATTTGTTTGTGCAAAGTTTGAGTTATTATAACATAAATGATATTAATCAAACAAAGTACAATTATACCTATTATTACATATAAATGTTCATTAAATATCTTGTTGATTAAATTTATTAACTCAAATATAATAAGCCCGATAGCTACAAATGAAATACGTTTGATATTCATCGTATGAATCATTTGTATAATATCCGGAATACTTTTCCATTCATTTTTTAAATATTTTTTAAAATTAATTTTCATAAAAGGGTCCTTAAAAAAATACTTCTACTCTTTTATTATAATTAATAAAATTTTATATGTCAATAGAAAATATAATATTATTAAAATATTTTCCCGACAGGAACAAAAATATATGCCTTTTATGATTATAATCTTAAACCTAAATCAAATTCCGTTTCTTTTAATACCGGTTCATAATATTTAGCGCTGTCATCCACGATCCAAACCGATTGTTTAGGCTGACAATTTTTGTTTAAAATTATATCGATTATATCCGATAAAACCGCGCTTGCGGTAGGCATAGCGCCGGCGCCCTGTCCGTAAAACATTATATCGCCCGCGCTTCCGCGAATTAATATTCCGTTGTAAACGTCATTTATATTCGCCAAAGGGTTGTTATTGTTTACAATATAAGGCGCAACAGAAATTTGTATCTTGTCATTGATTTTTTTCGCTCTGCCGAGCAATTTAACTTTCTCAGCTTTCTTGATATTTTTTATACCAGTAACGTCAACGTTTTCCGGCGGAATCATTACTCCGAACGCAAGCGCGGCGAGTATGCAAATTTTCCGGCATGTGTCCATGCCGCTGACGTCCGCTTCGGGATTCGCTTCAGCGTAACCTTTTTGTTGCGCTTCCTTCAACGCTTCTTCCATTGATTTACCGTATTCTGACATCTGCGTGAGGATATAGTTTGTCGTGCCGTTTAGGATACCGACGATTTCGTTAATATCGTTACCGAGGAATGAAGTTGTAAACTGCCGGATTATCGGTATGCCGCCGCCGACGCTCGCTTCAAATAAATAACGAACGTTGTTTTCATTGGCGGTTTTGATAAGTTCGTGACCGTATTTCACGACTACTTCTTTGTTAGAGGTGACGACATTCTTCCCTGCCCTCAAAGCGGCGATTGAATAATCATACGCCCGCGCCGAACCGCCTATCATCTCTACAACGATTAATATTTCAGAGTCGTTCAACACAATATTGAAATCGCTAATAATTTTGTTTTTCATCGGATGTCCTGTGAAATCTTTTATATCTACGATGTATTTTATATTAATATCATCGTTAATTTGTCGTTTAATCAAATTGTAATTCTGCGATATTATATCAGCTACCCCGTTGCCGATTACACCGAATCCCAATATTGCTATGTTCACCATACAATCTACTCCTAATAATAAATTGTCTTATTATATCATAATACGTCACAATTTTCAATAGTCTATCAAAATTTTTTAATTGACAAACTGTGATTTTTGTGATATAATCTCAAAACGGAGGTGATTGTATGGGTGAGAAAAAATATATCGTGCAAAATAAAAAAGCGTATCACGATTATTTCGTCGAAGATACGTATGAAGCCGGTATTCAATTGTTCGGCACGGAAGTTAAATCGATCCGCAACGGGAACGTGAATTTGAAGGATGCGTATTGCAAAATCGAAAACGGCGAAATTTTCGCGAGCGGTATCCATATAAGTCCGTATGAGAAAGGCAATATTTTTAACAGAGAACCTCTTCGTGAAAAGAAATTACTCATGCACAAGAAGGAAATCCGCAGGTTGTTCGGTTTGATTGGGCAGCAGGGTTATACGCTGGTGCCGCTGTCGCTGTATTTTTCGAATTCGCACGTGAAGGTGAATCTTGGGTTGTGCAAGGGGAAGAAGTTGTACGACAAGCGCGACGATATGGCGAAACGCCAGAATGAGAGGGATATTGACAGGGTGACGAAGGATAGAGCGAGGTAATTCCACAATTTATGGATAATTTACATTGCTGCGATGAAATGACGGAAATCTACTGCAATGCAAGCGATAAATACATAAGAAGTCCCATAGCCGACCAGGACATAAATTACGGTTCGGTTATGGGACAATTGGCGCGCCCGACGTGAATCGAACACGTGACCCTCCGCTTAGGAGGCGGATGCTCTATCCCCTGAGCTACGGGCGCCGGTCAACATGATATATTATATCACAAAACAATAAAATATACAAGTATTTTATAAAATATACTTGAAAAGTTTTGAATTTCATAATATAATTAATAAATAGAATGGTGGTGAAAGTATTGTCTGTAATTAAAAATTTTATTATTACGTTTTGCGTAGCGGGTTTGATGTTCGGCGGTATAGCATGGCTTATTGTAAGTTACGCGGTAGAAAATATTGTTCCTGGTTTTGGTGACGGACCTGACAGCAATAATAGCTCAAACACAAATAACACATCCAATAATTATAATCCTGAAAGCGAAAATAACGGACAAACCGAAGAGAATTCCGACGATATTATTATAATCGGAAATACTTTTACGGTGTTGATTATAGGAACGGATTATCAGCCTGCAATTTTTAAAGATTACAACCTTTCGGAAGCGAACAAATCTGAAACGGGATTCCCCGCAAAAGAGCGCGAGGAAACGGCGGATTCTATAATACTGATCCAATTCAATCCTACTACTAAGAAAATAATTTTCTCGTCGATACCGTCAAATATGATCGTTCAGGTTGACGGCGTCGATATTCAACTGGGTTCATTGTATAAAAACAAAAACATTAAATTTTTGTCCGATAAAGTTACTGCCGTCACAGGACTGAAAATAAATTATTACGCCGCCATTTCAATTGAAAATTTCCAAAAAATCGTAGATACTATCGGCGAAATTACGTATGACGTGCCTATAGATATGAGCTATGAGGATAAGACAGAAGGGTATAAGATAAATTTAAAAAAAGGCACGCAAAGTCTTAACGGAGATAAATTATTACAATTGCTGCGGTACAGATCATACGCAAACGGAAACGTCACGCGTATGACCGTAGCGCTCGGAGTCGCGAAAACTATTCTCGCTAAATTGGCCAGCCCTGACAATATTGGCAACGCAGTAAGTATTTACAGTAAATGCGTTCAATATATAGATACTAATTTTAACGAAGCGGCGCTTACTGAAAATATCGAGACAATTTTCGCGTACTCGAAATTCGAAATAGTTGACGTCACATATCCGGGCGAATCAAAATCATCCGGCAGCGGAGAATATTTTACACCGAATATAACTGAAGCATTAAATAGATACAGAATTTACAAATAGGAGTTTAAGAAATGAACAACATCGAAAAAACAATGGATAAAATAGTCGCTTTGTGCAAAAACCGAGGTTTCGTGTACAGCGGTTCGGAAATATACGGCGGTTTAGCGAACACTTGGGATTACGGTCCGCTCGGCGTGGAACTTTTAAATAATGTCAAGCGCGCGTGGTGGAAAAAATTCGTGCAGGAATCGCCTTATAACGTAGGACTCGACAGCGCGATCCTTATGAATCCCGAAGTATGGGTAGGTTCAGGGCATGTCGTCAACTTCAACGACCCGCTCATAGATTGCAAATCGTGCAAAATGCGTCACCGCGCCGATAAACTGATTGAGGAATGGGTTCTCGCGAACAACTCAGACGTTAGAGTCGAAGCGATGACGAATGATGAAATGTCCGCGTTTATAATGGAAAATAAAATCGCCTGCCCCGGTTGCGGAAAATCGGAATTTACACCTATCCGCAAATTCAACATGATGTTTAAAACGTTCCAAGGCGTGACCGAAGATTCGCAGACGCAAATTTATTTACGTCCTGAAACGGCGCAGGGCATATTCGTGAATTTCAAAAACATCGTGCGTACAACGCGCAAAAAACTTCCGTTCGGCGTCGCGCAGATAGGCAAATCGTTTAGAAATGAAATTACTCCTGGCAACTTCACTTTCCGCACGCGCGAGTTTGAACAGATGGAAATGGAATTTTTCTGCAAGCCCGGCGAGGATTTGGAATGGTTTAAATATTGGAAAGATTTTTGTCACAACTTTTTGCTGTCGCTCAGTATTAAGGACGAAAATTTAAAACTGCGCGACCATTCGCCCGAAGAATTGTCGCATTATTCGAAAGCAACGACGGATTTCGAATACTTGTTCCCGTTTGGCTGGGGCGAATTATGGGGCGTTGCCGACCGTACGGACTTCGATTTGAAAGCGCATGCGGAACATTCCGGCGAGACATTAGAATATTTCGACGCCGAAACTAACGAACGCTACGTTCCCTATGTCATCGAACCGGCTATAGGCGCAACCCGCCTTGCGCTTGTAGTTTTGTGCGATGCGTACGATGAGGAAGAAGTCACAGAGGGCGATCTGCGTACCGTACTGCATTTGCATCCAACGTTAGCGCCGTTTAAAGCGGCAATACTTCCGCTTTCGAAGAAGCTCGCGCCTGAGGCAATCGAGATATTTTCTTCCCTTGCGAAAGAATATATGGTCGATTACGATGAAACCGGCTCGATCGGCAAACGTTACCGCCGACAGGACGAAATCGGTACGCCGTTGTGCATCACTTACGACTTCGATTCGCAAACCGACGGTTGTGTGACCGTCCGCGACAGAGATTCGATGGAGCAGGTGCGGATTCCGATACAAGAATTAAACGATTATATAAAAGAAGCGGTTAAATTTTAACCGCTTCTTCTTTTTAGTTTGCGTATTCTGTTAGGTTTCTCTCGATTTCTATGAACCTTTCATCTTCTCTGCAAAAATCGAATATATCCCGTTTCATCATATTTAAACGCGACTTGCACTCGTTATCCTTTGAGTTTGGATAACCTGTATGTCCGTCTTCATGGGATGTACGGTTGACGAGGAAAGATGTCCTTTGAAAACCCCTTTGCGTCATGAATTTTATAGCGTATTCCGCTGATAGTGCGAGATTTTTTATAACGTCGTCAGCATTTCCGTCCATTGCGTCGCAACT
>Ga0123353_10015529_pt1 | contig 11070 bp, 10 predicted proteins | sample TergutLab28metaG_3_FD_92763 | JGI IMG/M metagenome (GOLD analysis project Ga0123353, IMG submission 92763) | Labiotermes labralis P3 segment gut microbial communities from Petit-Saut dam, French Guiana - Lab288 P3 | ecosystem: Host-associated > Arthropoda: Insects > Digestive system > Gut ... | reverse complement strand
TGTTTCAGTCTGTCAAGACCATCTTCAGGGAGTTTTGTTTTGCCTTATTTTGAAGTTGCTAATGCTTGTATGCTTAATATATATGGTACTGCAGCAGCATGTGTGTGGCTGTGTAGGTTGTGCATGTGCTCATTTGCTGGTGTGCATCAGTACAGGACGCACACCAGCAAAGGAGCACAGGTACAACCTACACAGCTACACACATGCTGCTGCAGTACCATATATTAAGCATAGAAGCATTAGCAACTTCAAAATAAGGCAAAACAAAACTCCCCGAAGATGGTCTTGACAGACTGAAACATGTAAGAGTCGTAAGAATTATTTTAACCAAGTGACGTGTTTTAATGTGTAAATAAGATTTTAGTATCACATATTGGTGTAATTAGTTGGTTATATTTTAATAAAATTCAATTATTGCACGGTAAAAACATGAAAATATTGAACTGATATATTTCTGTTTGTCTTTAAGATACAAGATTATTAGGTACAAATTGTTGTATCGTAGCTTGAAAGACACCATTTAGAACAAGTAAGCTTTAATGAAAGGTAATATTAAAATGTATATGGAAGGCTTTACATGAAATGTTATAGACTCTGCTAATTTGGTGTGTAACAGGACGGTTGGCAAGCTATAGTGAAAAAGGGGTGTTTTCTTTGTGTCCCACTGATAAAATTCAAGGCAATTAGGTTAGGGAATAGGACGAGTGACCCTCATAGAATCTACTTGCAAGTAACGGTTTGAGTTAGCAACAATTTAATTACAGATTACCATGTTTGTATGTTAATATATTAGTGGCAACATAATATCTGCTATAAATGATAATTTGTTTACATGAGGAGTTTAATTAACATCGCCGAGAGTTCAGAGAGTACCTTTTTATTTTATATATATATATATATATGATGTGTTCTGTGTATCGCTTGTGACATTAACGCAGTTAACGTCTGTTAACATGAACCACTGTTTCACACTTAACTGTATGTGGCTGACAGCAGTTTGCTGGCATGAATAAGACACGAACAACATTTTGAATTGTACCATCAACGTCAGTACTTATTAACTGCGGTCAGGCTGTAAGAGAAGTTAGAGATTACATGTTGGTCAGTAATGAAGGTTGTGAAAGGAGATCTATCCTAGATATAGACTAATATTTACAGTCTTTGTCATGTTGTGGGCGGGGGGGATATAGGGGTACTTCACAGTAGGATGTTGGGTAGAAAAATAACATATTGAGGAACATCATGATATTGAATATTAATAATAATAACTTGTTATCAGTTTTATGCAGGGTCTTCACAATTACGCACGTGAAACAACCGTATTTCTAGGGTATTTTATGTTGCAGTTATCCCACGCTTACGATATGTGGTACATGTAACATTTTCCCCCTTGCTGAATGATTTGCACTTCTACTTTTGTAACTTATATTATTATTATTATTATTATTGTGTTATTATTTCTGTCTCTTTTCACAGGCCTTTTCTCCCTCTTACTGGTCCTCTTGAACCAACGTCGATCCCCACCGCTCAGACCTCAGTTTCAGACTGCAATACTTTCCGTATTATGTGTGATGTTACAAGTACAGCTGTATTTTGTGTTGAATTTATTGAATGTTTTCCTGGTGTGGCTTTCAGAACTTTCTTTAAACCATTTGTTGCCATTCCGGTGGCTCCACTTATGCCCGGTATAATCGTACATTTCAAGTTCCACTTTCTTGGTACCTCCATACATAAACTCCTGTACTTTAGCTTCTTCCTTGCTTCCTTTTGCACGACATTACTGTCCACAGGTATTGCCACATCTATCAGTATGTATAGTATTATTATTATTCGTAGTAGTAGTAATAGTAGTAGTATTAATATCGTTTTGTATAAATGTGCAGGCTTGGTAAATATGAAACACAACATACATTTCTGAGGGGAAATTCAAAATGAATAGCCCACGTTCGAAGTATAGGAGGAATGTGAGATAATATTAAAATTAAGCTTAATTACGTAGTGTGTAGGTATGTGGATTCAACGCATTTCCGAATGTGAGCTAGGATAAGCACCGAAAGACCGAAGGCTGCGGGTTCAATTTCCGTCAGCGTTTTTTTATCTCTTCCACGACATACGGAGAGATTATGAGGTCCGTCCAGCCTATCAAATAACGGGTAATCCATGATAAGGCGGCCGGGTCGTGAAGCTCACTAATCACCTGAATCTAGTAACAAAATTAATAAGAATGCGTGGAGCTATATCTCCATCGCCATACACGTTTCATGCCGTGGTACCTGACTGAGCAGAGTGACTGTTTTGCCTTTAACTTTAGGGACTACAGTGTGTTCCTTGCAAAAGAGATATGAACATTTAGGGTTTTATAAATTGCGGGTAACCTGCTGAGCTGCAGAACACCAATCTCCCTCTCAAGATTGAGGTATTGAGAACCGCGTAGACTGGTGTGGAATGTCAGAGTTGTTTGAATATACGTTAATGTACAAAACACTGAATATTATTGTCTCTTGGAATGTAACGCCGTGTAGTCTGGTAGAGTACTGATATTTCAAAGGGGCCATTTACCTCTATAATAGGAGCTTAGTAAAGATGTAGACAGCTGGGAATATGGCACGTTTTGGTGAGAGGAGAGGTTCTGGTGGGTAAACCCGAAGGAAAGACGTCACTTGAAAGACGTGGGCGTAGATGGGAGGATTATATTGCAACGCATTTTACAGAAACAGCTTGGGGTGGCTTGTACTGAATTGGTCTGGCTCAGGATGGGGACAATTGGCGGTCTGTTGTGAACAAGGTGATGAACTCTCGGTTTCCCTAAAGTATGGAGAATACGGGTGTTTCTCCGTAAAGCACGTCCCTGTCAACCTGCAAGACGTCACCTCCCGGAACACAGAAATTTTTGGTCGTCGTGATAACCTCATTTGAGGAGCAACTGTGGTGAGGTTAACACTTCTTGCGGGCGGAGGCGTTGGGGAGGGATGATGTTCTGAGGTACTTCAGACGAGTCTGTCGAGTCAACGTAGCGAAACATCACGCCGTCGCGACGCACTGCTCTCTGACAGCGCGCCGGACACATACATCGTTTAGGATTAGAAAGCCTTGTTCATGACGTGAAACCAGCTACATTATTTACTAGTGCTGTTATGGTCGCCTGATATCTTGTGACGCCACACCGGATCAATTAATTATTTGCTGGGTGCCGGCTTTGTTTCTGGCTGAACCAGGCGACGGTGTGCGTTACAAGCCACGTTTATGGGTACAGCGGTCTTTTGGAAGCACTGCAACAGTAGCGTCAGTACGACTGGATTGCGACTGGCAGGGATGTCAATGTGCTTCTGCGAAACGTTGGTTACCACCTGTCAGGTTACACAGTGTCACAACCTAGAAAATGAAGAAAAATTAAACATATAATTTTTGAAGGGATAGCGTAGGCATTACAGAGACTGGGTAGGGGCTGGACGGTCCGTGATTTAAATTCGTGATGGGGATGAAGTTCTTCTGTTCTGCAGAAGGTCCAGATGGGTTCTGGGGCCCACCCTGCCTCTTATTCAATGGGTTCCTTGGTTAATGTGGCCGGGGCGCCAAGTTGAACTTTCCCCTCCAGTGCAGAGTTTAAGAATGAGTGGAGCTATATCTCGACTCCTATATACTTCCATGGGATGGATAGAAACAATATTACTTACTTACTTACTCCATGAAGCAGAGTCCCTCTTCAGAAGCTAACTGGTTTTCAGCTACTCAAGGAACTCCCCGCATGTTGTGGAACCCGAAGGTTCGTTAACGCAGTCACAAGTGCCCGCCACCTGTCCCTATCCTAAGCCAGCTCGATCCAGTCCATACTCCCACATCCCATTTCCTGAAGTTCTATCATAATATTATCCTCCCATTTACGTCTGGGTCTCTCAAGTGGCTTCTTTCCCTTAAGTTTCCCCACCAAACCCTGCATAAGCCTCTCCTCTCCTCTCCTCCATAAGCGCTACATGCCCAGCCAATCTCATTCTTCTCGATTTGAGCACCCGAACAACAGTGGGTGAGGAGTACAGATCATCAAGCTCCTTGTTATGTAGTTTTCTCCACTCCAAATTATTCTCCTCAGCACACTATTCTCAAAGACTCTCAGCCTACATTCCTCCTTCATTGTGAGAGACCAAGTTTCACACCCATGCATAACAACAGGCAAAGGGACAACATTACTTTCATCATTCAGAAAGGTAGTCGAAATAGCTTATTTAGTGTTGTGTCTGGCATGCGGTGTGAAAGGTCGAGGAACCGTTGTTCCATTTCAGAGCGACATATTGTCCTCTTACCCGCTTCCATATCGGTTTTGATTTCCAGCTGACTGCGATTTTTTTTGTCAAGAAATTTTTGTCAGACGACGTCACAGCTTCTACAAATAGATTCCTGTTTTAGCCTTTCTAAACGTCGGGAATTTGGCGAACCTGTAGCGTTCATGAAGGAACACAGTTGGTACTGTTAATGTCGCATTATCTCTTGCAAGCGACTCACGAACTTATGTGCACAAATTGAAACAGTCACGTGGCACAGATTATCCAGGAACTGATAATAGCTCACTCTGTCAGGTCGAACCGAAGGACGTCGAAACTACAGACTGTCTGAGTTTCCTAGCAAATGAGATTCTACCTAATTATCCAGCACACATGAACTGGTGCGTCAATCGGACCTAGCCGACCGATAAAGAATCCACATTCACTAAATGTATTCTCAAAACAACTGGTGCGGTCGACACTTCTTTGGATTTCTAAACATGTGGCCCATTATTACGAAGAATTTGGAAATTCCTGGCTTAGGTTCCTCGCCCCCCCCCAATCCTTTCACCCGAGGACTTAAAAATTCCCAGTTTCTGTTACTTTCTGAATGCTAGACAATGTACAATTTGCAGGAAACGAGTGCTGCCAGATATATTACAGTAATTTTAATATTTTCCACTTACCTTGTATTAATCAGATCCAAAATATATAAATAACCATCCAGTTCACTTCAAAATTTATGATGTATTTTATTAACAATTTTCTCCGTCCATCCTCAGTTTAATGCTTTTACACAAAAACGCAAAAATACTAATTTGGCTAATCGTGTCCCCTTCACTCCATAATAATTAAAATCATAACTTCGGTTAAAATCACTTCAGTAACATAAATATAGGTTAAAACTGGGTAATTATTAAAAATTTTGGGAGTGAAAATTGCTGAGAGTGTGTGGAGTGATGGCTTATGCAGTAAGGCGAAGAGTTTTAATCCATCGCATAGGTGATGTGTAGTGTATTGTTTGTAAATAGCAAAGTATCTTCACAGTTCCTTAGATGTGATTCTGCTTGTAACACTTTAGATTTGGTTCAGTGTTATTTAAATAAAAAGTAAACACAAATGTGTCTATGCATACGCCGTGCAAGCACAAAGGGGGGGGGGTGAAGGTAAAGTGCGACTCATTCCTAATCTCAGCACTAGGCGGAGGTTAAAGTTCAACATCACGCCACGGTCGCACTATCCCAAGGAAAATTCCCCCAGCCCCCATTTACAATTAAATTGTTTGCTCCATCCGGGATTCCAACCCGGGATTTTCCAGCCCGTAGCCCCGTCACTATATTGACCGCTCTATCGCTGCTGCATCATGTTTCTGTAAGTGATATGTCGTGGTAACCAGTAACATTTTGTCATTCCTTTGCTTATCTGTTTCATTACATTTTGCGCTTCCTTCTCTTTGTCCAAACGCGTTATTCGATGGCCGTCAAATCCATTATTCAGAGACGTAAAACGAATGAAAAAAAGAGAAAATGGGAGATAAAACACGAATAAAGAGACAGAACTGAGAGAGGTTATGTGAGTTTGTGAATGGTTTAGCGGAAGCAGGAAATGGTTACGATAAAAAAAAATATTATGAAGGATGTGCCTGTCGCAGTCATTTGTTATGATATTCTCGTTGGTTTGACGTCATGATGAACGGTCTGCTGTCCAGTGTTTCAAATAAAAGAATAACCAGAACAAACACTTGTGATAACGCGGAATGCAAGGTGTGGTTGACTTCGATAAAACAACGGCCTGTGTCAAAACCCGCTCTCTATATCCCTTGAGCTCCTAATAACCTAACACAGCACACCGGACTGCCATATTGTACGTGTTTATGAATGTCTTATCTCTAACGTAGATACGGCAGTCCGTATCATTTGCCAGGCCCTCCCCGTTCCCAATCCCATTCACTTCTTCCCTCACAGTTAGATTATTTTCCGGAACAGGGAAACGTTTGACTCAAAATTTCTGGTATTTCTCTTTCAACGTATAACGCACATTTCGGAGAAATAAATTATGGAATAAACTGTTCACTTTTATCAATGTGTGTGATGCAGTCAAACATCTGTCATTTCCACCCTGTTTTTACCACGCAGCGCGCTGTGATAAAAAAAATGTTAGATTCTTGGTAAAAAAAATCGCAGGGAAAATTGTTTAATCGATTACCACTTCGAAGGTGCGGTTTTTCAGAATGCTGTGTCGAACATAGAGATCACGTGACCATTAAGGTCTCCTGGACTATTCAGACGTTTTACGGATTTTTCCCGACGTTTCGACGGGTCGTACCTCCTTCGTCTTTCAGGAAACCTTCCTTCTAAATGTCGGCAGTCGGTAACCGACCGATACAGCGTATCACAAAAAACCTGACTCCTGAAGAACGGTGTTTTGGAAACGTCGTGTTTAGAGTACACCGGTACATGTAATAACCTGTTTCTTCGAAAAGGAGCAGTATTGGAAAATATAAGACGCACAACTCAGGAAGAATTATCGATTTCAGTGTTCCAGAAGTGCGGAACAGGTGTTACAAAGACTTCTGGGGGGCTATGTAGGCACCACCCTGTTTCTGCCAAACATGCAGCTAACATAAAAGCACCTTTCTTGTAGATGAAAATCTTTTAAAAAAATATATAAAGCTTGTTTCAATAAAACGGAAAGTTTGTTTCAATCAACCGGCACAGGAAGCGCAAGGCACTGCCACGACATATATATGAACACGCTAGCCATTTCCTGTAACAGGGAATGTTAATTCCCAGTACAATTAGACAACCACGAAAAAAAGAGAAGTTTACAAGTGTTGTTGAAAAAGCTTAAAACTCTTATAATATAGACAGATTTACAGAAGATTGTTATGTCATATTGTGCAGGTGTTAAGCTGTACGCGTTTTTTTTAATATTTCCGTTAATCTTTTGCCTAGAAATATTTCATACAAAACTCGCTATAAGAATTTTGAGACTGTGTTATTTCCTTACATTTGGTTCTGTTTTAAAACCAAAAGCTCTCTCATATTTCCTCGCCACTTTACAGCGTACCTCCCATTCTTATGTGAAAGTGTTTTGTATGAGGTCAATGCTTTCTGTTTGTCGTTTTTTGTGTCTTGTCATCCATTTAAACTTCTGGACCAATTTAGCGATTTTTACACAATTTTTTTTATAAAGTATAACCAATCGTACTACGTGTTTTTAATTTCCTACGATCTGTAATAACAACACGCAGGATAGGCAAAGTTTCGGGACCGGGGATTAGGGGGTGGGGGGGACATTCGCGAAATTTGATTTAGGGCCCTCAAATAATGTTCGAAAATGGATCTTAGCAAATATCATGCTTTTTAAACGCAATGCGTTGTGGTGTCTTTGGAGTGACAACAGTCAATAACTTTTGTTCTGATGGCTTGTTATACGATGGAGCTAGAAATGTGAAATTTGTTACAGAAATAGATCCTGTACCTATCCTCATAGTGCATAAACAATATTTTCCCAAGTCTACCTTCACTGACAATGGCTGCAGTGAGAAATTGAGGGTTTATCCGAAAAAGATTTGTACAGGACATGTAATTAAAATTTTTAAAGATGATGATGATACTACTACTACTACTAATAATAATAATAATAATAACAATAATAATAGTAATAGTAATTCTAGTACTGCAATTCAGTTATTTTCAATTTATCATTTATTAAAGTGCAGTTTAACAACAAAAGCCATTTATCAAACTAGCACAAAATATACAAAACGCACTACCAGGTTACACTGACTACAAGATCTGAGGTTTAGATAGTATTGAGTCTGTAACAGCAACAGTGTCATAAATGGCAAAATATGAGAAATTTATTTTCACACCATAGCTTACACGTAGTTTGAGTAGCTGCAAAATTATTTACTCTAGAAACATGGATTGTTTGAGGCATGTAATTGTAAATACCTTGCATAAAGGTGACAACAAATGTAATAACAATAATAATAATAATAATAATAATAATCAAAATACTTTCAAATAAGAGTAAGGTTCATGAATTCAGCTAGCAGAACCCCTCATAATCCTCAGGCTTCAGATGGGTTCTGTTTAGAGAGTGAGTTTCCAACACTCGGCCAAATTTGTATACAATGTACACTGAACAAAATTACGCAAAATATAGGCGGTTAGGTGTACATTACCGCGCTTTATATAGGTGCGTTCCACAAACCAGCCCACAAGAACTAAAGTTTGCCGCCCGATGCCGACAGAAGTCTTGATACACCTGGTGCACAATATTAAAATCTAATGTTACATTATCACATGTTCCAAAAAAAGCCGACCATCATTAGACGTCCCGGCGACTGTAGCCACAGACTGAACGCTTACAGTAGCTACACCATCTAAGAATGGTCACCATCTTAGGAGGGGAAAGACTGGTCCAGATGTCTAGGTTTAACGTTTGGAACTGAATGTTTGTCAACAAGGCCAGAAATATTATAGTGGGTAAGTTTGGGCGATTCCGTTCATTGTACTGCGTGTTATGTATTTACTGGAATCGATAACATGTGATGGAAGGTGTGTAATGTGATGCATAGAATGATGGCTTTTGTGAGTGCGGCCAGAAATTGACATGCATGTAACGCCATGAGCGTGCATACAGACCTCGTGAAGTCTCTGTACACATTTAACAAACTTCGTCGTGACGTAAGGGGGGAAAAGTAGATTGAGTAGTTATCTGGCCTGAGTAAAGAGGAATATTTTCTTATACGTTTCATTGTATTTGTAGATTTAATTTAACAACATAAACTACTTAATAGTAAATGATAAATGTGTCTGTGAATGTGGGTGAAGGTACAGCTCCACTCATTCTTCCTAGTAACCAGATTGAGGTGAGTGATCAGATTCGCATTTCGGCCCCTTTACTTCTAAGAACAGATGCTCCATTACCAGTTCAAAAGAGGGCTAGGTGGACGCCAGAGTCGCTGTGGACGTTTCGGAGGACAAAAAATCAGTTGCACCGGCTCAGAATAGAGCCTTCTGTACAGTGGGTTATAAAATGTGAATTGAAATTTAGTGAGTGGATTACAAAACATCGGAACTAAGCCCAAAACTTCGGTTATCATCTGTCCAGTTTGGCCATTCTCTTATGGCGACGTCTTCATTAACGTTTGCTTTCAGACGTTCACTTGGATTTATTAAACTTTGTGGGGTAGACACACACACACACACACCCACACTCACACACACACACAAACACAAACACACACACACACACACACACACTCACACACTCACACACACACACGCAAACACTCACACACACAAACACACTCACACACTCACACACACACACCACACACACAAACACTCACACACACACACTCACACTCACACACACACACTCACACACACACACCACACACACACGCACACGCACACACACACACACACACCTCACACACACACACACACCACACACACACACAAACACTCTCACACACACACACAAACACACTCACACACTCACACACACACACACACACACACCACTCACGCACACACACACACCACACACACAGACACACAAACACTCACACACACACACACACACAACACACACACACACTCACACACACTTTCCTCATCCGTCTCATCATCGATGTAGTGTTTTGCCAAAAAGGATGTGACTTTTTTGTTATAAATAAGAAAGGAACTACCATGCACGTTGTTGGACTGGCAAATGTCCTCACTTGAATTTGGAAGTTCTGTGTTCGAATCTTGGCTGGGGCACGGAATATCCTAACGGAGGGTCATCATTCACCAAGGACTCCATCATTACAGGCTGTACAGTCTGTGGTACTGATAACGTATTAAAATGAACAAGAGACACAAATGAAACAGAAACACGCATTTTGGGGAAATCCTAAGGAAAGTACGCAACCTTTTTGCCGGAATGTTGGCCAGAAATCAGGGTGAATCCAGAAGGAACTGGGTTCGGTTATTTCAGCACAGGTTTTCTTGCTTTTCTTGTGTCGTCAAGCAAAGGTTTCTGAACTTGTTACTGCAAGCTTCTCATGCAGGACTCCAAATTCAAATTAATAAGCATTAAATAAATTGCTGACCTAATTTCACATACCAATTCTGTAGGGAGTGAAACATAACACACAGGATTCTTCAGTTATAACATTCGGCCTACCGGTCCTAATTTGAATGGAGCATTCCAAAATGTGACGTATTCGTTTTAAGCCCTTGACACCAGTGTTTGGTGGAAGGAAATTTCGAAAAATGATTTTGAAATTTATGGGAAGTCGAAACTGTCTCTTCCGTGTAGTAACTATACTACGGGATGGAGGGTCCGAGGTTCGGTTGACTCCAGAGATAAGGGATTTACTCTCTTCATATGCGTCTGTACATTCTAGGGCTCACCTAGCCCTCTATTCAATAAGTACTGGGGCTCTTTACCTTGGGGTAATGCGGCTGAAGTTTGAGGCTGGGAACTGACCAATAATGATTGATGATAAACCTCTGCAACCCTATTGTATCATTATGGGGGATGTATGGGCAAATTTGTCCTTATTTTTTACGAGGCTTACTGGACGACTTTGTCCTTTTTGGAAACTAAACTGACTGAGCTATCCACGCGCCAAAATAAAGGAAATATATAGAAACTGCGTGGTAGATTTATGAATAGGAATTAAGGTTCCACCCCCCCCCCCCGGCACATGTAGTAAACAACTTGGAAATGTGAACTTTGTTGCGTCCGCCTGCCCCGGGCTTCATGAATATTTGACCTTATGCGCTGCTGCTGGAGCATGGAGCAG
>Ga0123353_10015527_pt1 | contig 11071 bp, 9 predicted proteins | sample TergutLab28metaG_3_FD_92763 | JGI IMG/M metagenome (GOLD analysis project Ga0123353, IMG submission 92763) | Labiotermes labralis P3 segment gut microbial communities from Petit-Saut dam, French Guiana - Lab288 P3 | ecosystem: Host-associated > Arthropoda: Insects > Digestive system > Gut ... | reverse complement strand
TTTTTTTATATCGGCGGACATGTCCGCAAGCGTTGTTGAAATCGTTTTTTGCCGCGCTGTCGAACCGTTTTGAATGACCGCGACAGGGGTTTCGGCCGGTTTTCCCGCAGACAACAAAGCTTTGCTTATATCAGCGGCCGCCCCTAAACCCATCAGAAAAACAAGGGTGCCCCCGAGCCGGGCCAACGCCCCGAAATCAATATCCGGCAATTTCTCGTTTTTTGTATGCCCTGTGATGATATGCACAGATGAACAATATTCCCTGTGCGTGACAGGGATTCCCGCCGAACAAGGGACCGCGATCGCTGAAGTTATGCCGGAAATAATCTCAAACGCAATATTGTTTTCTTTCAGAAGCTCCAGTTCTTCGCCGCCCCTTCCAAAGAGAAACGGGTCGCCGCCCTTTAACCTTACTACAATATTCCCTTTTTTTGCTTCTTCCAATAAAATCTTGTTTATTTCATCCTGCGGTATCGGATGGCTTCCGCCGCTCTTGCCAACGTTGATCTTTCTCACGGCAGGCGAAAGGCCGCTCAGTATTTCAGTACCTACAAGTCTGTCATAAACAATGACGTCTGCGGTTTCAAGCGCTTTGAGCCCTTTTACAGTCAAAAGCCCCGCGTCTCCCGGCCCCGCGCCGACAAGAATTACCTTTCCCACGCTTATATTACCACTGTTTATATTGTTGCTGTTTATATTGCTGTTACTCATGTTGCCACCTCGCTGTTGATTTTTGCAATAAATTTCGCCGCCAAATCGGCCCCCAGTTTTTCGGCTTCCTCCACTGTTCCGGAAATATCGCCGGAAACCTTCCTGCCGGTGGGCTCATCAAGGTAAAGCGCACGAAGGGTTACAGTTTTTCCATCTGTTTCGGCATATGCCGCCACAGGGGCTGTACATCCGCAGCCAAGAGCTCGTATAAATGAACGCTCCGCGGCAGCCGCGTATCCGGATAAAGCATCGTTTAAGCACCCCGCCAATTCTCCATATTCGCCTTTTCTTCCCTGAACAGCCAAAATACCCTGCCCTGCGGGAGGTATCATTTCATCCAGGCGAAAAACCCTCGCAGCCAGGCCGTCAAGTTCCAGCCGCTTTAACCCGGCATACGCCAAAACCAAAGCTCCGAAAGTCCCTTCTTCAAGCTTTCTCAGACGCGTTTGAATGTTACCGCGTACAGGTTCGACCGAAATTTCCGGGTATAAAGCTTTCAGTTGGAGTTTGCGTCTCGCGCTGGAGCTGCCGATGGGCCCCTGAAAATCCGATAAGCTGACGCCAACGGGCAAAACCAGCGCGTCGGCGGGGTTTTCCCTTTTTGAATAAGCCAATACCGGCAAGTCGTCGTCTATATCCGCAGGCATATCCTTTAAACTATGTACTGCCAAATCGATTCGCTTTTCTCTTAACGCCTGATCAAGTTCTTTTACGAACACGCCTTTTCCCCCGATCTTATCGAGGGAAACGTCAAGCCTCTTGTCACCCGTCGTTTTCATCGTAACAAGCTGCACGTCCGCCTCCGGACAGATTTGGCGTATTTGCTGTATGATCATCTCAGATTGAATAACCGCAAGCCTGCTTTCCCGGCTGCCTACGATAATGGTTTGTGTCATCGGTTGCCCTCCTCTATTTGAGCCCTGATGTTTTGGGCTATTTTTTTTGTCTTCTTGTGGTCTGTCCCCGAGGATGTGACCCCAACCACTACCTCTCCCTGTACCGCCACCGCGGGAAAGAAGAAGGTACAAAGGCTTTTATCGTCACAAATGCTGGCCGGTATACCCAAACGGGCGCATTCTTCAGCGATTTGCCGGTTTACATCCCTGTCGTCTGTCGCCGCCGCGACTAAATCCGCCCCTTCGCAGTCACCTTCCCGATATTTCCTTATATTAACAGAAACCGCGCTGTTAAGTTCGGATTTTTGCTCCTCCGCAACGACTGAAACCCGGCATCCGAACCGTAATAACACGTTGATGCGCCTGTTTGCAACGTTCCCTGCGCCGAATACCTTTGCCTGTTTGCCTGCAAGCGAAACAAACATCGGGAAATAAGGATATTCAGGATTTTTTATGGATTTCGTTTTTATGGGATTCGATTCAAATTTGGCTCCGTTTGAATTTGAATAACAAAGGCCATAATCTCTGCTCAGCATTTCCAACAATTCATCGTAATAGAGCCCTTCATCCTGAGGCGGCCTGCCGATTATGACCGGGGCCACGCCAAGAAAAAACGCCGCGTCCAGTTTTTCAGAAAACCCTCCCGCGCTGCCCGAATCCTTTGTCAAAAGCCATTTCGCGCCGGTACTGCGAAGCATAGCAACGTTGAGTTCCTTTGAAAACGGCCCCTGCATACAAATGATATTTTTAGACGCAAACCCAAGCGCCTTGCATTCATTCAAAAATTCCTGTGTCGGCAAAGCACGTATAAATACGCGTTCCCGATACCCGTCTATCGCCGTAAGCCGGGATATGCCCTTGCCTCCGCAAGCGGAGAAGATATTTCCGCTAACCGTTTTCAGGAATTTGACTGCTTCCTCCATGTCGGCGACATAAACGGCCCCTTCCGCATCGGTTGCACAGACGGCCCCTTCCGCATCGGTTGCACAGGCCACGCCCTCCGCAGACTGCGATTCCCTCAAAAGCCTGAAGTATTTTATATTTGCCGCTTTACACGCTTCCCTGCCCATACGGCCCGCCTCAACGGCATAAGGGTGCGCGGCATTGATTACTGCATCAGGCCTGAGGCGCGCTAAAAGCTCCTGCATCCGCCCGCTGTCAACTCTGCCCTGCAAAATCGTTAAATTTTGCAAATCCCCTCCGGCGGACGCCTCCATCAGCTCACGCCCGTACTCTGTCGCTACCGTGGCATAAACTACAGCGCCTGCCCTGCAGAGTTCTTCAGATAATTTCCTGCCGTAAAACGTTCCTGCGATCACCATGAATACCGGTTCGGCCCCTGCATTGTGTTTCGTTTTTTTCTGCACATTTTTCATGGCGTTTTATACCCTCTTTTTGTAATCATTTTTTCACCTGATATGATCGTCTGTTCATTTCCTACAAATATTGTCATAAACATATCCACCTCTGCGCCTGCCAGCTCAGAAAGCGTCGTAAGCCTGTAGGACTGCCCGTTTCTTCCTATATTCCTCACAATTCCGCACGGCGTATCCGGCGGCTTATGCCGCAATAATATCCGGCAGGCTTTCTCTAAATGCTCCCGCCGCGTCTTGCTTCCCGGGTTATATATCGCAATCGCGAAATCACCGGCGGCAGCGGCTGAAAGTCTTTTCTCAATGACGCTCCAGGGCGTCAGCAGGTCGCTTAAAGAAATTACGGCAAAATCATTGGCTAACGGCGCGCCTAAAACCGCGCCCCCGGAGAGCGCTGCCGTTACACCGGGGATCACTTCAACTTCCGCCCCGTATTTTTGAGCCGTTTCAAGCATAATGCCGGCCATGCCGTAAACGCCAGCGTCCCCGCTACTGATGACCGCGACGGTTTTCCCCTCAAGGGCCTTTTTTGCTGCAAGCTCACAGCGTTCCGCTTCTTTTGTCATCGGCGAGGCAATCAATTCTTTACCGGGGAAATGTTCGGCGACCAGATCTACATAGACTTGATATCCGATGATTATGTCGCAGGAAAGCAGGGCGTCGTGCGCTTTTCCCGTCATCTGGCTTATTTCTCCCGGCCCTGTCCCTATAACAAATATTTTTGCGTTTGACATGATCGCCCTCTTCCTAAAATACCATTTATAAAATTTTTCTATGTATTTCGCAATAATTCGTTTTGATTCCGCAAGCGCCTTTTGATTGATTGCCGGCGCCATACCGATATGATCCATATCAATCAAGACCGCATTTTCAAAATCCGCTATTCGTTCGTCAATATCCCTTGGTACTGAAAGGTCGATGAAAAGAAACTGCCTGGCCGCAGAAGCGATAAAAGCGGCGCTCTCTTTTTTTATTGTATAGTGAGGGCTTATTGTGGCGCTGACAATGATGTCGCATTCCGGCATTATTTCATATCGCCTGTCGTAATCGGCTACTTTGCACCCATCAGGAACCGAATTCTTCCCTTGCTTATGTTTTCTGAGCGTTATGGAAACCTCCGCGCCTTCCAGAACCAAAAGCTCCGCCGTCAGCCTCCCCATTTCGCCGTTACCGATCACAAGGCATTTTACGCCGCTGAGGTTTTCCTTATATTCCCGTGCTTTTTTAATGGCGGCGTGAGCCACGGATGCATCGGCCGTCGTGACACGAATTTCTGTCTTTACCCTTTTTGCGGACGCGATGGCTGTCTGAAACAGCTTTTCCAGAATATCATCAGCGGCGCGGGCCTCCCGTGCCTGCTTGATCGCAGTTTTGACCTGTGCCAGTATTTGGTCCTCGCCAAGCACTTGCGAACGCAAACCGCAAGCCGTTTCAAACAAATGCGCTACGGCTTCATCATTTTCTCTTGCCACAAAAAGTTCTTTATATTTACCGTCCGTGGAATACAAGCCTTTCGCTTCACAAATCAAGTCGATTAAATCGTTGTTGCCGCATTCTTCTTCACTGGCCCAAAGTTCCGTCCTGTTACACGTTGAAATGATTGCGCAGCCTTTTATACCTTCCCTGCCGCGAATGTCAGTCAGCGCGTTTTGTATCTGAGATGCGGTAAAAGCAAACAACCCTCTTTCCGTAACCCTTGCGCTGTTATGATCAATACCAATCATTCTAATTTTCAAAGCATATACTCCAATCCGGCTCCGCCACCGCGACAGTGACGCCGTTTTTAGCTGTTTTTTTAATAATCAGCCGCCCTCCGCCCGCTGAAAACACTGCGGCGCGCTCACAAACATTGTCCACAGAAGTAACGCTTTTCACAAATCCGGAACTTAAAAACTGCCCTTCCGCTTTCGAAAGCTCGTCCGCCGTGTAGAAAAAAACAGGCACGTTATAATGGTTCGCGAAAGCCAATAAACCGTCTTCGGTTTTTTTCAAATCAATACTCGCCACTTTGCAAACGCATCTCATATCCACGCCATTTTCGTGTAAAACACCGGTTACGGCTCTGTCTATATCTTCAAATTTAGCGCCTTTCCTGCACCCGATCCCCATATGCAAAATACGGGGCATAAGATTCAATGTATTTTCAAAAGGCCGCACTTTCCCGTTTGATGAAACAGCGATTCCCGTCCTTAAGCCCGGGTCAGCGGTTACACCAAAAGGCAAAGCCCCTTTGATTTCGTAGTCTGTATAAAGCCCGACAACCTCACCGTCAAGCAACACTTTGGATACTTGCTTGGCCGGGGCTATATCAGCGATAACCAGTTCGTGTTCCGCCGCCCACTCGTCCGCCGCAAAAACGCCGTTCACGTCTGTCGCCGTGGTGACCGCCGCCGCCGCGCCAAAAAAGCCGGCTATTTTTTTTGCGAACGCATTCGCCCCTCCGATATGCCCTGACAACACCGGAATGACAAATTTTGCCGCTTCGTCCACGCATATCACTGCCGGGTCTTTCGTCTTATCGCTTATATATGGCGCAATCGCCCTGACAGCAATGCCAAGGGCCCCGATAAAAACCATCAGCCGGCGCCGCTCAGGCCCGCTTCCAGGCCCGCTTTCAAACTCGCTTTCAACAACAGCCTTCAATCCTGTGCTCATCGGTATAAGTTCGCTGGATTCCGACGCGTAATCTTCCATCGCATAACAAACGGCCGTAAATCCTTCACGCTTTAGAAATTCTAAGAGCTGTACCCCTCTTATCGCTCCGTTTTTTGTAAAAGTGAACACCGCCGCCCTCATTTTGACGCTTCCCTGAATTCATGTGCGAACGACGGGTCATACAGTTTTGAGCGCTCATAGGTTCCCCCCAGAAAATGCCCGACGAGGATCAGCGCTGTTTTTGTGATTTTATTTTGGTGCGCCGTTTCATAAAGGCCTGAAATCGTAGTACGAAAAACTTTTTCATCCGGCCAACTCGCCTTGTAAACGATGGCGGCGGGCGTGTCCGGCGAATAACCGCCGTCAATCAGCCGCGCCCCGGCTTCCTTCAATATTCCGGCGCTTAAAAAGAGTACAATTGTGGCTTGATGCGCCGCAAACAAGGCGATATCTTCTTTTGGCGGGACTGCCGTCCTGCCTTCCATTCTGGTGATGATGACGCTTTGACTCACGCCGGGGAGCGTGTATTCGGCTTTCAGCGCCGCCGCCGCCGCACAAAATGAACTTACGCCCGGAACAACTTCATAATCAATGCCAAACCTGTCAAGCTCGTCCATCTGCTCGCGGATTGCGCCGTAAATGCTTGGGTCGCCCGTATGAAGCCTGACAACAATCTGCCGTTCAGCCGCTTTCATCGCTTCGGCAACTTGCTCCAATGTCATCTCCGCGCTGTTCATGACCTTACAACCGGCTTTCGCGCCGAGAAGGAGCTTCTCATTGACCAGCGAGCCGGCGTAAATAATCAGTTCCGCCTCCCGCAGCAAATCAGCCCCCCTTACAGTTATTAAATCCTCGGCTCCCGGCCCTGCGCCCACAAAATAAACCATCTATTGTGCCATCCCTTTCTATAATTAACACGATTTAGTCCCCCGCTTCTCCGCCTGTCATTCTTTCAAAATAATAATTGAAAAATAGCTTTTTTCTTCATCTATTTCCCGTATTTCACGCAAATTGTGATATATTCGTTCGCCGTTCATGCCACAGCGCTCAACCATCATTGCTTTATCCGGCAGGCCGTCGCGCTCCAACTGCTCCAAAACCGTATGAAACACTTTTCCGGACTTCATTAAAACCCTTGTGCCGGAAAGCTGCGTGACGTTTTCGTATTGATATGCGGCAGGAATAATATGAAGCGCCTGAGGGCCTTCGCAAAGCGAAATGCCAAGTTTTGCCGCCGCCGCGCAAAATGACGGAACACCCTCTATGATCACGGTTTCATATCCCGCCTCTGTAATCCGCTTATGGACATACATATAGGTTGAATAAATCGTCGGGTCCCCCAGCGTCAGAAATGCCACGTCGCCCCCCGCGTCCAGTTTGCCGGTCACAACCCGCGCCGCCTCATCATGGCTGGCATTAAGCGCATTGCTGTCCTTTGTCATCGGCATATGCAGCCTGAGAATTTCTTTCATGCCGAGATCCGCTGCTTTTGCCGCGATTTCAAGCGCGACATTTGACTCGCTTCCCGTATCAGGCACAGCGATGATGTTTGTCCGGTTTATGATTCTCAGCGCTTTTAAAGTCATTAATTCCGGGTCCCCCGGCCCTACGCCGACGCCGTACAATTTCCCTTTCAAGCTTCCCGCGCCTCCTCCAACAATTCATTCGCCAGACTTGTTTTTCCGAACAAGCCGAACGTATCCGTAAAAATCACCGCCGCAACCTTAAGGCGGCCCGCTGCCCTTCTTTCCAGATGTTCTTCGATTTTCACCGTAATCATGCCTGAAACCTGCTCAAGCAACCCGCTTTCCTGCAATAAGCCTATGGCCGCATCGCTGGTAACACAATCCAAAATTCTACGGGTCAAGTCGCTTCCGGCTCCGCACAAAGCGGCATACAGCGCAAAAACTTCCATGCGCGTATCCGCGACCTTTGAGTCGGTATTCATCACTCCCGCGGCAAGTTTTACCAGCTTTCCGGCGTGCCCGACAATCAAAATTGACTGAAACCCTGATTCCGCGGCGTAATCAATTGTTTCGCCTATGTGATTCCCGCATTTCAACGCCTTTTCTATATCAATGCCAAAGGAAGATTTCATATAATCACGCCCATAGTTTCCCGGGGAAACTACGGCGATTTTTTCTCCTAACGCCGCCCTTTGCCTCAATTCTATATAAATCGTATCGGTGATTGCCTTTTCGCTCATCGGCTCCACAACGCCGCTCGTCCCCAAAATCGAAATCCCTCCGACCACACCAAGGCGCGGATTAAATGTCTTTCCTGAAATCTCCTCTCCCTGCGGCGCCGAAATGACAACATCAAGGCCGCCGTCATAACCGAAATCCTCACACACTTTCAAAACTTCCGTTTCAATCATTTGCATGGGGACAGGATTGATTGCCGCTTCTCCAACGTCAACACTAAGCCCCGGTTTTGTGACTCTGCCGATCCCTTTGCCCCCCGTGACACTGATTCGGCCTGTTTCGTTTTTTTTCACAGTCGCAAAAATCAATATCCCGTCTGTAATATCAGGGTCGTCCCCGCTGTACTTTCGCACAGCGCACTCCGCGAACTCCGCAGCAGATCCGGAATCGCATACGTCAGCCGGTCCGGAGACGTATTCGACTTCCGCGGATACGCTTGACGGCTCTATGCCTATACAGAGCAAATACCCGTAAGGTACGTCAATTTGAACATGCCCCGGCGCGCACCCGCCAAGCAGCGCCATCGTCGCCGCTTTTGCAGCCGCCGCCGCACATGAGCCTGTCGTATAACCGCACCCGCGCCTTTTAAGATCATCCGGCATTTCCATCCGGGACCTCCTCTTTTGCGTTATTCAAATATTCCTCCCCGCTACCGGCAAGGGCCTCATCAAAAGTAGCCATCTCATTCATCACCGCGCACGCGCTTTTGATGACGTCAAACATCAGCGGGCAGCCGCTGCCTTCGCCCAGCCGCATATTCAGATTTAACGGAGCTTCAAGCTCAAGCAACTTAGCGTACGTGAGATATCCCGGTTCTTCCGATACATGGGATAAAAACAAATAATCCTTTACTTTCGGGTTCATCATGGCAGCAAGGTACGCAGAAGCTATCGATATATAGCCGTCCACGACAATAGGAAGCCTGTAATACGCCGCCCCAAGAAAGGCCCCCGCCATAGCGGCGATGTCAAATCCGCCCAACTTAGCGATGAGGTCAACCGGGTCTTTGACATCAGGGGCATTCATTTTTACGGCAGCGTCGATGACTGCGATTTTGTCCGCGTATGCCTGACTGTTTAAGCCGGCGCCTTTCCCTGTGATTTCTTCTGCCGAAATTCCGGAAAGCGCCGAAAGGATTGCGGTCGTAGTCGTTGTGTTGCCGATGCCCATCTCGCCCGCGCCGATCAGCTCATAACCCTCATCTTTAGCGTCGCAAACCGCGTTTATCCCTGCCAGAATGCCCTGCACCGCCTCGTGCCTCTCCATTGCGGGGCCTGATTTAATGTTGTTGGTGGATTTTCTAACCTTCCTGTCGATTACGCCCGGTATTTTTTCGCCGGAGTTAATCCCCATGTCGTATACTTTAATATCCGCGCCGCTGTTTTTGGCAAGCACCGCAACGCCGGTCAAACCTTTGATAAAGTTGCCTGCCATGGCATATGTAATTTCCTGAGGCGCGGAAGCAACCCCTTCTTCTACAACGCCGTTGTCCGAACACATCACCAACACACATTTCTTTTGAAAATCATTTTTAACGCTACCGGTAACCCCCGCCAATTTAATCGCGATGCCCTCCAGTGCGCCGAGGCTTCCGGGCGGCTTAATCAAGTTGTCCAGCCTTGCTTTCGCAGCGTCCCGTGCGTCACTGCTTATTGCGGGTATCCCTTCTATATATTTTAACAAAACTTTGTCCATATTCATATCTCCATTCTATAAACTATTATTAACTATCGTTAATTATCATTCGGGTATCATACTCCTTATCTCCCAAAAATTGCGCTTAGCGATCGTCAAGCATTTCCCGGAATTCTTCTATCGTCTTTGGTTTCCGTAAGCTTTGCATATTCGGAAAATGGCCTTGCGCCAACTCAAACGTTTCATAGAGCAACGGTTTTTTTAAGCCGGCCTTTTCCAGCGTACTTTGAGAAGAAAACACATTGTCAATTGCTTCATCCGCAATTACCCCGCCCTGCGCAAACACAACCGCCCTTTGAGCGACCCGATAAGCGAAGTTTACATCATGAGTTGAAATAACGACTGTAATCCCTTCACGGCTCAATTCGTCTAAAATGGATTCGAGCGCGTCAGCGTTCTGCGGGTCAAGGGACGCCGTCGGCTCATCAAGCAAAATGATTTCAGGCTGCATCGCCAATATATCGGCAATCGTCACACGTTTTTTTTCCCCTCCGCTGAGGTATTGCGGCGCGTAGCCCTTATACATGCTTATATTCATCTGCGCCAGGGACCGCTCCACGCGGCGCGAAACGTCATCATGCGGCAAACGTAAATTCATCGGCCCGAAGCTGACTTCGCTTTCGACGCTTCCTGCGATGATCTGGCTGTCGGGTTCCTGGAAAACAAGCCCCACCGCCTGCCTTAACGCATAGATATCTTTTTTTGAATCAGATATTTCCGAGCCTTTGTAAAAAATCTTACCGCTTTGCGGGCGTAATACACCGTTACAACACAAGAAAAACGTGCTCTTGCCCGCTCCGTTGCCTCCAAGGACGGCGACAATTTCCCCTCTGCGGAAAGATACGGAAACATTGTTCAGCGCTAAAATTTTTTCATTATACTTATAACTGATATTTTCTACTCTTAACAATTCGTCCATAATTCCCTCAAAACGTAACGATTCAAACGGCACAGGCGAGACACAAAGACGCAGCAATCAACACCGCGGCAACACTTGCCTGCATCAAAGTAACTCTGTGGCTGCGTTCTAAAAACCGGATACCGGTATCATAACATCTGCTTTCCATAGCGTCAAAATTTTTCCCCGCAAACTGATAACCGCGGACAAGCAGGTTTGAATATATCTTTCCCGTAGAACGCATACTTGTTCGGTAGTCCCTGAAACCAAGCCTGCTTTTGGCGGCGGTATGCATTTCATGATGTATCGCCAAAAGTATAAAAAGATAACGATAAATCAAGTACATCAAATCTATTACCAAATCAGGGCACCGCATTCGGCGCAGAACGCCTGTAATATCAGGCATTGGCGTCGTTACGCTCAAAAAGCATAAGCAACTCACCGCTCCGATCGCGCGGGATATAACAAGCGCCGTATGCATTTGCGCGTTGGCGCTGACAATAAGCCAGAATCCAAATACTTGAAAATTCAAAACGCCGGCAGGCTCAAGTGATATCTCAAATAAAAGCACAATCCCGGCAATCAATAAAAACGACACGGGCAGCGTCAAAAAACGCACATATTCCCGCGCGCGCAGCC
>Ga0123353_10015526_pt1 | contig 11071 bp, 5 predicted proteins | sample TergutLab28metaG_3_FD_92763 | JGI IMG/M metagenome (GOLD analysis project Ga0123353, IMG submission 92763) | Labiotermes labralis P3 segment gut microbial communities from Petit-Saut dam, French Guiana - Lab288 P3 | ecosystem: Host-associated > Arthropoda: Insects > Digestive system > Gut ... | reverse complement strand
TCGGGCAAGACCTACACGATGGCCTCGGTGATAGCGCGCGTCGATCGTCCCGCGCTTGTCATCGCGCCGAACAAGACGCTTGCCGCGCAGCTTTTCGCTGAGTTTAGGGAACTGTTTCCTGAGAATGCGGTCGAGTATTTCGTCTCCTACTATGATTACTACCAGCCCGAGGCTTACGTCCCGCAGACGGATACTTTCATCGAAAAAGACTCGGCGATCAACGAGCAGATAGACAAGATGCGCCACAGCGCTACCCGGTCGGTGATGACTCGTAGCGATGTAATCGTGATCGCTTCCGTCTCCTGCATCTACGGTCTTGGATCCCCCGAATATTATCGGCAGATGACGATCATGCTGAAGGAAGGGGCGCAGTTTCCGAGAAACGATTTGCTGCGGCGGCTGATCAATCTGCAGTATGAGCGCAACGACATCGATTTTCACCGTGGAACCTTCCGTGTCCGCGGGGACGCGGTCGAACTGTTCCCCGCATACGAGGAGGAGAAGATACTCCGGATCGAGTTTGACGAGGACCGGATAGGGCGTATGCGTTACGTGGATCCGCTTAGAGGAACGCGGCTTGGCGATGTCGCGGAGACAATGATCTTCCCGGCAAGCCATTATGTTGCACCGGCGGAGCAGATAGATCGGGCGGTCACGGAGATAGAGAAAGAGCTGGAAGCGCGGCTTGCGGAGCTGACTTCGCAGGGAAAGCTGCTCGAAGCTGAACGGCTGAAGCAGCGGGCGCAGTACGACCTGGAAATGATCCGGCAGATGGGATTCTGCTCCGGGATAGAGAACTACTCGCGGCATTTCGACGGACGGGTTGCGGGGCAGCCTCCGCATACGTTGCTCGATTATTTCCCGAAAGATTTCCTTACCGTCCTTGACGAGTCGCATGTCACCGTTCCCCAGCTTAACGGGATGTTCAACGGCGACCGGTCGCGCAAGGAGACGCTGGTAAATTTCGGGTTCCGGCTTCCATCGGCTCTCGATAACCGTCCTTTGCGATTCGAGGAGTTCTTGCAGCGGGTGGGGCAGGTTGTGTTTGTATCAGCGACGCCTGCGGAGTACGAGCTGCGTGAAAGTGGGGGCGCGGTGGTGGAGCAGATAATCCGCCCGACCGGGCTGGTCGATCCGGAGGTTGAGGTCCGCCCCGCTGCCAAACAGGTAGACGACCTGCTGGAAGAGGTTCGCAAACGCGCGGAGGCCGGCGATCGTGTCCTTGTCACTACGCTTACAAAACGCATGGCGGAGGATCTGACCGAGTTCTACGAAGGGAAAGGGGTCCGCGTCCAGTATCTTCACTCGGACATTGACACACTGGAACGCGTCAACATACTGCGTAACCTGCGTCTCGGAAAGTTCGATGTCCTGGTGGGGATCAACCTGTTGCGTGAAGGGCTCGATCTTCCGGAGGTATCGCTGGTGGCAATTCTTGACGCCGACAAGGAAGGATTTTTGCGCTCCACGCGGTCGCTCATCCAGACTTTCGGGCGGGCGGCGCGAAACGTGGCGGGAAAAGTGATCCTGTACGCGGACACGGAAACCGGCTCGATGCGTCAGGCAATCTCCGAAACCAGGCGGCGAAGAGAGAAGCAGCTTGCGTACAACGCCATGCACGGGATTACTCCAGAGACAATTCGCAAAAATATAGTGGAGCCGATGGGGCGCGCTTGTGAGGCCGATTATGTCCCTGTTCCATCGGAGGAGAAGCTGGAGATCCATTCGAAGGACGAAATGATGAAGTTGCGCAAGAAGCTTCGCAAGGAGATGGAGCGGGCGGCGAAGAAGCTGGATTTCGAGCGGGCGGCGCAGTTGCGCGACCGGCTGCTGGCCCTGGAGAAGATGGAACTTGCGACCGGCTGAGGAAGCAACCGGATTATCCGACTGGCAGGTTTTTCCGCGCTCTCCCGGCGTTTACCTAATGAGTGATGACCGGGGAAGGGTGCTTTATGTCGGCAAAGCGAAAGATCTCCGGGCGCGTATCCGCAACTATGCCGTGCCGGGTGGAGACGGTCGGCCGACCATCCCGCATCTGATTGCGCGCGTCCGGCAGGTCCGGTGCATTGTCACCGCGACCGAGAAGGAGGCGCTGCTCTTAGAGAACACGCTTATCAAGCGTCATCGCCCCAAGTTCAACGTTTTCTTCCGCGACGACAAGGAATACCTGCTCCTTCGGATCGACCCGAACGAGGAGTATCCAAGGGCGGAACTGGTCCGGCGGGCGGCGCGGGACGGGGCGCTTTATTTTGGCCCGTACTCCTCCGCGCATGGAATTCGGGCGACTGTCCGTGAATTGCTCCGGCTGTTTCCGCTTTGCAACTGCAGCCGTAAAAAGTACGCTTCCCGGCGGCGTCCGTGCCTCAATTACCAGATGGGGCGCTGCCTTGGCGCATGCGCCGGGATGGTTACCCCCGAGCGATATCAGGCCGTGGCGGAAAACGCGATCCGTTTTTTGAGCGGTGAATATCTGGAGTTGCTCTCCCGGTGGAAGGTGGAAATGAAGGAGTTGTCCGTCGCCATGCGGTACGAAGAGGCGGCAAAGATACGCGACCGTATCTCTGTCGTCGAGCGCAGCCTTGCGCGGCAGCGTGTCGTTCGTTCTGTTGGCGGGGACATTGACGCCATTTGGTGGCACAAGGAGGATGAGGAGGCGACCGTTTCTGTCCTTTACATCCGCGGCGGTCGGCTTACGGACGCCCATCACCGGCATTTCAGGTGGGAAGGTCCGGAAGAAGAGGGCATGCCCTCATTCCTGTTGCAGCACTACGCGGAAGGCGCATTCTTCCCCAAAGAGATTCTTCTGCCGTTTCCGCTTGAGGGCCGGGCAGTTCTTTCCGATGCCCTGTCGGAACGCGCCGGTCGCAAAGTGACTGTGGTCTCTCCAGTTAAGGGAGAGCGGCTTCGCCTGGTGGAACTGGCCCGGAAGAACGCGGAGGAAAGCGCCCGTATGAGGAAGGAAAAAGAGAACGCCTACCGGTTCATGGCGGAGCGGATGGCGTCGCTTTTTTCGCTTCCCGCGCCTCCGGTAAGGATCGAGGGGTATGACATATCAAACCTGTCGGGCGCGCAACCTTCGGGATCGATGGTCACCTTCATCGGCGGTAAAGCGGCGAAAAAGTGGTATCGGAAATTTTCCGTCCGCGATGTGCAGGGACAGGATGATTTCGCCATGATGGAAGAGGTTGTCAGTCGGCGCTTCCATCACGACGAGGATTTCGGCGGTATGCCGGATCTCGTGCTGATCGACGGCGGCAAGGGCCAGCTTTCTTGCGCGCAACGGGCGATGCGGTCAGCGGGGAAAGAATCTATTCCCGTGATATCTCTTGCCAAGGAACGTGTGCGGGGAGGAGAGGCGGTATTCAAGGAGCGCGTGTTTATCCCCGGCCGTAAAAATCCCATCTGTCTGCCGGACAACGATCCGGTTCTGCTTCTTCTTATGCGTGTGCGGGACGAGGCGCACCGGTTTGCCGTAGCGTTTCATCGTAAAAAGCGAAACAAGGCAACGCTTGGCGCATAACGAAAGGAAAGCGAAACCTTAAGCAACACACGGCATAAGGAACGGGAATTGCCGTGATGTTTGCGTATGAATCACCCGTTTCGCGGCCTTGGCGGCCTTTTACTCCTGCTCCTGGCATATATTGCCGGGTTCTTCCTCTCCCTTGCCGCAGGGGCGGCAGGCGGGGCTGTAGCTGCGTTTCTGCTTGTCGCTGCCGCCTTCATTGTGGCGCCAGGTCGGCGGGAAGTGGTTGCCGCGGTGGTTGTGACGGCGCTGTGCGGGGCTTTGGCGGCGGGAAGGGTTCCATATGTGGAGCCTGCATTGGTCTCGCCGTACCTGGATCGTGAAATCATACTGGAAGGAAAGGTTTCCGGTCTACGGGAGACGGATACCGGCTGGGCCGGCGCTGTTGAAGAGGCGAAGGTTTCTTTCCTCGGGGAACAAAAGGCGCTCTGGCTGGGAAATGTACTGCTGTACGTACGGAACCCGGACCAGCCAGTTGTTTTTCCGGCTGTTATTCGCGCTACCGGGCGTCTTCGTCAGGCGGGAGGCACCGGAAATCCAGGGCATATTCCCAGAGAGTGGACCGCGATGGTCCAAGGCGCCCGGTACTCCTTTTTCACGGAGACCTCCCGCGCGGTGTTCCTGCCGGCAGGGCAGGAGGCGGGGAGAATGGAGGCGCTCTTTTCGGACGCACGACGCCGAACCGAGGATTGGGTGCGTCGGCATTGCGGGACGGGAGACGGCGCGCGGTATCTGCTGTCTCTGGCCACTGGAGAATCTCCTCCGCCTTCACACCCCATGGTTACCCTGCTCAGAAGGACAGGATTAGCCCACTTACTCGCGATCTCTGGAGTGAACGTGGCGGTGTTCCATCTGGCCGCGCTCTTTCTTGTCCGATCCGTGATCTGGTTGATTCGGCGGCGGCACGGGACGCCGGACCTGAACCTGATCTCCGCCATTATTTCGTTGCCGGTCTGCTGGGCATATGTACTTCTTGCGGGAAGCCCTGTGCCGGCGGTCCGTTCCGCGGGCATGATTACGCTGTCGGTGCTTGCCTGGCGCCGGTTCGGGGTGCGCGCCACCGGGCTGGCCTGGTCTGTGATGCTGATCTTGACACTGCTGCATTCCCCCATGGAGATGTTTTCTCCATCGTTTCTGCTTTCTTACGGGGCGACTTTTTTCCTGGCGGCAAATTGCGTCCTGCCGTCCGCTGAACATTCGGAAGGGTATAAAGGAAAATTGAAAAAATGGTCGAGGGAAGCTGTCCGGGCTGCGTCTGTGGCGTTTTTGGGAACATTACCTATTTCCGCCGCATTCTTTCAGACGGTTCCTTTGGGATCGATCCTCTGGAATGTTCTGTTCGGGCCGATTCTGGGGACCGCAGGCGTGGCTGGCGCGGTGCTCGCCGTGTTGGGTGGTGTTTTCGGGATAGACATTCTTGGACCTGCGGTACGCCTTGTCGCGGAAGGATTGAACCTGACGCTTTATGTACTCGATGTCGTTTCGATGTCCGGGGCGGGTTGCCTGTCCGTTCCTCCGTCTGGGGTTGCGGCTCCCTTCGTGGCGCTTATGGTCGCGGTAGCCTTAACGATATTGCTACTTCGTAAAGAAAAAGCGCCATGGCCTGCGCCCCTGATTGCTTCAGCCCTGTTTTTGGGGTGGATTCATTTGCCCTACATTGCGTTGCCGAGGATGGACTTGAGCTTCACCGCCCTTAATGTAGGGAAAGGGAGTTCTTTCCACGTAGAGTTTCCGGGCGGAGGCAACGCGCTAATAGATACTGGAAGCGCTCTGCAGGGAAACTTCGGAGAGCGTGCTGTTGTTCCTTTCTTGAGAAGCCAGGGAATCAGGCGTGTGGACATCCTGGTACTGAGTCACGCTCACGAAGATCATTACGGAGGGGCGGCGGCGGTCCTTTCATCTGTTCCGGTAGGGGAGATCTGGCTTCCAGACGGGGTTCCGAAAGAAGCATTCGGTCCAGCCGTGTCATCCTGGAGCGGGGTGGTGCGCTGGGTCCGGCCGGGTCATATGGCTCGCTTTGGAAACGCCGAACTGATTGTGCGCGGCACAGAAAAGGAAATCAGCGGGAAAAACCCAAACGAACAAGTGGTGCTTTTGGAAGCGCGGTTTGCTAAAACGTCAGTATGGATTCCGGGGGATGTAGAAAAAGGTCCCTCCGAATGGGGGGGCGCAATTTTTCCCGACGATGAGCGCCGTGTGCTGTTTCTACCTCATCACGGATCCAAAAGAGCTGATCCCGACGCATGGCTTGCGTTTTGCCGTCCCGACGCATTCGTCTCTCAAATTAGTGATTGTTTAACAGAGGAAAATCTGATACGTTCTCGGAAATGTTTCTCACTGAAAAAAGGAACACTTCTGCTTCGTTCCGATGGTAATGCTTTTGTTTTCTCTGAAAAAGGCCGTAACTTGATATGGAAAACGTTATGGCGGCTTGAATGAGAAGTAAAGTTAATTGAATTATGTCCATAGGAGCGTCGCACGTAAAATGAGTACGCAGAGAGTCTTGGTCCTCTGCCACGACGTCCAAAAAATCGGCTCACTCATACAGGTTCCTTCTTTGAAAGATGTACATATTTCCATCTTTCAAGATTGGGAATCGTCTGCTGCCGCGCTACGCAAAGAACATTTCTCAGTAATTATCGCCCAGATAATTGTGCCAAACGACAGCGCCGCCAAGTTTGTTTCCCGAATTTTATCGCTTGCGTCCAAGACTCCGCTGGTTCTCGTGCTGGCCGAAAACGACGGCCGGTCGGTGCTCGACGCACTCAAGGGAGGAGCTTCGGAGATACTGTTCGAGGAAAACCTTGGCGATTCGCTTGTGGCTACGCTTGAAAAATACCTGTCCTCAAAGGGATGCATGCTTCACAGCATGTCCATAGACGGACTGTTCGACTTTTGCATTCCCATTATCACCACTACCGATATGAATCTGCTTGCGACAACGATTCTTGATAAACTTCGTGAAGCGTTGGGCGATTCTTTCGGGGTCTTTTTTAAGGAAGATGGGGAAAACAACGACGAGCCATATACCATATATTCCTCTGTCGGATTTGCTAACGAAGATGCCGTGATGTTCTTCCTGCGTAATTTCGGAAAATCAATAATCAGTCAAGCGGTTTCTTCACCGATCGTGATCCCGATGGACAGGCTGGATGGGGATTTGCCCGTAGGGCAATGGCCTTTCGATGTGACCCGGTTTCTTCTTCCCCTGCGGTTTGACCTCGAATCCGGAGTGAGTTTGTATTCGGTCATCGGGCTGCATGGCGCGCTCGATGGAGGCTCGATCAACAACCTGGTTTTTTTATGTCGGCAGGCCCATTTGGCGCTCATCAATTCGGAACGCAGCGCACAGGTGCAGAGCCTGATCTATATTGACGACCTCACCAAGCTGCATAACTTTCGCTACCTCAATGTGGTGATCGACCGGGAGATAAAACGGTCAGAACGCTATCGAAACCTGTTTTCTGTCCTGTTTATGGACATCGACTTCTTCAAGCGGGTCAATGACACCCACGGGCATCTGGTCGGCAGCCGCGTCCTTCAGGAAGTAGGCGCGGTTCTCAAATCCTGCGTACGCGACTCCGACACGGTTATTCGCTACGGCGGGGATGAGTTTGTCGTCCTCCTGGTAGATACCAGTTCCGAAGAGGCGATTTTCGTGGCGGAGCGTATGAGAAAAGCGGTGGAAAACGAGCAGCTCGCGCAGTCCATGGGGATTGAGATGCGGCTTACGGTTTCCATCGGTGTCGCGTCGTTTCCAGAGCATGCCACCACGAAGCAGCATCTACTCAATCTTGCTGACCAGGCTATGTACCGTGGGAAAGAATCGACCCGTAACGTCGTATACCTGGCTCAACCTCAGAAGTTCCCATGATATTGACTACAGTTCGAGGGATGAAGGATATCCTTCCTTCTGAATCCTCTCGTTGGGCGGCATTAGAGGATTCCTTTCGGGCGCATGCATCCCGGTACGGTTTTCGTGAAATACGGACGCCGTTGCTGGAACGGACCGAGCTGTTTTCCCGCGCTGTAGGTGAAACGACAGATATTATCGAAAAGGAAATGTATACCTTTATCGACCGCTCCGGTGACAGCCTCACGGCGCGGCCGGAAGGGACGGCCCCGGTGGTGCGCGCGGTCCTGGAGCACCGGTCCGAGATTGGAGAGTGGCCGGTCCGCCTGTTTTACATGGGGCCGATGTTTAGGCATGAGCGTCCGCAAAAAGGACGACTCAGGCAGTTCCATCAGTTTGGCGCGGAACTGTTCGGCGCCGAGTCTCCTTACGCCGATGTCGAGATAATTGCCTTCCTGAGCGGGTTCTTTCGGGAATTGGGCCTCAAAGACATCTCGCTTGAGATCAATTCATTGGGCGATCAGGAATGCAGGCCGAAGTTCAATGCCGCGCTGGCGGAATTCCTGAAAGAGCGGGACGCCAGGTTGTGCGATGATTGCCGTCGGCGACGAGAGCGCAACCCTTTGAGAGTCCTCGATTGCAAGTCCCAGGAGTGCATCCGGGCAACCATCGACGCCCCATCCATCATCGATTTCCTGTGCGGTCCATGCCGTGACCACTTCGCCGCTGTAGAGACTTTACTTGCCGACTGGACTCCTTTCCGGCAGAATCCCCGGATGGTTCGCGGACTTGATTATTATCGGCGGACGACATTCGAGTTTATTATTCCCGGCATGGGCGCGCAGAATACCGTTGCCGCCGGGGGGCGTTACGATGGGCTTGCCGAGATGATTGGTGGTAAGGAGCCTGTCCCGGCCATAGGGTTTGCGCTTGGAGTGGAGCGCCTCTTGATGTTGCTTGATGAAAGCGCTTCCGCGGAACCCGAGGTTGATGTATTTCTTGTCACCTCTTCACCCTCCCTTATAGTGGAGGCGTTCCGGCGGAAGATGGAACTCGTTCGGGACGGCATACGGGCGGATATGGATTATGAAGGCCGAAGCCTCAAGAGCCAGTTTAGGCGGGCCGGTCGGTCGGGGGCAAAGGCGGTGCTGGTTTTCGGAGAGACGGAAATCGAGCGCGGGATGATAGGCTACCGCGATATGGAAAAAGGTACTCAGGAAGAGGTTAACGCAGACGAGGCAATGCGAAGGTTGCGCTGTTTTCGGAAGGAGATGTAGGGTTGGACGCGTTTTTGCCGGAACATAAAAGGACTATGTATTGCGGGCAGCTTAGGGCAGAGCATATCGGCGAGGAAGTCGTGCTCTGTGGCTGGGTTCACCGTCGCCGTGATCACGGCGGGTTAGTTTTTGTCGATCTGCGGGACAGGGAAGGGCTTGTGCAGGTCGTAATCAATCCCGAAGGGTCGGTCGAAGCGCACGCGAAGGCGGAAGCCATCCGTGCCGAATATGTTCTTTCGGTGCGCGGCGCTGTCCGTCGTCGTCCCGAGGGGACGGAAAATTCGAACTTGCCGACTGGCGAGGTTGAAGTTGCGGCTGCGCGGCTTGCCATCCTCAACGAGTCAAAGCCTATCCCGTTTTCCCTGGATGACGATACTGATGTTGCCGAAAATGTCCGGCTCAAGTACCGGTACCTCGACCTTCGGCGCCAGGCGTTGCAGGAGAAGTTTCTTTTGCGCGCGAAAATGGTCCGCGCGGCGAGGGAATACTTCCACGAGAACCGCTTTGTCGAACTGGAAACTCCGGTGCTGACCAAGAGTACGCCGGAAGGGGCTCGTGACTATCTCGTGCCGTCCCGCGTCAACCCTGGGATGTTCTTCGCCTTGCCGCAGTCGCCGCAGCTTTTCAAGCAGATACTGATGGTCTCTGGATTCGACAGATACGCCCAGATCGTCAAATGTTTCCGTGACGAGGACCTGCGGGCCGACCGCCAGCCGGAATTCACGCAGATCGATGTGGAAATGTCGTTTGTTGACCGGGAAGATATCTTCGCGATGGTTGAGGGGTTGATGGCGCGGATCCTGGGCGATTCCATCGGAACATCCATTGCGACCCCCATCCCGAGGATGAGCTACCAGGAGGCGATGGATCGGTTCGGCGTGGATAAACCGGACACCCGCTTCGGGCTGGAGATATCCGATTTCACCGATCTGCTGTCTCAAACGGAGTTCCGCGTGTTTGCCGAAGTTGCCGCGAAAAACGGCTTCATACGGGGGATCACGGCGCCGGGACTGGCCGAGGCGAGTCGTTCGGATATAGCGGCGCTGGAGGAGGTCGCGAAGATCGGCGGGGCCGCTGGTCTTGCCTGGTTCAAGGTCACAAACGAAGGGCTTACCTCTCCGTTGACGAAGTTCTTCAAGGAAGAGCAGCTTGTGGCGATGCGGGAACGGGCCAAGGCGAAACCGGGAGATCTGCTCCTGTTTGTTGCCGACACGTTCGACGTGGTATGTGCGTCGTTGGGGCGGCTCCGCCTTCATCTTGGGGAGAAGCTCGAACTGATCGACCGATCGCTGTTTCATCTTCTCTTTATCACCGATTTCCCAATGTTTGATTGGGACAAGGAAGAGAAGCGCTGGTCGGCGATGCACCATCCGTTCACTGCGCCCGTTGACGAAGACCTGCCGATGATCGAGACGGATCCCGGCAAAATGCGCGCAAAAGCGTATGATGTCGTACTCAACGGATCGGAGATAGGCGGAGGGAGTATCCGTATTCACAGTAAGGATGTGCAATCCCGTGTTCTTCAACTCCTGGGGATCGATCCGGAAGCCGCCGCTGTCAAGTTCGGCTTTCTGCTCGAGGCGCTCGAGTTTGGCGCGCCGCCGCATGGCGGGATAGCTTTCGGCGTCGACCGGCTTGCCATGATCCTGTCGGGAGCGGATTCGCTGCGGGATGTCATCGCGTTTCCAAAAACACAGAAAGCCGTGTGTCTAATGACCGATGCGCCATCCGAAGTTGATATAAAGCAGTTGCGCGAGTTGTCTATTCGAGTCGCCGCTCAGGCGAAAAAGTAAAAGTAATGGGGAAAGGGAGAAATGCTACCAAAAGAACTTTTTCAACCTAAATCGATTGCCGTAATTGGAGCTTCCAGAAATCAGGAAAAAGTCGGATACGGTGTGTTTGCCAACCTCGTCAAGGCGGGGTTTCCAGGCGCGCTTTATGGGGTGAACCCAGGTGGTGGGGATGTTTTGGGCCATCCCTTGCTGACTTCCGTCGAGGCGGTTCCGGCTCCGGTTGATCTCGGAGTCTTTGTCGTCTCACCTAAAGATATCCTCAAGGCGTTCCCTATTCTTGCCGCTAAGGGAATGAAGGCGGCTATCGCCATCTCGGCAGGCTTCAAAGAAGTCGGGGGCGAGGGGATCTTGTTAGAGCGTGACTTGACAGCATTGGCGAAGTCCACGGGCATCCGTGTCGTCGGCCCCAACTGCCTTGGGGTTATCGATACGCACGCGCGTATGAACGCCTCATTTTCCAACGGCACGCCTCCGCAAGGAAACATTGGGTTCATCTCGCAGTCCGGAGCGTTGTGTACGGCTATCCTGGACCAGTCGATCGGCTGCAACATCGGCTTTTCCAAAGTCATCAGCATGGGGAACAAGGCCGATGTGTCCGAGTCGGATCTTCTTGAATTCCTGGCCG
>Ga0123353_10015525_pt1 | contig 11071 bp, 9 predicted proteins | sample TergutLab28metaG_3_FD_92763 | JGI IMG/M metagenome (GOLD analysis project Ga0123353, IMG submission 92763) | Labiotermes labralis P3 segment gut microbial communities from Petit-Saut dam, French Guiana - Lab288 P3 | ecosystem: Host-associated > Arthropoda: Insects > Digestive system > Gut ... | reverse complement strand
TGCGCCGCTGAGCCCGGCGTTGAATCACTTATGAAGCGCGGATGGTTGTTTTTGGAGGATGAAGAATGGAAACAGGCGGATGAATACTTTGACAGGGTGTTGGATATAGACCCGGAACACGCGCCGGCATATTTAGGTAAATTGTGCGCGGAGCTGAAGATAAAAGACGAAGCGGACCTGGCAAACCATGCAAAAACGTTGGACGACATGCAGAATTACCAGAGGGCATTACATTTTGCCGACGCGGATTTCCGCGCCCTTATCGAAGGATATAATCAGGCAATTATGGCATGTCCGTTTCAAGTTGGAGCTGTCATACAGTTCGGCGGATATGACTGGCGCGTGCTTGACGTGCAGGACAACAGGGCGTTGATACTGAGCGATAAAATAATCGAAAAAAGAGCGTATCATAATATAGGAGGCAACATCATATGGGAGGTGTGTGATTTGCGGAGTTATCTGAACGGCGAATTCCTGCAAAAATTCACAGCAGAGGATCAGGAACGGATTGTCGAAACAAGAATTAACAATCCGGACAACCTGTGGTATGGTGTAACCGGCGGCAACGACACAACTGATAAGGTATTTTTACTGAGCCTTGAAGAGGCTGACAGATATTTTGGCGACAGCGGAGATTATGAGAACAAAAGGCGTAAAAGATACGAGGGGCAACACCCTAACGGTGAGTGGGTCCCAGCCAATGACGGCCGTGTATTTTCAAACACAAGCGACAGCGGCAGAATAACAGAATATAACGATGAAGCTTCGTGGTGGTGGCTTCGGTCGCCCGGCATCTATAACTCTCTTGCTGCCGATGTCAACCTTGACGGTTTTGTCAATGTCCGTGGCATCCTTATCTATAATGTCCACGGCGGAGTTCGCCCCGCTTTGTGGCTGCATCTTTAAAACAGCCTGATTGACTCCGGAAATGGCTTTTGAAAGTTTGAAAGAATATAAGGAGGCGTAAAACGTGAGTTTAAAATGTGACGCGGTATTTCAAGGAGGCGGAGTAAAAGGGATAGGTCTTGTCGGCGCGGTTGCTGCTATTGAAAAAGCCGGATATGAGTTTGTGAATGTCGCCGGGTCTTCGGCGGGGGCTATTATTTCAGCGCTTATCGCAGCAGGATATGAAAGCGAAGAGCTGAGGATAGAGCTGAAAAAATTAGATTATATGAAGTTAAAACAAGAAAACTTCCTCGATAAGCTGGGCGCTATGGGTAAAACATTAAGTATAATAATGAATTATGGAGTTTACAACGCCGATTATTTTGAGAACTGGCTTGATTCGTTACTTAGAAGAAAAAATAAAACTCGGTTCAAAGATATTAAAACCGATTTTGAAGAAGAGAAATACAGGTATAAATTCAACGCCATAGCGTCTGACCTTACTGATAGGAAAATGCTTGTCCTGCCCGGCGATCTGAAACAATTCGGATTTGATCCCGATGAGTTCTCAATCGCAAAAGCTGTCAGAATGAGCATGAGTATACCTGTCTTTTTCGAACCATTCAGGCTCAAGGATATTGATGGTAAAGAGCATATAATAGTTGACGGCGGGCTTTTAAGCAATTATCCCATATGGCTTCTTGATGACAATAGCAAAAATCCGTCATGGCCTACGTTTGGATTTAAATTCAGTACGGATATTAATGACGATCAGAATCAACCCGGCGGTTATGAACAGACGGCCGCGATAAAAAATATATTTAATTACATAATGTCTCTTTTGAACACAATGTTGGATGCACACGACAAATATCATGTATCAACTTCCAGCGGGGATTTTGAACGAACAATACTCATTTCAAACAAATTAGGAAAGGGTGTAAATAAGAAAAGGGAACAAATAGGTACAACCGACTTTGACATAACGCAAGAAGAATGTGATGAGCTCTTTTCAAATGGGTTTTATTCGGCTGAAAAATTTTTAGCCAAGTGGAATTTTGGCGATTGGGTAGAAAAGTATAGAAAATAAATAAGACAAATTATGCTAAACACAGTTAGAACCCTCTGCGAGGGCGGTTTTAAAGAGTTTCCCACAGCGGTAGTCGGCGATATAATGCTTGACCATTACATATACGGTGAAGTGAACAGGATTTCTCCCGAAGCGCCCGTTCCGGTGCTCAATGTCAAGGAAGAAAAATATATACTCGGCGGAGCGGGGAATGTGGCGATGAACCTGCGAGGACTGGGGCTGCCCGTTAAAGTTTTCGGAAGGGCAGGGAACGATCAGGCGGGTGATAAAGTTGTGGAGTTATTTGAGCTGGCTGGTATTGACGCGTCCGGCATTTGGTTTCACGGGGAAACAATATTAAAAACTCGCCTCTTGGGCGGGAGAGGGCAGCAAATGCTCCGTATTGACAGGGAAAAGGTATTGCATCCAAGCGATGAAGAAATAATCGGAGCTTTGAATAGCATAGTAAATTTGCAAGGTTTAAGAGCAGTAATTTTGTCGGATTACAGCAAAGGAACGCTGACGGAAAAGCTTTGCGCGGGAGTAATAAATTTGTGTAAATCAAAAAATATTCCTGTTTTCGTTGATCCTAAGGGCAGCGACTGGGAACGCTACCGCGGGGCCACGATGGTGACTCCTAACTTACGCGAGCTTGGTGAAGTTTCGAATATGAGAATTTCCAACGAAGATGACCTTATATCGGAAGCAGGCAGCGCAGTCCGGGCTGAATATGGACTTGATTCACTGCTTGTGACAAGGTCTGATCGCGGGGCTACTTTGATAAAGGATAACCTGGTTCATCATGAACGGGCGAGAATGGTCGATGTTTATGACGTATCCGGCGCGGGCGACACGATGATAGCGACGGTAGCGGCTTTTATCGCAGCCGGAACCGATATTTATGAAAGCATAAAACTGGCGAATATCGCGTCTCAAATAGTCATAGGCAAAGTCGGAACGTATCCCATCAAAGCTTTTGAGTTGCTTAATTATATAAGCGAAGTAAACAGACTAAATTCTAATAAATTATTTACAATTGAAGAAACAGTTTCAAAAGTTGCTTCATGGAAGGACAATAATGAAAAGGTAGTTTTCACCAACGGGTGCTTTGATGTATTCCACGCTGGGCATTTGGACAGCCTTGTAAGGGCGAAAAATTTGGGGGATCGTCTCATAGTCGGTTTGAATTCCGATGATTCCGTGCGCCGCTTGAAAGGCAGCTCCCGCCCCGTTAATGATGAAAACGCCCGCGCGCGAATACTGGAGGCTCTTTCAATAGTTGATTGCGTAGTTATTTTCGATGAAGATACGCCGGAAAGGCTGCTTTCATTTCTGACCCCAGACGTCTTAGCGAAAGGCGGAGATTATGCTCCGGATCAGGTTGTGGGAAGACAATACGCTAAAGAGGTAGTAATACTTCCGATATTGGAAGGTTACTCAACGACCGGTATTTTGAGGAAGATAGACGATGATCGAAAAATGTAGGAAAATAGTTGAAGATTCAGTTATGCTCTTTAATAAACTGCTTTATGATGATAGACTCCTGAAAAAAATTGAAGATGTCATATCGGCTGTTATTAATTGCATAAAAAGCGGAGGGAAAATATTGATATGCGGAAATGGCGGCAGCGCAGCGGACGCGCAGCATTTTGCCGCGGAACTTGTTGGAAATTTCATAATAAAAGACCGCAAAGGATTTCCGGCAATTGCTCTGACGTCTGATACAGCAGTTCTGACATCTCTTTGTAATGATCTTTCAGTTGAACAAATTTACGCCCATCAGGTGGAAGCTGTCGGAAAAGCAGGAGATTTACTTATAGGAATAACCACGAGCGGTAAATCCAAAAATATCATAAATGCACTTAATTTATCAAGGGCTGTAGGGTTAAAAACTATATGCTTAACTGGCCTTTTACCTGAAGACGCAGAAATAAGGCTTTTCAGTGATATCGTAATAGACGTTCCATCTTCAAGCACTCCGCGAATACAGGAGGTTCACGGCTTGTTGATTCACGTTATCTGCGAGGTTGTAGAATCAGAAATTGCGGAAAAGAGGGCGTAATAGTTTTCGACGGCTCTTTCTTCGGAGAAAAATTTAGCGCGTGATATCAAAAGCTCTTCAGGCAGCGGATTATCCAGCATTATATTGATGGCTTTCGCTATATCTTCCGGGTCGCCGACTTTAGCCAGCGCTCCATATTTTCCGTTATCTAAAATCTCGCTCGGTCCGCTTTTACAGTCAGTTGACACAACATTGCACCCGCAAGCCAAAGCTTCAGCCACAACATTACCAAACCCCTCAAAACGTGATGTCAGGACGAAAAGAGCTGCTTTTTTCATGAAAGGATATGGATTTGGGATATAGCCGGGCATACGTATCTTTTCGGAAAGCCCTAATTCCATTACCATATTTTCCAACATTTTTCTTTGCTTACCTTCGCCAAGCAAGAGTAATTTAAGATTATCCCTGCTTTTTGAAACTATTTCAAATGCCTTGATAAGGGTCGCAAAGTCCTTTTGGTCTCCAAACCTTCCAACTCCGATTATCACAGAGCCGCTATTTTCATAAAACCATTGGTCGTCGATAGGTTCGCTTATCTGTGACAGAAGCTCTTTGTTGACGACCGGGTTGTATATTACGTGAATCTTATCGGATGGCAGCAGATTTAAAGTTCTCATTTCTTTTGCAACGCCTTCCGATATGCATACGCATGCATCTGCATACCTATAAAGCAGCTTACATCTGAGAAATCTCAGCTTTGTCTGGATAGGGCCTCTATCCATAGTGAACATATTGCGCTGGGATATTATGACTTTGAATGGTATATTCAGTACCGCTTTAGCCATGAGAGCTCTCATCGATGTATATATTGGCAGGAGGTAATCAATGTCCATTGAGCGAATTTTCAATATTAACCTGATAAATGAAGATTTAATATCGATGACCTGAATATTGGGGTTTATTGAATTTAACATTTCACCTTCTCTTTTCAAGATAAAAAGCGTTACTTTCATTCCGTAATTTGCAAGCCCGTTTGCTAAACGGAGAGAAGAACGCTCAGCTCCGCCTTGCCCTAAGTCGCGCAACAAAAAAGCGACATGAAAGATTTTCCTTGATTTATTTAAGTTATTAATCAATGCATTCCCCCCATTATTCCAAATTCCAAATGTAAATATAATTTTGCTATAATTCACTTCAAAAATCAATGAAACACTGAGCAAATACAAATTTACATGGGGGTAATTTCGTGAAAATCGCAATGCTATGCAGCGATACGAATATTGGTGGGATACTGGGATCGAACAAAAGGCATACCTTAACTCCACAAAAAGGAGAACGTTTTCTGTGGGTCCGATTCTGGGCTTTAGGAGATGTTTTGCAAGGTGCGGCTGACGCGTTTCTTGTGAAGAAAAAATTCCCCGATATTTCAGTTTCTTTTCTTACCATGCCGATATATAGAGAAATCATTGCCTCTCAACCTTATATAGATGAGGTAATATGCGGGAATAAAAGGCCTTTAACTGAGTTTTTCAGGACTGCGTATTTAATGAGAAAGAAGAAATATGACTGGATAGGCAGCACATACCGCGGAGGACGGATACCTTTGCTTTCTTTGCTGGGCGGAGTAAAAAATCGTATCGGCGACAGCAGATATTTCCAATTTATTAATGATTGCAATGTTTATGATTGGGGAAAAGAACATGGTTTCAGTATTTTTGAGAGGGACGAGCCATGTATTTTTGCAGCTCCCGATAGTATGGAAAACGCAAGTAAAATTCTCCATGATCTTCGGGGAAAAAAAATTTTTGCTGTTATAGGCGCCAGCTTCGAAGCTAAGATGCTCCCGGCTGAAAATTGGGTAAAAATTCTTCTTCCTCTTGTCAATGATGGATGCAGCGTGGTATTGAACGGATATGGAGAAAAAGAGGATAAAATAGCTGCGTGTATTATTGATGGAATCGGAATAAAAAACGAGGAGAGGGTATTAAACCTTGTCGGAAAACTGAACTTTGCACAAATGTTAGGTGTGGCTTTATCTTGCGATATAGCTGTCGGGAATGATTCAGGCCCGCTTCACATACCGGCGCTTGGAGGTATTCCAACCGTTGGTATTTCTGATTATATACTTCCAAAAGAAATTGGATACTTGATGCCATGGTTTACCCCGATTACGGCTTATAATAAACCTTTAGGAAATTTGAAAAACAGACATCGCTCACAATCCGCGATTGCAAATATACCACCTGAAGCTATTGTTAATAAAATCAGGGAAAAGATAGGGATTAGGTAGCAGGAAGCAGGGATTAGAAAAACAAAGGCAAAAATATAAGTAAAAAGACAGACAAAAAAGGAGAGTGTTTCAGTAATGAGAAAACCAATTGTTCTTACGCTGGCAGTTTTAATAGCAGCGTTTTCCCTCGCAGTTTGGTTAATCGGCTATGATGCCTCATCAATTCAAGCACATGAACGTCGGATTGGAAATATCATACCGTTCGGCGGATACGACTGGCGTGTGCTTGACGTGCAGGGCAGCATGGCGCTGACAATAACGGAGAATGTAATCAAGAGACGCCCATATAACGCGCAACAAACAGGCGTGACATGGGAAACGTGCCCCCTGCGGGAATATCTGAATGGCGAGTTCCTGCAAAAATTTACAAGGGAAGAACAGGGGCGGATTGCTGAAACAAGAATCCAAAATCATGACAATCTATGGTACGGGACCAAAGGCGGCGATGACACCAACGATAAGATATTTTTACTGAGCCTTGAGGAAGCGGACAAGTATTTTGGCAACAGCGGAGACTATCAGAACAAAAGGCGTAAAAGTTACGAAAACGGTAAGTGGGTTTCAGTCGATAACGGGTTTGCATTTTCAAACGCAAACGACAGTGATAGGATAGCAAACTATAGCAGACAAGCTTCGTGGTGGTGGCTGCGGTCGCCTGGCCGTACTATCCATAATGTTTCTGTTGTCTACGATGACGGACTTGTCGACGTTGGCGGCTACGGCGCCAGCTTTGAACACGGTGGTTTACGCCCCGCTTTGTGGCTTAATCTTTAATTCATTATGTATATTCTTACCGGCGGGGCTGGTTTTATTGGAAGCAATATATTAAAAGCGCTTAATGAGCGAGGTGTAAGTGATGTTATTGTAGTCGATAATCTTACCCGTAATGAGAAGTTTAAGAATATCGTGGGCTTACATTTCAATGACTATATTGATAAAACCGATTTTATTAATTATATAAACGAGGGTAAAATTAAAAAAATAACCGCAATTATACACCATGGAGCATGTTCAGACACGACAGAATCAAATGGTAAATATATGATGGATAACAACTACTCGTACAGCCGCAATATTGCAGAATACTCGATAGCTCATGATATTCCGTTTATATATGCTTCTTCTGCGTCTGTTTACGGCATCGGTGAAAGCGGTTTTACCGAGTCTTTTCAATGCGAGGCTCCAATAAATATCTACGCTTATTCTAAATATCTTTTTGACCAATGGGTTAGAAAACATTTACATGAAGTTTCTTCAACTTTTGTAGGTTTGCGCTATTTCAATGTTTATGGCCCCAATGAATATCATAAAGGAAAAATGAGTTCAATGGTCTTTCAAGCGTATGAGCAAATTAAAACTGCAAAGAAAATCAAACTGTTTAAAGGTTATGGGAATATAAAAGACGGCGAACAAAGCAGAGATTTTATTTTCATTGATGATGTAGTGTCTATCGTCATGTTTTTTATTGATAGTCCTTTCAGAAAGGGCATCTTCAATATTGGAACCGGTAAATCTCGTTCATTCAATGAATTGGCTCGAATTTTAATTGATTGTTATGGTGCGGGAGAGATAGAATATATTCCATTTCCTGATGAACTTAAAGGGAAATACCAAAATTACACTCAGGCTGAATTGGGTGCTTTAATGTCCGCTGGGTATGATAATAAATTTACTTCGCTAGAATATGGAATAAAAAAATATGTAGAAATACTTATAGGGGAGAATAAAAAAAATGGAAATCAAAACGTATGATGGAAAAGCTGCTGAATGGAAAGGGGATTCTATTGCAGTCATCCTTCAGCAAGAGGAAAAATGCGAGCATCTTGGCAAATTATCGGGAATTATTAAAGAAATACAGTCCAGAAAAGATTTCACAGGCAAAAAAGGTAGCTTTATCAAAGTTCCCATTATGGACGGAGCTGTAAAAAATCTATACTTAATTGGCGCCGGCAAGGATGAAGGAAAAAGCTTACCTACGACTGTTCGCTCCACTATTGCAGAACTGATGCGCAAAATTAAGGCCGACAACTGCAAGGATTTATTAGTCTATATACCGGCAGCAGCTTCTGTAAAGGATAAAAAGCGTTTTTTTTCGGCGGTTGGGGAAGGTATTGAACTTGGCGTCTATAGTTTCGATAAATATAAAACAGTAAAAGAGGATGAAGAGAATAAGAGCAAGCTTGAGAAGGTTTCAGTCGCGGGCGCCGATGATGAGTTTTTAAGTAAAGGAATAATTTATGCCTGTTCTCAGAATTATTCAAGGAATTTGGCCAATGAGCCTGGCAATATGATTTATCCTCAAACTCTTGCTGAACACGCTAAGGAGTTGGCCGATAGATTGGGGCTTGAATGTGAAATTTGGGAAGAGAAAAGAATAATAAAGGAGAAAATGTGCTGCCTTTACGCGGTAGGAGCGGGGTCGGAAAAAAAGCCGCGTTTTATACATCTTGTATATCGCCCAGTGGGGATAAAGAAAGCCAAAAAAATTGCATTAGTGGGAAAAGGGCTTACTTTTGACAGCGGAGGGCTCGATATCAAACCTTCCGACTTTTTGAGGACTATGAAAGGCGATAAATCCGGAGCTTGTAACGTGCTTGGAGCCATGCAGGGCATAGCGAAACTGAAACCGAAAGTTGAAGTTCATGGAATAATCGGTGCTGCTGAGAATATGCCGGGAGGAGCCAGCTTTCGCCCTGACGATATTTTAACAGCGCGCAACGGAAAAACCATAGAAATAGACAATACGGACGCGGAAGGAAGGCTGGTTCTTGCGGATGCACTATGTTATGCGTCAGAGCTGAAGCCTGACGTGATAATAGATATGGCAACATTGACCGGAGCTTGTGCGGTTGCTTTAGGACCGAACAGAGCAGGGCTTTTTTCAAATGATGACGATCTTGCCAGTGAAATCTTATCGGCAGCTGAAGCTTGCGGAGAAAACCTTTGGCGTCTGCCTGCGGAAGATGAAAAAATATCGGAGTCTATGAAATCTCCTGTTGCCGATATGGTAAATTGCGGGAGCCGATATGGAGGAGCAATATTTGCCGCCATATTTTTACAGGAATTTATCGGAGAAATCAAGAAAGGGAAAAAAATTCCATGGGCCCATCTGGATATTGCCGGAGTGGATTTTTTCAAGGAGAACACTTCGATTTACTCAAAAGGAGCAAGTGCGTTCGGGACTCGCACTTGTCTTGAGTTTATTATTAATCGGTTTTCCATCTGAACGAGCCGGATTTTATTGTGTTCAATATGATTGTGCAGTTATCTATTTCTGTCAATCTGCACAGTGTTTCTTTTAAGTCTAAATCTGTGCTGATTTGAGTAATAGAATTGTTTATAGCTTCTGCTAAATAATTGGGAGAAAAACTGAGCCACATCAGAGCTTCTTCAGGAGGTTCCGGCAGAGGTTGCTCACCGCTATTTGTTATGTTGCGTATGTCAATTATGCCCGCTTCAAGAAATTCCTTGGACTGAGAAAGCCAGAGTGATAACGGTGCATATGAATAATATCCGTTGTTGGTGGGCTCAAGCTCATATTTTTTGTTGAATAAATCATATGCGAAATCAAAAAGAGCTTGTTTTGTGGCATCGTTTTTTAAATGAAACCTCAGTAATAGAGGGGGGATCGATATTCCATCCCATAGAGCGTTTCCAGAGCTGATAGTTGCGTATAGCTCCCCTCTCATAGACCTGAGCAATGAAGCTGCGTTCCTGTTTTTTGCGTTTTTACTGATGAACATTTGAAAATGCGGGATAAGTTCTATAAGCGTGATGTTTGAAGCCAAACGAGCATAAGTGTGCCCCTTAATAAGAGGAAAATTTTTAATTTTAATTGGATTCAAGTCCATCAGCCATGTTGCAGGTATTATCGATTCGATATTTAGCAAATCGAAATTCATAACACATTCGTTATCATTTAATTTAGAAAGCTCTGCTTTAAGAAAAATAGGTATATTCGGCGCATGTGTGACTTTGGAAATCAGTCCCGCGTCGCTTGCTAAAACCCTTCCTTCTACATTTCTGTCTTCGGGCTTAGATATTATCCTTGCTTTGCGGGTGTGCATCTGAATTGCATGGTCAATGACCTGTTGGGCTTCAGGAGTGTATGCCCTGAAATCCCATTCATCATTGACAACAGTTCCAGTTATTTTGTGCATTTTACCATTTTGCCAGTATATGAATAAGATTGACCTATCGTTTGTTCCTGTTATTTCCGGGTATCCTTTAAATTCGCTGTATAAATAAGGCAAATTTTCAGGCAGCTCGAACAACGATAGCGAAACATCATCGCTGCTCTTAAAATGCATTGCAACAAATGTAAGGATGCTTGAAATCGCAATAAAGAAGGCAAATATGAAAATGAAAAATCTACCATGCTTCAAATCACATCAATTTCCTTCCTGCTCAATAGGGTTACGTTTTTTAAAGTATGTTTTCATCGTCCATGCCATGATATAAACCGGAGGGATCAGATAAAGGGTTAAAAACCCTCCCCCAATCATCCCTCCTATCATAACTATTGCCATTGGAGCCCTGTCCGCCGCCCCTGCGCCGGTAGTCATCGCCATAGGGGCAACTGCTATCAATGTAGTTATAGTTACCATGAAAATGGGTCTGAAGCGCGTTTTTGACGCTTCAAGTATAGCTTTCGTAAAATTTACCCCGCTGCGGCGGCGCATTTCCGCGAAGTCAGTTATAACTATGGCATTATTAACTGAAAGTCCCACCAACATTATTATTCCCAGCAAAGAAAAAACCGAAAATGTAGTTCCCGCTGCCAGCATCATTGGTATTATTCCGGTTATCGCGATTGGAACACTCA
>Ga0123353_10015524_pt1 | contig 11071 bp, 6 predicted proteins | sample TergutLab28metaG_3_FD_92763 | JGI IMG/M metagenome (GOLD analysis project Ga0123353, IMG submission 92763) | Labiotermes labralis P3 segment gut microbial communities from Petit-Saut dam, French Guiana - Lab288 P3 | ecosystem: Host-associated > Arthropoda: Insects > Digestive system > Gut ... | reverse complement strand
GTAGGGACATAGTTTGTCTCAGGAATATAAGTATAAATACACTGCATAAAGGAGATGATGATGATGATAATGATAATAATAATAATAATTATAAGAGTAGATTGTTCTGGGATGTGACGCCATGCAATTTGCTAAAAAGTATTAGCGTTTCGAGGGACATTACTGCTTCCATCTCCAACATAAAAAGTGGACAACGAAGTAAATCATCGGTACATATTTGCCAAAGCACACTGCCTCACACCCACTCACAGTATACATCGCCGTGGGAAACTCCGATTTTATTTTTAAACTTACCTACTGCAAACGGGGACCGCGGTGACACAGTGGTTAAGGTGCTGTGTTACAAATCGGAAAGTCGCTGGTTCGATTCCAACTTGTGTCAGTGGATTTTTCATTGACATAAAATACTTCCGATGGCACTATGGCCCTGAAGTCGACTCAGCCTCTAACAGAAATGAGTACCAGGAGTATTTCCTGGGGGTAAAGGGGGCCGCACCGGCCCCCTTTACCCCCAGGAAATACTCCTGGTACTCATTTCTGTTAGAGGCTGGTACTCACCACCATCCTGTGCCGTTGTCACGAAATCTGGCAACCCTAACTTCCTGGAACCCTCTGGGCGTGTCCAGGCCTCTAATGGGACTGCTTTAATTTTACCTACTGCAAACAAATTCTTTGACATGCGTACAAAGTTAATGAAAAATGCACTAGTTAACCGGTGGCCGACAGTGTCAAGTAAAACATAACTTGTAGAACAGGTGATAAGGGGGAAACAATTCTGACATATTTCTGTCGCATATGCCAAGTCCTGAGATGCTGACAGTTACTTCGAAGCAGGCCATATCAGACCAGACCTGGTCAGACCTGTCTGGCTACATAAATCTCGGTTATCAGACTTAAATCCCGGCGACAAAATTGCGTTAGTCACGGCCAAATACAACGACAAGTTCTGTTTGGTTCTGTCCGGACCGTAACGGGTGTGTGCCCTTCTTTGTCACTGTGTGTCTGTCAAGACAGTAGATGGTCGGTTGCAACAAGGAACGTTCCACTTATTTATCGCGTGAATCTAATTTTGTTATTATACTATTATCGATGATATGAAATTAATATAGCCTGCGATTCTCGCACGCCTCACCTCCGCGCTACTGAAAGCGAGCGGTCAACATAACGAGAAAACGAACAGATACCCGAGGCAGCACGCCATCTTCCGTATGCAAATTCTTCCAGAAATTTAAACTTTTTATATAAAATTATCTATAATTCTCCTAAAAATTAAGTAACTCTACAAAGAAGTTAACATGTAGGGAAACTAGCACTCAATCTGGTGGTCAAAAACTTCCAGCCTTTTGTAACAACCTGCATTTCAGTCTCGAATTTTCTAGAGCTCAGTACGTGCACCCTATCTTGAGCCAGTTAAATCCATTTCAAAGAATCACATCCTATATCATTAACATCTAAGTTAATATTATCATTCCATCTACGTCTAGGTTTTCTATACTGTCTCCTCCCTTTAGGGTTTGTACCAAATAATGTTTTGCATATTTCAGTGTATTACTTAAAGACGATATCACTTGCTACAACGATACAGTTTTGGGAGTATAATGATGTGCTTTGGGAGTGTACTGATGTGCTTTGGGAGTATACTGATGTGCTTTGGGAGTATGCTGATGTGCTTTTGGAGTATATTGATGTGCTTTGGGAGTATGCTGATGTGCTTTTGAAGTATACTGATGTGCTTTGGGAGTATATTGATGTGTTTTTGGAGTATACTGATGTACTTTGGGAGTGTATTGATGTGTTTTGGGAGTATATTGATGTGCTTTGGGAGTATACTTATGTGCTTTGGAATTATACTGATGTGCTTTGGGGTATACTGATGTGCTTTGGGAGTATACTGATGTGCTTTGGGAGTATACTGATGTGCTTTTCTCATTTCAAATCCCCGCTTGCTTTTAAGATTCACTCATTGCATCCACATTGGTTTAATCAGCCACAGATGGTTTATTAAATATTTAAAACTGCAATAGTAAACCGCAAATTTAATTACAGTCTTGACACGACAACTGATGAAAATTTTCATATTTTGCTGACACAGTGTATTAACTCAACTCGGAAAAGCACAAAAATAAAAAGCATTAAACGGCCCATCTTTAAACGGACAGTTGCTGTGTTCTCTGTGAGGTAAGAACTGAATTTTTACCTATCGTTACGAGCATCACAACGGAGCTCTTCCAACGCGATCAAAGTTTAATCACAATGCTGCTTTCCGAACACAGCCTTCAGCCTAAATGTTTAGTTTCTTTCCTCTGTGCCTACTCTCAACAGTCTACTTCCCATCACCTTACCTTCTTCACTTCCCAGTGTTTTACCTTGCCACCATGTTACTTTTACTAGAAGGACGAGCGGTCACTGCCCGGAAACCTTCGGAGCAGTAATGTTTCTAACTCTCCTTCCTTATAATAATAAGTATAGTGCTTCTCACTGCACTCCCCCCCCCCCCCGGTATTTTTCTCTCTCTCTCCCCCTCTCTCTCTCTCGCGGAAAATAATGCCCTTTTACGCACTGAGCATATACTTTCCCGCGAAACTTCAGAGCAGTAAGCATTTTTCTACACACCTCTAACAAATGTAGTGTCTCTCAAATCCCTCGTCCTTGTCTTCTTTATGTCTTCCTCTTCTTCTTTTTCTATTTTATGTCTTCTTTTCAGTTTCTTGAACAAGTTTAGAGCCTACTTGATGGGACCACACTTCTGGCCAGCAATGATTCAAACATGCCGACATTTCAACGCTACCTATCACTGAACATTGACTTAAAAAAATGGGGAATGAATAAGAAAGACGCGCCCATTTCGGTGATCATTCGTCTGTTGAAGGGGAATGGATATGGAGCTGACAATATGAAAGGAAACTGGGAAAGGACGTTCAACGCAGAAGCCTGAATTGACGAGGTCGTCCATTTTATCCCAGAATGTAACATGTAACGATTACAAGGCGAGTTGCAGTGGCAGAAGTATAAACAGACGCAGATATTTCGGTGGGATCTAAATTTACGAATGCGTTTCTGTATGATATGCAGATAAATAAATACAGACATAAAACTCCAGTTGACGCCTCAACGGATACCAGAGCATAAACCGAAGCCTTCGTCCATCAGTATGCTAGTTTTATAGAGGGCAGTTATGACAGTGTACTGGTAGACGCCGGCGCTTCTATATCTTGCACGATCTACACAAATCCTACCAAATTTAAAGCGACGTCATAAACCCTAATATCACGAAAGACAAGACAGGCAAAGTACGTAAACAAATATAACAGTGAGGCGCGTTCGTGCAACAACTGTTTCAGTGGAAAAGCAACATTCCGCGTGTGTGTAGACTTAGTTATCCAGTATGCAATGCGCACGTGCCGTATTGTCATCTGTGGCCTGTCCAGCTCTACAATATTTTTCCACATTTTCTCATAAACAGCAAGATTTTCGAAAAAAAGGTATTGAATAAAAAATGTGTTTTTATTTGTTTCTACAGCTTCATCTGACACATTTCTCATTCTAAGAAGAATTGAGCAAGATGTAATTAAAATTTACACAGGTCTTCATGTACAGTACCCGTTATTTTCGTCAGATTTTAATTAAACTTAAATTATCGCGACAGATTTTCGAAAAATACTCAAATATCAAATTTTATGAAAATCCGTTCACTGGAAGCCGAGTTGTTGCATTGGACGGAGGGACAGACAGACAGACAGACATAATGAAGCTAATAGTCGATTTTCGCAATTTGGAAACGCGCCGAAAAACTAGTCTAACCTTATATAAACTAACTAAATCTAATCTAACAAACCCTAATTTCACAATTTTCTATCACATAAATGTTTCTCCCAACTACATGAAAGAACTACCTGCATACTTAAGCGATATAGCAGTATGTACAAATCCACTAACATTTCCGCACTTTCGTAAGAAGAAAGGATACCAAAATCAGTGCTGCGATACCTTATTCGTCGCATAGTGATCGGCTGTCAAGTAGGTTCAAACATGCAGTTCCTGAAGTGCTGAAATAATTCAGAACTCGAAATTTGTGATGTATGATGAGGACATGACGTGAATGCAGATGCACATCCGATGTGACGTCATCACGCCGTTACAACGCGCTTAAGGTAAAGGTAAAGGTAAAGTTTACCCTAGAACAGGCCACGAAGGCCCAGAGGGTGAGCAGATGTATAGTTCTACTCTTCCTTCAACGTCGGCGCTAGATGGGGGTGGGTAGTCAAAGCCACAACCCGGCCGCTTTACCCCCGGGAAGGACCCGGTACTCATTGTATAGGAGGCGGGGTGGGCCCCAGTGCCGGCCCGGACGGGTGCGGAAAATCTCGCCTCCACCGGGATTCGATCCACGGACCGTCCAGCCCGTAGCACGTTGCTATGCCGACTGAGCTATCCCGGCCTCTGTTACAACGCGCGTAACCGATCGTAATGAGACTAGACCTAAACTGATTAAATCTTACATAAACCATTTCAACCTAATGTCTATGTCGAATAAAAGGTTGATTATGCAATGTAGAGCAGAAGGATCTGTAGTGAAGTCGTCCCTTCCAGGTTCGAACCCGGGAACATTCCTCCTTGAGGTGTAACGGTTTTATTTAAAACCCATATTTTTTTTTTAATGTTTGCGTCGGCAAGTCAACGTTTGTTCTGCTCACTCTGTTAATTTCGGCCTTGGGCTCTCCTCTTAGCAAACGTTGTTGCAGGTGGGCGGGGATCGTATTACAGAACGGATGTCAGATGGCCATTAAACTGACGTTTGTGGTGAAAGCATTATCCACGGGATCACTATGGAAATATCAAGACAACGAGCAGAATCTTAGTGTGTGTGTTCTGGTAAACATTAAGTGGTTCGACTTCAATAAAAGAGGCTGTTTGCTGTAATTTCTATTTGACGTATCTTCCTTGTCGTCTCCATCCCCCCACCCCCGATATTCCCTGTGACGAGGAGGATCACCAGAAAGGCCGGGTACCGTAGTTTCGTGCAACTGAATGTGCTTGAGAAGATGCGACGCATATAAATACGTGTCCTATGATACACTAACGTAAACACACACAGTAGAAGTTCTCTTCATCCGACGTTCACAAAGACATCTTGCTGAATGAACTTTATTCAATCAGGCAATTCCCTAATAAAAGAGCTTCAATTGCCCTGGAATGTGCGATATTTGAGGTTTTCAGGTAATGTTACAGAAGATTCAGGTATTCTGGGATGTGACATATTGCTGGGATATTTATTCCCGACGTTTCGACGGGCCGTACTGCCTTCACCTCCAAGGTCCTGAAGACGAAGGCAATATCAGGAACTAGTCTACTAACCCAGAGACACAGCGCTATATTATAGGTGACTTGAATCTTCTATCTTCGAATTGTTTTTTACAGAAAACAACCCTGCAATGAGCACATAAATCAACACAAGGAACAAAACATCAGCTAAAATTTTAGAGTTTTACTGTCATGCAACCAATCACCTGTCATCAGACAGCAGCTGCATACGATATGCACTAGTTTAATGATCTGTTAGGGCAGCAAAGCCTGGTCGTATGGAAATAATCTACAATAACCAGTCTTCTGATGATGATAGTTATTGATGATGAAAAAATAACCCCAACCACAAATTTTGACATCTTGCACTTCTTACATACAGGTTTCTTCTTCCATAAAATGGAAGAAAACCTCAAGCTTCTGGCCTCAAACGCTAAGGCCAGGAGTTCACAAATTTTCCAAAAAGTAGGAACCAAAGGCGACATGAAGTAAGTCCCATGAAACGGACCCACAAACATCAGGCACCACCGCACAGTACATAGCTGTCTGTAGAACATGGCGCCAGGTATTTGTATATCACTGGTTTAGGCTAAATTAAAATCAACTCTAATGATCTAACAAGCACTGTGTGTGTGCGTGTATAATATTTTTATGAAAACTGTGCTTCATGCTCCCCGAAATGAGGAAGGTTATACATAAACAAAGTTAGCATAGGCGGTATAAGGACTCGCTACCGGCTGTACGGTCCGGGGATCGAATTCCGGTGGGCGGTGAGATTTTAAGCATCCGTCCAGACCGGCCCTGCGGCCAACCCAGACTCCTATAAAAAGGGTAACGTGTTTCTGTCCCAGATTAAACGGGCCGGAGTGTGGCGTTTAACACCCACTCCATCTAGCGCCGAGATTAAATAAAGTGTAGAGCTATACCTCTATTCGGTCCCTCCAACTTCATGGTCTGCTCCAGGGTGAACTTTACCTTTAATACATAAACAAAACAAAGGAAGAGAATACAAAGGAAATAACGAACAAATGGCAAAGAAAATAGAGAACTTGCAGATACCTAAATAAATCAAATTGAAAGAAGAACCGCGAAACTTACGAACAAGTGTAATAAATCAAGACACGGCGATGACATATTCGAAGTTTGGACTGCCAACACACCAAGAAAAGATATTAATGTTGGCGCCAGTACCGACGCCGCATCGCGGATGTGCAAAAAAAAATGCCTCAGAGTCTGCAGAAAAATCCTGCTGCCTGAATGCTTCATGGAGTTACACTCCACAATACACGGTGCCGTCTGTATGCTGGAGTTTGTAATTAATTAGGCGTGTCAAGCGTCATTAAAATCCGCGTCTGTCTTGTCTTCGCACACAAAACAAATAAACGTCCCTTATTATTAGGGACGAAAAACAACAATCACAGAGGGACAGCATAATAAATCTATCCGTCAAAAAGGTTGTCACGCACAATAGCTTATCGATTGGTTGTTATGGAGACAGTTACCATCACAAAGTAAATATTTGCGGCATCACTTTACACGAAGCTATTAGTTAGGCCGCACGCAACGGAGGGGTAAGTTGTGAAATAACTTGTGTGCAACTGTAAGACGGGTTGGATAAATTGACAGAGAGGTCAGAAATATCACAAGAAATAAGATAAAAGATAGCTGAAATTGAAAACATTTTTAAAATAGCAATATTTGCGGATTTGTAATAGGTTACATATTAAGAAATAAAAAAATAAGCTTATCGTTGAAACAAACTGAACATTTATCAGGCTATTGTGTCCTGCGGTCAATTGTTTTGAAGAATTTTGAAAGCAGCACTATTGTAGTAAGAAATTAATTGATTTACAACGAAATGTACGAATTGGCACGTTCCTGCAAGGAAATTTTGAATAACTGTATAAAACATGAAGCAAAAAGTGTCAGTCACATTTACAAAAAGTTATATTGTTTTATTTTGGCCCCATTTTGAGTGTAAGAGGGTAAACATTGAAAGGTAGTGCAGTCGAAGCAAAATGGAGGCGAAGAGTCAAATTTTACGACAAAAGTTGTTTCAAACGGATATTTCTTAAGCAAAAGTAACTGACTGATGTCTTTTGAACTTATTCCGACCTACACTTCAAATAAGGACCTCATAAATTAGATCTCTGAATTTAACAAGCCATGTAACCAAAATATAATTAATAAACCAAATAACATTATAAAGATCAGCCAATAAAACTTTCGCTCTCTTTAGATTGTCCCTGTACTGAGGTACTAATTCCTAACTTTTGTAACTAAATATTTAAATAATTAACTCTATGGAACAATGTCCTTACTGTGATGCCATGAATTCCTTAAGCATGCAAGAAATTCCGCGAATTTTATGGAAACCAAATTTTCATTACCGGTTACATAAGACCTCAACTGTAATTTAGTAATATGAGCTCAACATTATGCCATACTGCATCCTGATAAAATAAAGAATGTTCACGATTCTGAAGACCATTGTATAATTTATGAGTATAAATACCGGTACATTTTTCACACAAAGTTCCTATTATGTAAAATTATTTAATGTTTTAGTGACAATTAGTTTGGGTCGTAGCGACCTAAGAGACTAGTGTATAACTGCAGCCATATTTTATGTCTTGTACAGTTTTGTATTCCCTTAAATCTTCTAAGACTGAAATGCATCAAATTAAGATTTCAAAAACGAACTTTCCACCAAAAGAACACACACTGATTTTCCCTTACAAATACCATTCCGTTCAAACTGTTTTAAACAATAATCGCTATTTATTGTGACAGCCATATGAAGAATAAGTACATTAAACGAGTAAAATGTGGGTCCTTTGAATGTTAAGGCAAGCAGTAAATATAACCCCAATGTTTTAAAGCAGAGATGAACAACCCACGGCCCACCGAAGAGACGTCTGCGGCCCGCGAAAGCTTCTTAACACACTCAAACTGAATTCCCTCGTCAGAACGTACAACGTATCAAGCACAACAACATTTGGTCAACAATTGAGTTGTACCGGATTTTGTGGATATTGCATGGGAGAAAGTCTTGTGTTGAAAATTTTACAGTGGGATGTGAGAGAAAACTACTGAGAGGTAAACTGTACCATCCCTTCTTCTTTCAGGTCTAGATGCGTTTAGATATTAATTATTGCAAGTGTGTTAACTCATAATTTTATAGAAAGAGGTTCCGTGTATTTCCTAAGAAGTATCGGTGCCAAATAAACAGGGCAAGTTTCTCACTGACTCTAGTCTGTAGTTAAACAGAAGTGTTGTTTCTAAAAACTACATTATAATTATTTGGAATTTTAATTTATAATCATTAGTTGATAAAAATTTTAGTTTTTTAATCTCGTAGTATGAAATAAACTTTCCCTAAAAAAAATACTTTTTTTTCCTAACATTTCTGTGTCGACTTTAAACACGGTTATGTCAGATCGAAACCAAGGATCCAAAAGTCTGCTACGTGTACAACCGATTACGGGAAATGCTACAGCAAAAACGGACCCTTTATTAGTCAGTGGTACTTGTAAAAAAATACGACGTGTTCACAAACGTGTCAAAAACGCTTAAGAGTCGATATGTGTCGTCACCCAGACACTGATCATTTAACACAGAATCTAGGTGGAAAACTGGGATGGGTGTTAATTTCAGTACAGAATTACGAAGTAAAAACACGTTTTTAGGCATATACTTGTTAGAAGCTTCTCACTTAGTAAGCCCATTTTGTTGAACTTTTTACGCACACGTCGTCAGTGTTTCACACCGCTACGTCTTTAAAACGCTTCTACCAACTTTCCTCTTAAGCACCGCATTTCTGTACGTCTTGAGAAGCTTTCGCAAAGATGCAAAAAGCGACTATTAGATTAGTCATGTCTGTCCGTCCGTCCGCATGGAACAACTCGTCTCCCACTGGATGGATTGTCATGACTTTATATTCGAGTATTTTTCGAAAGTCCGTCGAAAAAAAATTCAAGTTTCATTAAAATCTGACAAGAATAACGGGTACTTTACATGAAGACCGATGTACGTTCATGATAATATCTCGCTCAATCCACCCCATAATTAGAAACATTTCAGACAACAGTTGTAGAGAAAATTAATAAACACATTTTTGTTTCGATAACTTTTCCGAAAATCGTGCCGTTTACGAGATAAGGTGCAAAAATATTGTAGAGATTACGAAGCTACGGACGACAATACAACACGCTGCATATGCATTCCATGCTGGATAACTAAGGCTACAAACACACACTCAAAATGTGTAATGTTTATTGCCTTTCAACGACAACAATGGCCGAAAGAACGCGCCTTAATATTTCGTTATACGAACAGCGTCTGTCTTGAACTTTCACTCCGCCTCTGTGCATTGTGTTAGCAACAAACTGAAACAGCTGATTTTATAAGAACTCCGTTAAACACAAAAGAACAGTCACATAATTAAGGAGACGGGACAGTCGTCCATTGCTTCTAGCCTCCTCCTTCGCGCGCCCTCCACACACTTAACACTAACAACGTTTTTATGTGCCTTCCTTTCTGATACACAACAATTCACATAATGTGTTTTTCGTTTTTGGATATTACTGCAATGTTTTTAAAACACAATTTTTGCAGCAGTGCCTCAGGGGATTTACGCTCACATATTACAGTTTTAATACGGAACTGCTCTAACACACTCAACAGGCTCATAGACAACATAGCAAAAGTCTTGAAAGCACATCAGAACAACGAAGTAGGTCACCTGAAACGAACACGAATCGACTATCAAGATTTTCTCTCCAATACCAGCTCAAGGTATGACAGGACATAGGACGACTTAGAATGAGATGGAAAGAACAAGAACACCTCAGGATTTAAAGGAACAGGTTTTAGAGCCTAAACTTTAGACATTTTCAATATGACGACGATGTTGATGGTGAAGTATAGAACTGTATTGTCGCCTGTAAAATTCAGTAGCATTGGCCAACCAGTATGTGTAGCTATCATTCACTAACTAACTATAACTATTTGACTCAACTAGCCAAGAAGTTCTTCGCATTTTATGGAATCCAAGGTACATTACAGCATTCGCAAGACCCTCCCACTTGTCCCTCCCCTGTCCCAGATAAATCCAGTCCACGCCATCTCATCCTATTTCTTTAAGACCCATTGTAATTTTATCTTTCCATCTACGTCTAAATCTCCCAAGAGATTCCTTTCTACCAACTTCTACCCTTGCAGCCTGTTGGGAGAGATCTCTTGGACCCTCCCGTTTTTCACCGACTCGCAATCCTCGAAAGACCCTGTCGTCCAGCACAAAAATCAAGCGTCTCTTCCACACCGTGGCCCCGTGACACCACAGCAATCGATGTCATAACGCGTCCATCCCATAGTCGCTACATGAAAACTTATATGATGATGGACTGCATCACGTGATGCGCTCAGAGATAGAAGTTACACGCCAGAACAAGTGTAAAGCGCATGTCTCCGCCATTAACAATTACACGGATACAAACACAAACACTTCATAGTCCATCTGTTGTATTTACCCGGAGCGGCTGACCCTCTTGCTGAGCCTTTAGCAGAAATGCCGCTATACAGTACTATACACTTCTTACGACACCCAGTTCTCACGCAGCCTTGCTTACATTTTTTCTGCACCTGAGACAAGCCACTGACCTGAATGGTATCCCATCCAAATATGTGCTAGTAAAATACATCATCATTTGATAATTTTTGATACAATAAAACGCACATACTCTGTCCACTTTTAATTCATCAACTCCCC
>Ga0123353_10015522_pt1 | contig 11072 bp, 7 predicted proteins | sample TergutLab28metaG_3_FD_92763 | JGI IMG/M metagenome (GOLD analysis project Ga0123353, IMG submission 92763) | Labiotermes labralis P3 segment gut microbial communities from Petit-Saut dam, French Guiana - Lab288 P3 | ecosystem: Host-associated > Arthropoda: Insects > Digestive system > Gut ... | reverse complement strand
TCATAGGCGGCCTGCGCCGGATGCACAATCTGGAAAAAACAGACCGCGTCAATGGTGACGTTGGCGTTATCCTTGGAAATGACTTCCTGTTTGGGAATATCCAGCACCTGTTCCATCATGTTGATTCTGTGTCCGATGGAGTCGATGAAGGGCACAATGATGTTCAGGCCGGGCGTAAGAACGCGAGTGAAGCGGCCGAAGCGCTCGACGGTCCATTGAAAGCCCTGCGGGACAGCACACAAGGCTTGCCGGACCAGCACGACCGCCAGCACGACAAGAAAGACGACCGCCAAGGTCGGGCCAACGTCCAAAAATTCGGTGCCCATAGTATAGTACCCTCCTGTAATAAGAATATGTTGAGTGGTTAGGGCATATCGCCGATAAATATGCGGCAACTTTCCGGAAGTGTAACGGAAAGCTCGCGAATGTTTCGCGCTCCGGCCTTTTGCATCATCCGGCTGATTTCTTCCTCGGTGTACACTTGGCCTCCGTCGGTTCCCACCAGCATGTTCAGGTCGAAAAGCGCTGCCCGGGGCGGTCCTTTGCGATCGTCATCGAGCACAAATTCCTGGATGCAGAGCAGTCCGCCGGGATTAAGCGCTTTTGCCGCGTTTTGCACCAGGCCGGCCGCGTTGCCTGGAGTTTCGCCATGCAGAACCTGGGATAGCCAGGCCACATCCTGGTTTTTTGGCAGGGGGTCGGTCAGATAACTCCCTGCCGCAAAACGGATTCGTTCTTCAAGATCGTACCGGGCAATGGTTTTTTGGGCAAAGGGCTCCGAAGTGGGCAGATCAAAGACGGTACACCTGAGCTCCGGGTTGGCCTGGCAAAAGAAAACGGCATAGGCGCCGGGGCCGCCGCCGACATCCAGCAGCGTTTTGCGGCCGCTCAGATCCAGGGCCTTGGCAATGCGGTCTGCCTGCTGGCGGGCCACATTATACATGCCCATAAGAAAGTCTTCCCGTTCCTGGTCATTTTGGGTGAGCAGCGCCGATTCCATAGCGGTGCGCGAACCCGTATACACGGCCTGGACGAGTTTTTGCCAACCGGGCATGAGGTTGCCGTGATGCCGGATGATGAAACCAAGATAGTCTGGAGAGTTTTTAGACAAAAAGGCGCACGCTGTATCTTCAATGCTGACAACGCCGTTTTCGCGCCGTACCAGCCCCAGGGCTTCCAGAGCGGTAAGCAGCATGGCGAAGGAACGGGGCGGACACCCGAGTGCTGCGGCGAGGCCTGTTTCTTCTCTGGGGCCGTTGTCCAGAACAGTGAACAGATCAAGCTGCACTCCGGCAAGCAGCACGCAACTTGCCTGATAGGCTCCGGCCATACGCATGATGTCATCGGCAGTCCATTCTTTACTCATGGCTATTTCCTCCCGTGGGTCGGGGCACTGTTCCCCAGCCTTGTATCATCCTTGGAGATATATGCAAATACGCGTTGGCGGCAGTACCTCGGTTGACCCCTAAAACTGAGGCACTACCTGTTTTGCTTAAACTGGGGTACTACAGTCGCATGAAGGATTTTTTCACCGGGGCGCGTTTGGCCCTGCCTGTGGTGCTCGGCTATCTGCCCGTCGGGTTCGCTTTTGGTGTGCTCGCCGTGCAGGCGGGCATGAATCCCGTCACTGTGGCCCTCATGTCTTATTTCGTCTATGCGGGCGCGGCCCAGTTGATCGCGGCCTCGCTTCTGGCCTCTGGTGTCGGCATAGCGAGTATTATACTCACAACCTTTGTGGTCAATTTGCGGCATCTTTTGATGTCCGCAGCCATGACGCCCTATCTGCGCGGCTGGAGCAAGCCCAGGCAGGCCTGGTTCAGCTTTGAGATGACGGATGAAACCTTTGCCCTAAATCACGGTCGCTTTGTTTCGCATGGGGTGAACAAGGGCGAAGCGCTCGGCCTGAACAGCTTTGCCCATGCGGGCTGGGTGGTCGGCGGGATCTTGGGCGCGCTGTTTGACTCGGCTATCGGCGATCTCGCCTACCTGGGCCTTGATTTTGCTCTGCCCGGCATGTTCATCGCTCTGCTGCTGCCGCATGTGCAGGTTTCCAGAAAGCTTTTTGCCCTGTGCCTCGGAGCCTGCTTTTCCCTGCTTTTCGCCCTGCTTGGTATGGGTCAGTGGAATGTGATCCTGGCCACGCTCTGCGCGGCTACCTTGGCGGCTTTCATGCGTTTTCCGGATAAAGGGGCGGATAAGGAGGCGGCCGCATGACGGATCTCACCTTCGCGGATCAGTTGCTGCTTATTTTCGGCATGGCGGTGGTCACCTATGTTTCACGCGTGTCTCCGCTTTTGCTGCTCTCTTCGCGTCAACTGGACCCGCATCTGATGCGCTGGCTGGAAATGGTGCCCCCGGCCGTTCTGGCCGCGCTCCTGGCACCGGAAATTTTGCTCCGTACCGACGCGGGCGGCGTCAAAACTCTGTTCCTGAGTATGGACAATATCTTTTTGTTGGCCGCCATCCCCACCGTTATCGTGGGCTGGCTGACCAAAAGCTTTTTTGGTACGGTTGCCGTAGGCATGGGAACAGTGGCTCTGTTGCGTTTCCTCATGTGAACGACACTACAGGAGAATACAATGCTGCACACGACTGTTAAATACACGATCGCGTCCTTCGCGCTGCTGTGTATATTGGCGCTTCCCTCAATCCCCGCTACCGGGGCCGCCGCCCAGCCCGACATCAAGGAAGCCGTGCGCCAGGTGCTCAAGGAAAATCCCAGACTTATTCTGGATATTTTGCAGGAGAACAGTGAGCAAGTGCTGGAGATAGCCCAGCGGGGCGACATGCTGCGCAAGCGCAGGGCGCTGCTCGCGCAGTGGGAGCAGGACGCCAAAACGCCCAAAAACATCGATCTGGAAGGCCGCGTTTTTAGGGGCAATCCCAATGCGCCAGTCACCATAACCAATTTTTCCGACTTTACCTGTTCTTTCTGCCTGCGGGCAGAGCATGTGATTGCCCAGCTTCTGCAAAGATATGACGGCGAGGTACGGGTTACGTTCAAGGCCCTGCCCAAAGAAAATGACTCCTATTCCCTGGCCGCTGCCCAGTATGCCACGGCGGCCTTTATGCTTGATCCGGTGAAAGGCTGGGAGTTTTTCGACGCGCTTTTCAACAATATGCCCCGTTTTGAGCGGGATACGGAAAACTTTCTCAGGGACACGGCTACCCGCCTAGGCTATGATCTTAGGCGGCTCAAGGCTGAAGCCGGGGGTCCGGCCGTTCAGCGGCGGCTGGCGGCGGACCGTCAGGAGGCCGACCGCCTAGGCATTTCGGGCACACCGCACTTTGTGGTCAATGACCTGATGATTCGCGGCGCGGTGACCAGGGATTTATTTGAAGAAGCTATAGAAAAAGCCTTGCGCCTCCAAGGCGTGAAGTAGTCCGATTTCAGGTGCAAAACGTAAGTTTTTGTGCTATTATGGCCCAATCAAGTTACGGGTTTTGAACAGAACCCGGCTTCCGGCACAATGCCGTTTATAATATCCCGGTCATCCTGAAATTGTCCGGGCTAACCGTCAAGGAGTGAGTTATGGCTAAAAAGATGAAGATGATGGACGGCAATACCGCTGCCGCATATATCGCCTATGCCCTGAGCGACACCGCCGCCATCTACCCCATCACCCCATCTTCGACCATGGGGGAAGAGGCTGATGAATGGGCCGCAAAAGGGGTCAAAAATATTTTTGGACAAACCGTCCAGGTCAGGCAATTGCAGTCCGAGGCCGGCGCTGCGGGCGCAGTGCATGGTGCTCTTGCCGCCGGCGCTTTGACCAGCACCTTTACCGCCTCTCAAGGGCTCTTGCTCAAGATCCCGAATATGTACAAGATTTCGGGCGAGCTTTTGCCGGGCGTATTTCACGTGTCGGCACGGGCCATTGCCGCCCATGCCCTGTCCATTTTCGGCGACCATCAGGACGTGATGGCGACCCGCCAGACCGGCTTCGCCCTTCTAGCTTCCGGCTCGGTGCAGGAAGCCATGGACCTCGCCCTGGTGGCCCACCTTGCGGCTATTGAAGGGAGCGTTCCGTTTTGCCACTTCTTTGATGGCTTTCGCACCTCGCACGAAGTGCAGAAAATTGAAGCCGTCGATTACGAAGATATCAAGGCTATGGTAAACTGGGACGCTATTGAAGAGTTCCGCTCAAGCGCCATGCATCCGGAACATCCGCATCTGCGCGGAACGGCCCAAAACCCGGATATCTATTTCCAGGGACGCGAAGCGGCCAACAGCTACTATGACGCCCTGCCCGGCATTGTGCTGCAGGAAATGAAAAAGCTGGAAAAGTTCACCGGCCGCGCCTACAAGCTGTTTGACTACGTCGGTCACCCCGAGGCGGATCGGGTGATCATTGCTATGGGGAGCGGGTGCGAAACCATTGGCGAAGTAGTGGAATATCTGAACGCCAGGGATGAAAAAGTCGGCCTGGTCAAGGTGCGTCTGTATCGCCCCTTCTCTGTGGAGCATCTGCTGCGGGCCGTGCCCGCTTCCGCCCAGACCATCACCGTGCTGGACCGCACCAAGGAGCCGGGCAGCCTTGGCGAACCTCTGTACACCGATGTCTGCACCGCCTTTTTTGAACAGGGACAGGCTCCGGTTATCGTGGGCGGCCGTTACGGCCTGGGTTCCAAGGAGTTCTCCCCGGCTATGGCCAAGGCCGTGTTCGATAATATGCGCAGCGCTTCTCCGAAAAACCACTTCACTGTGGGCATTGAAGACGATGTGACCTTCACCTCTCTCGACGTAGGCGAGGACATCAACACTGTTGCCGAAGGCACTGTACAATGCAAATTTTTCGGCCTGGGCGCTGACGGCACCGTAGGCGCGAACAAGCAGGCCATCAAGATTATCGGCGACAACACCGATTTGTACGCGCAGGCCTACTTTGCCTATGACTCCAAGAAATCCGGCGGGTTCACCGTATCGCACCTGCGTTTCGGCAAAACGCCCATCACCGCCACCTACCTGGTGAACCAGGCCGACTACGTGGCCTGCCACAACCCGGCCTATGTGCATCTCTATGATGTGTTGGACGGCATCAAGGAAGGCGGCGTGTTCGTGCTCAATTCCCACTGGTCCGCCAAGAACATGGACAAAGAGCTGCCTGCCGCCATGCGCCGCACCATTGCCCGGAAGAAGCTGAAATTCTACAATGTGGACGCCGTGAAAGTAGCCACTGAAGTGGGCCTGGGCGGACACATCAACATGATCATGCAGACCGCCTTCTTCAAGCTGGCCAATGTGCTGCCTTTTGCAAAGGCCGTGGAACTGCTCAAGAATTCGATCAAAGAAACCTACGGCAAAAAAGGCGACAAGGTTGTGAACATGAATATTTCGGCCGTGGACAAAGCCGTGGCCGGGCTTCAGGAAATCAAGGCTCCCGCCTCCTGGCTGGACGCCAAGGGTGGAGACAGGGGTTGCGGTTGTGTTGCCAACTCTTGCGGTTGCGACGGCGATCCGGAATTCATCAGCAATGTGGTGCGGCCGATTCTGGCCCAAAAAGGTGACTCCCTGCCGGTTTCCGCCTTCACCCCCAACGGCGTCTGGCCGCTGGGCACCTCCGCCTTTGAAAAGCGCGGGGTAGCCATTCTGGTGCCGCGCTGGATTGATGCCAACTGCATCCAGTGCAACCAGTGCGCCTTTGTCTGCCCGCACGCGGCCATCCGCCCGGTGTTGGCCACTGACGAAGAACTTAAGGGAGCGCCCAAGACCTTTACGACCATTGAGGCTCGCGGCAAGGAGGTGAAGGGCTTGAAGTACCGCATCCAGGTGTATTCTCAGGACTGCATGGGCTGCGGCTCCTGCGCCGAGACCTGCCCGGCCAAAGTCAAAGCTCTGGAGATGCACTCTCTGGAAAAAGAAATGCCCGACCAGATGGTCAACCTGGCCTTTGAGCAAACAAATATCAGTCTCAAAGACGATCTGATGCCGCGTGATACCCTTATGGGCTCGCAGTATCAGCAGCCCCTGCTTGAGTTTTCCGGCGCTTGCGCGGGCTGCGGCGAAACGCCGTACATCAAGCTGATCACCCAGCTTTTTGGCGAACGCATGGTCATTGCCAACGCTACGGGCTGCACCTCCATCTTCGGCGCGTCCGCTCCTTCCGTGCCATACTGCACCAACAAGGACGGTTTTGGCCCGGCTTGGGGTAACTCCCTGTTTGAAGACACGGCCGAATTCGGCTACGGTATGAATATGGCCTATACCCAGCGCCGCGACAAGCTCCGTGATCTGGTGCAGGAAGCCCTGAAGGGCGAGCTCCCCAAGGCTTTGAAGGCCGCTTTGCAAAACTGGGCCGATAATCGTGACGATGCCGCGCTTTCTCGGCAGTACGGCGAGGAAGTCATGGGCCTGATGGACCACGATGCCGCGCACGCCAACCCGGTGCTCATGGAAATCTACAACATGGCCGATATGTTCACCAAGAAGTCCGTGTGGGTTTTTGGCGGCGACGGCTGGGCCTATGATATCGGCTATGGCGGGTTGGACCATGTATTGGCTTCCGGCGAGGACATCAATATCCTGGTGGTGGATACCGAAGTGTACTCCAATACCGGCGGCCAATCTTCCAAAGCCACCCCGCTGGGCTCCATCGCCAAGTTCGCCGCTTCCGGAAAAAAACAGCCCAAAAAGGACCTGGGCCGTATGGCCATGAGTTACGGCTACGTGTACGTGGCTTCCATATCCATGGGCGCGAACAAGAATCAGGCGCTTAAAGCTCTGCTGGAAGCTGAAGCCTACAAGGGGCCGTCCATCATCATTGCCTATTCTCCCTGCATCAACCAGGGCATCCGCAAAGGCATGGGCAAGAGCATGGAAGAAGGCAAACTGGCCGTGGATTCCGGCTACTGGCCCCTGTACCGCTTCAACCCGGCCCTGGCCGAGCAAGGCAAGAACCCCCTGATTCTGGAGTCCAAGGCTCCGGATGGTTCCCTGCAAGCCTTCCTTTCCGGTGAAAACCGCTACGCGCAGTTGGAGCAGTTGTATCCGGAAGAATCCAAGCGTTTACGCGCCCTGCTCGAAAAGGAATACCTGGAACGCTACTACCTGCTGAAGCAGCTTGCCGAACTGCCGCCGATCGGCGAATACGCTGCTGCTGAAGCGAAGAAGAAGTAAAGCAGTTATAAGCCGCCGCCCCCGGCATATCACATAGTGATATGCCGGGGGCGGCGTATTTGTAGGGATAGAGCGACAATTATTTGGGGCGCAGCCGCATGTAGATGAAGAAACACAGCAGATTGAAGGCCAGCCATGTGAGACAGAAAATCACCGGCGAAGCGAAAACCGCAGGGATTCCCTGCCGGTCCACATAGAACATGCCCAGGATATTCACTATAAGCGCGACGGCTATAAAAAGAGTGGATCGCTTCATAACTTTAGTTGCCGAGCCCGAAAAGCACAATATACAGGTGATAGCTTGACTCTTGAGGCTGATGGCTGACTCTGCCGATAAACTGAAAACACTGATGGGTGTAAATCAGGTTGACATCGGTTTCCCGGTTTCTGTGGTTTCTGTAGTCCTGCCGATATGAGGCGCGAAGGCTCCAGGGGCCGAAGCTCACGGTGGTCGCATCCACGCGCAGGAAGCTGACCCGGCTGTCGTTCCGGCGTGTATACTCACGAATGGCTGTGCGCATGTCATAGCCGACATACAGTTGGCCATATTTCGGGACATTCAGACCGACCCCGCTTTGATGGCGGGTCAATTCATTTTTATACGGCGACCAAGTGTTGCGCGTACTGACCCACACGTGATCCGTCAGATGGGCCGTCAGGTCGCTGAAAACATCGCCAAAAGGGCGGCGCGGATAGGTGTCCCGTTCATGATTACGCGAGGCTTCCCTGTGGTCGTAAGCCTGTTCCAGGCGCAGACTGAGCACGTCCCGGTAGCTGGTGCTGAGCGCGGGAACCATCTCTTCGCTCACCGGGTCCTTGACCATGACCACGTGATCCCGTTTTCCTGTGAGCACGTTGGTAATGGAGTAAACAAGCTCCGTACGCGGGGCCAGGCGGTCCTCGGTGCTGTAGTAAGGATTGCGCTCCTGATCTATATTGGCGCGATGCCGGAACTCCAGGCGCGGCTGAATGGAATGGCGCAGGGCCAACCAACGGGACTGCCCGACATTCGCTTTTGTCTCGGTCAGCGGCTTTGCCCCAAGATCAAATATGCGGGCGAACTCAGTGAACCCTGCTATGCCGACCTCGGGCACGGTACGGGAGGCCCTTGTTTGTCGGGGCCGGTTTTTGTTGTCATCAAGAATTATGCTTATATCGTGCGGGTCGCGTGAACGGGCGGTGCGCTCGGTTCCGTACAGGGTCTGGGTCAGGCCCGCGTCGGCAATAATCGAACCATAGCGCGTGTTGACGGGCAGAGTAAGGGTGGGCACGATTTCGTGGCGAGCGCCGCTTGTGCCGCTGCGGCGGTACATATGGGCCGTCTGGAGCGAGGTGTCGATTTCCAGCGGCAGGGCAGGCACAATGCGCCCCCGGTATAAAAAGGCGTCAAACTGAGGCAGGCGCTGCACGGTTTCGTCCGAACTGTGCGGCTGGTTGCCGTTCCCCAGATACTGGTTTTGCAGATAGATGGAGGAAAAGGCGATGGATGCGCGTTCCCAGTCTCTGGTCAGCAAAAAAGCGCTCTGGCGTTTGAGGTCTCTTTCCTGCAGGCTGCGGGAGAAGAAAGAGTTGAGCTCCCTGCGGGAACGTTCAAAGCCGGAGAAATCGTTTTTAAACTCGGACAAAAAGTACTGGTCTGAAACGTAGTCAAGGTCGGCCTTGAAGCGCCAGGCAGGGTCCGGCAGGCGGGCGTCAATCATGCCCCGCAGCCAGTAGCGGTCATAGTTTTCACGCACTAGGCCGTCCCTGCGGTATTCGCCGTCATAGGGGCTGCGTTTGCGCTCTCTATCCCACATCCAGTCGCTGCGAAACCACACAGTGGCATCTACAGCGGGCTTGGCTCGGTATTCCAGCCCATGCATAACTCCGCGTTTTTCCATGAGGTATGCATTCGCGGTCAAATCGCTGCTTTCGTTTATGGCCCAGAAGAACGGCTGGTTATAAAAAACGCCCTTGGTACTGCTTCTGCCGAAATCCGGCCTGAGCAAGCCGGTCTGCCGCTGAGTCTTGACGGGAAAGACGAAGAAGGGCGTAAAGGCGACCGGCGTATCTCTGACCTGAAAACTGGAGCGGGTAAGGCGCGCATAGCCATCGATTTCAACCACGGCTTCCGCCGCAGTCATGGACCAGGCCGGAACATCGCCATCGCAGGTGGTGATAGTCGCATTTTTGAAGGTGTAAACATCGCCCCAGTGCTTGATGATATGGTCTCCGGACACATAGGTATGGGGGCCGGACATGAAGATACGGCCCTGCCTGAGCCAGCCGGTCCGGCTGCGCAGGTCGAATTCGGCTTCTTCGGCCAGAATCTCGTCCTGCCTGCTGCGCACGACAACATTGCCCTTGAGAAAGACCCAGTTGGTGGCCATGTAGTAGCGGGCAAAGTCGGCCTTCAGGTATTCGTCGCCGCGTGTGAGGATGACGTTGCCTTTGGCCTCCATGATTTCAATGTTGCTGAACATGGTCAGGCTGTCGGCGGTCAAATCCCAGCGCACCATGCGTTCGTCTTCGGTCGCCATTACCAAGGGCCGGCCGCTGACGGGGCCGAGAAAATACGGGGCGTCTGCGTCAGGGGTAGCATAGGCGTTTTCCTCCCCTGTTTCCGGTTCCGGCGTTTGCGGCAGGGCAAAGCCGGGGAACGGGCGTCCGGCAACAAGAAGGGCAAGCAGCAAGACAGTGGTAACGGGCAGAAGGCATGAACGCGCAGTAAAGTGGCCGGGCATCTGGCTAACCGTTATCTGGAGGGTGAATCGGGATTACGCATAAGCTAGTGGCAACGTTAGCACATCTTTGCACAAAGGGAAAGAAGTTGGCTTGTGCTTTATCGGGCAGGGCGCTAGAACGGATTTCGGAGGCATACATGACGCATTCGCCAAATCTTCTGAAAGTCCGGGTGGATCTGGCCCGTATCCGGGCCAATTACCGCTTGCTGGCAAAGCAGGTTGGCGGGCAAGTGCCCGGCCCGCTTTCAGACTCCCTGGCTGGCTCTCTGGCTTTGCCGCTCTGGCAGCCCTTGATGCCGGTGGTTAAGGCCGACGCATACGGGCATGGGCATATACCTGTTGCTCTGGCGCTCCGGGAGGAAGGAGCCGCCTGGTTCGCTTCGGGAAGCGTGCAGGAAGCGGCGCTCTTGCGCCAGGAGCTGGACGCGCACGGCGTGCCCCGGCAGCAGGCAGGACTCCTCTCTTTGCTCGGGCTTGTTGAGCCAGGGGATGCGCATCTTTGTGTCGCCTACGGCATAGTGCCGCTGCTGCACGACAGGGAACAGTTGTGCCTGCTGGAGCCCTTGAAGAACGCTGGCGGCCCGCTTTTGGACAGCATGCCGCTGCCTGTGGCCGTGAAATGCAATACCGGCATGTCGCGCCTCGGCTTCAATGAAGATGCGATAGAGGCCCTGCGGGAGCGCCTTAAGCAATTTCCCGTATGGCCGGTGCTGGCCATATCGCATCTGCACTCGGCTGACGCGGAGGACGGGCGCGCAAAGATGCAGGATCAAGCCCGGGTATTTGCCCGTTTTCTTGCCGCCCTGCGGGAGGATTGGCCCGGTCTGGCAGCGTCGCTGAGCAACTCCGCCGGAGCTTTGCTTGCGGATGCAGTCACCCCGATTATCGGGGAGCAGGTGTTTCGGCCGGGGCTTGCGCTTTACGGCTGCAATCCTTTCTACGGAACAAGCCTCGCTCCGCTGGGGCAGGGCTTTGCTCCGGCCATGAGCGTTTACGCTCCCATAATTGCCACGCGCACTCTCGCGGTCGGCGACGGGATTGGCTATGACCAGACCTATATTGCGCCGTGTGACCTGCCGGTGGGCATTGTTGGAGCGGGTTACGCCGACAGGTATACGCGTTCGTTTTCCGGCCGGGGGGTGCTTTGTGTGGCCGGAGTGCGCGTGCCTGTTATAGGGCGGGTATCCATGCAGATGACTGCCGTGGATTTAAGCGCTGTGTATGAGAACGGC
>Ga0123353_10015520_pt1 | contig 11073 bp, 10 predicted proteins | sample TergutLab28metaG_3_FD_92763 | JGI IMG/M metagenome (GOLD analysis project Ga0123353, IMG submission 92763) | Labiotermes labralis P3 segment gut microbial communities from Petit-Saut dam, French Guiana - Lab288 P3 | ecosystem: Host-associated > Arthropoda: Insects > Digestive system > Gut ... | reverse complement strand
GATCGGGATTTCCCGTTCTCCCGGTTCGGGTTGGCTTCCATGCCACTCTTCCCGTGGAGAAACCAACAGTGGTTCCTTGGAACCGGGTTCAGGGGATGGCGGCGTATCGGTCGGTTGGGGAACGGGTGCCGCTCCACCGAAATCGACGTTTGCGAGAACTTGCCTGACATGTTCGGGATAGGCGGCGTATTGTTCCGTTCGGGCCGACCGGACGGTACTGACCTGTTGCTCCCCTTTTGCTTTTTCGATCAACGACTGCATGACGACTTTCAGCCGGGCCTGCTCATCCGGGGGCAAGTCTTCGATTTGCTTGATCTTGATCGTCCGGTAATCCATTCCTTCCGCCTGCTTCCGGGCGACGTATTCGGAAAATGCGGTTTGCAGTTCCGCCGCAAAATCCGGTGGCACCGGGTCCCCGTTTTGCCACCCGAATTTCATCAGCGTGTCCCGTTCGAACATGGTCAGGTTCGAGGACGGCGTCTGCCCCGCCAAGAAGGATGCACGTTCCTTTTCGGTCATTTCGCGGGTGACCGGCATTGGAACCGAATGCCCGTTTCGGGACAGTGCCACCAGGGAATCCAAGGTCACGTTCGGGTTCCCCAGGTCATCGACCGGAATCTCGAACGCCGGTTGACGCAGCGCACCGATCACTGGTACTGTCACATTCGGAGCCGGCTCGGTCAGTGTTGCTGTCGGGGCAGGTACGGCGATCGTCGCCGGTCGTTTCGGGGCGAGCGGGTGATTACGAAGTTTCTTTTGGAATTCGGTCATGGTTTCGACTTTCAAGGGGGATCAATAATACGGAGATACTCACCGGGTACGACCTGGCGTGTGGCGGGATCGCCCGGTTCGTCACGGTCGGTTCGTTCGGAAGCGTCGTACATACGGGTATCACCGACGGTCATGGCCGGTTCGATTGTCCAACGATCATACCCCGGCCACGGCTGCTGATCGGAAGTCTCCTGATACCGATACACCGGTTCGTCCCAGGTTGCCAGTGTGGTACAGGTGTCCGTTCCGTAGAGTTCCATCCAGAACGGTTCCCCGAACAGAAACCGGCGAGACCCATACTGGCCGGTCGTTCGATAGGAAAACATCGTGTTCCGGATCGTTTCCTCGTGACCGGCACGGTCTTCCGACCAGTATTGTTCCTGGAACCAGGTCGGGACCGCGTCGATGAAATTCCGGAGTCTGTCTTCCATCTGTTTATAACGCGGGTAATCCGGCGGCTTCGAGAAATTATCCGCCGGTGTCGTCACGACCCCGGTATCGGAAAAGATCGTACCGAGGGCCAGGATTTGAGCGTGGCATTCGATCATCGCTTTTGAAATGGTCCGGGAACCCGTTACGGAAAGAAGGTTCGGCATCCCCGTTGACATACCCGTACCGAGTTCCACGGCGGCACTTCCGTGAATCCGGGTGACATAACTGTCCACTTTGACCGTCCCGCGTCCCTGATCGGCGTCCACTACAATCGTTCCGGCGTCCAGAGACCGGAGATAGAGGCGTTTCGCAAATGCTTGAACCGCCGAATGCGCCGCTTTCAAAATGATTCCGCGTCCGTTGATGCTTTCCCCTTCCAATCCCGCCACGTCCCGGTTGCTCGGTGTTCCGATGGCCTGGTTTTCGATCAAGGTCCGGCCCGTTCCGCTCGTCCCACCCACGATGTCGAGATTGCGCTGCGCCTTGATCCGAACGTCATTGTCCGTCGCGCTCAGGTCGATCGAATTTTTCGCCCGAATCACCAGATCGTCTCCGGCCAGTGTGATCACCGACCGGCCCACATTGACCCGAAAATCCCCCGGTGCGGATAGTTCGATGTTCGATCCGCGTAACGCGAGTTCGGCACCACAGGCATTCCGAAGGACAATGTCACCGTTTTCCAGTTGTGAAAGGGTGGACCGACCGGCACCGTACTCCCGCGTCCCGAACCGTTCATCCACGAACAGTGCCACGGGCGGCGGTTCCTCCACCGAGTTTTGCGAGGTCAAAACGGACAGGTCGCCCGGATCGAGGTCCTGTTCAAACGCCTGGCCCGCCCGGTCGATGGGGATGAAGTCACCCCGATGTGCCCGGAACAGGGCGGGTGCCAGTTTCCGGACCGTCCAGAGAATCTGATCGGTCACGCTTTTCGGCATCGTACCGGGCGGCTCGGCGGCGGAGAATTCGTATTTGTTCCGCGTGTCCGAGGCCATGTCGTCGCCTCGCGGATCGTCGATGGCACGGATGCGTTTGAACGACCGGAGGTTCGCGTGTTTCACCGAATGGATCGCTTTGGCCGATTCCCGGAGCATGGTGCCGTCGGGAAGAATCTGTTCCCGTGCCACGACGATCGGCACCTCGCCGTCGTCCGGCAGGTTCGGAGTTGCAGACTCGCTTTGAATCGCCTGTTTCGGCGGAATACGGATTTCATGGGTATAGCCCTGTCCGAGATAGCCGGTATGAACCTGCCGCCGATAGAACGGTTCCGCGTTCGGGTTCTCCGGTTCCATGAAACTGATCCCTTTCCCGTTGACCACCTCGGTTCCGGTGTTCTTCTTCCACGGCTTGTCGGGCTTTCGATAATAGCCGAGGGCTTCCCAGGGATAGCCGGCCGTTCCCTCGAATCCAAACGTTTCATGTTCATCCATTCCGGCGTACCGCTCGTGGGCGACGGAATATTCCTGGACCGAGCGACCGACAAACCGGAGCAGCCTGTCCATTGAAAACATCCACACCCCGCAATCGTGGGTTTGACGGACACTTGTTTCATGCGGACTCGTGAAAAATCCCCCCTCGGACATGTTGGCGATCATGTAATCGCCTTCACAAACATCGACGGCCCGCCCCTGCACATGGTCGGGGATTCCCCGTCCGGTATCCGGGGAGCGTGCCACGTTCCGCACATACTGACGGTTCTGGACATGGAACCGCCCGATCGCCGACGCGAGAATCGGTTGACCGTACTGGTAGTCGAGTGCTTCCCTGGCCGGTGCCCCGATAATCATTCCTTGATTGAGTCCGTGCTGCTTGAGGACGAGGACACGGGTTCCGACCGGATGAATTTGGGAGATGCGAACGGAACGCGTGAACGAAGCGTTCATCATGTCCCCGCAGATCAACTCGCCCAGTTCCCCGTCCAGAATGACACGGTAGGTATAAGCACCGGGGATGACGTAATGCACGATCCCTTCGAGAATCGTTGCGGAAGTCGTGACCGTCTGCATTCGCGCCGAGAGTACTCCTCGCGGATCGGCACTCGGACCGGTGTAGGCTGAACCAGGAACGCCTTCCACCCGATTCGTTTCCCGCCGCAAACCCTCGAAATCCTGGACCGGCTGATCGGTGGTCCGATGCAGGTGCCCGTGTCCGTAAGCGACTTGATGGTTTCGCATAACGGGTCAGTTATTGAGCCGGTCCACATGGAGTTCCGAACCCTGAATCTGGCAGTTTTCGGAAATGACATAATTTTGAACGTTGCACGCGAACTGGACATCGTGCAGGATGCAGTTTTTGGCGGTCAGGACGTTGAAATCGGCTGCGGTCGCCTGATCCGTGCCGGTCTGCGCACTCGGTTCGCAGCCGGGCGGAAACGAAAAGGACATGTTATTCTTTCCGGCGTTGCATACGTTGCCGAGCGTCGCATAGTAGGCCCCGATAATCCCGCGCGGCCCGCAGACCCGTTGCAAGCCGATCTGGGTCGTGCATCGTCCCGCCACGTAATAGACCTTGTTCGACGTCAGGTCGTAGAGAACAGTCACCGGTCGATTCGCCCGGATATCAAGATTCTGCACGATCAGCCCTTCAATGGCATTGGACCCGTTGTCCCCGGAAATTTTCAAAATGAACCCTTCGGCGAATTTCATACCGCCGCCGTACTGGGTTTCCACGTCCTTAAAAAGTCTTTCCGACATGTTTTGACGATCCTTTTACCTTTTATCGTTGATTTTTCACCGGTTAAATGAACAGGTTGAATTCGAGGACTTTGAGCGGGACGGGGCCGGAAACCCGGCCGGAAACGACGAGGTGATCGGTGTACAGGGCATGCTGACGGATTTCCAGGTCGTCCGGTCCGGAAAGGATTCGTCCGCCGAGTTGCGGATAATCGGCATCCCGTTTCAGTTGGTCGGCTTTCATATTGATATTCGCAAGGATCGCCACCTTCGTACCCTGCGTGATGTTCGTGACGCCGTTGAACCCTTTGATGGCACTCCGAAACTCCTTTTTGACCAGAAGTGCGTTTCGGACGAACATCTCCTCCGTCATTTTGATGGTCAGCGAGGTACGCGGATTCGCACTGAGCGGACTTTTCGAGGTGGTGACCGCGTGTCGGGCGCAAACATATCCATCCGTATGCTTGGAAATAATGAGCACCCCGTTTCCGGCCATGTGGTTCAGTTGCTTGTTGGAAAACCGGTTCGTCCAATTGTCGGCGGAGACACTTTCGAGCGGATACCAGGTCACCCCCTGGTGCGGTACGACCGCTCCGATCAGTCCGAGCAGGGTTGCGGCCGGTCCGATCGGGCTGTAGTCGGGATCGGCGTTATTCGAGTAAATGTAGATCACAAGCTTGTTATCGTACCCGGCCGTTTCCGCAATCGAATCGGCATAATCGTCGTTGCTCTGCGATCGCCAGATTTCAAACGCCATCGGCACCTGGTCCTCGGTGATACCGCCCGGATCGGAACGAAGCCGGAGCGTGGCGGCGTTGATGACTTCGTCAATCGTGTATTCCGACCAGATGTCCTGCCCGGAGTAGTCGTAATCGAAATGGGTTCGAAGCGTATCGCCCGGTTTGACACCCGCCGTCAGAAAGTCGATTCCGTCCGACGTGGCGGTGTAGGCCGCATAACGGGAGGAACCGACCGACGTTTCGACACTCAGCTTGCCGGTGACCGGCTGTTGACGATCGTTCGTCAGAATCGGGATCAGCTCCTTGTCATGGGCGATCAGGTAGAGCATCCGTTCTTTTGCGGTTTCATCCTCGTTCATTTCCAGGATATGTTCGTAAAACAGATCGTTGACCGCATGATCCCCCATCGAAAGCGGCATGACACTGAATACGTCGTCCCGTTCGGAGATAAGGTCGGTGACTTTCCGCCATTCCTCCAGATCGGTTGGATCAACGACGCCGGTCAATAACACCTGGGAACCGAGACCGTTATTGAGGGCATGGTAGGCGGCGTATTTCAGCGGGTTGTCCGGGATGACCGGTCCGGAAACCATATCGTTCAAATCGGCGATGGATCGGACCAGAACCACCTGGTTCGCCAGATCGGGCATAAAATACCGCATCGACATATAGACCTGGCTCGACCGGTTGGCCTCCAGACCGTGGACCGGCAGATCACTGAGAATTCCCCCGATCTTCCAGGACGATGAATAGAGTGTCAGTCCCACCCGGAGCCGGATGCCTCCGGATTCAACCGTCCAGTTGGCTTGGCGGTTCATCGCGGTCATGGCGAACTCCGGGACTTCGAGTTCCTTTTCCACGAGGAACAGTTCAAGCGAGACTTGGGAATCGTCGTCCTCGTTCACCCAATCGTCCGGTATGTTTCGGTTCAGGACAAGAGTCGGGCAAATGTCGGAATAGGCTGATCGGCAAGTGACGAAAAACTTGTCCCCTTCCATCAGGTATTCGTCGTCGAAGGTGAGTTCAACGCCGAACCGGCTGATCAGAACCGGCTTGCCCTGTTCCAGGACACGAACGATCGGCATCTTGTCCGATCCGTCCGTCGTCGTGACCGACAGGGTCGGAGAGGCGTACCGGGCCACCTCGGTCATCGGTTCGGTTGCGGGAATCATTCCCCCTTTGGAAACGGAAACGATGTAGGTGACTTCCCTTGCTTGCCGCTCGGACGATGGTCCCTGGTAAACGCCGGAACTCACGGGGTGCTGTGCGGTCACAGCAGCTTCCGCCCGGATCGTCCAGTTCATTTCGGGCGTCAACACGGCCGAGTCCGGGAGGACGAGCCAGGCACCGAGACTGCCGATGAGAAGCCGGTTTTCCGATGTTCCACCGAGTTCGACCTCTTCCGCGCGCACCGAACCGAGATGATCGCCGTGTGTGGAAGTAACCCGAAACCTGGCTGCGGTCGCATGACCGCCGATCAGACATTCGACGAGATAGGTATCGCGTGCCAGGCCGCGCCCGAGCATGGATTCATACCAATTGGCATCTTTCCCAAGCGTCACGGTGACTGTCCCGGCCGCTTCCGACTGATCGGTGACCACGAGAAGCGGGGGGCCGGTTGTGACGTTCTGGCTGCCGGTCAGGACGTTGGGCAGGACGACACCGGGCGAATAGCGGGGAATGACCGCCGCGATCGTGGTCCAGAGTTCTTTCGCTTCACCGCGGATATTCGCCGTGACCCGAACGGCATCGCCGATCTGGACATCCCGGTCACAAAACGCCGCCGCCCGATGGATCGGTTCGTTCTGACGGAACGAGAACCCGGCCGATTGAAGCGCGGGAGAACAGGTCACGACGTTCCTGGCCCCTTTCGGGAGCAGGAACGTTTCCACCGTCGTTGTGAAGTAGCGGAGCCAGGCGTTTTTGAACGTGACAACCACCGAGTCCCGGTCCAAAACCTTTCCGACCAGGCAGCGGGGCAGTTCCACGAACAGTCCGTCCTGGGCCGAATAGGTGCCCAGGTATCCCTGTTCGGCACTCGCGTCCGAAGCGGACACGAAATTCGCGTGCGGCCCGGAAATGTGGACCATGGCCGGAACCGACTGCTGGGTTGTGTCGTCGGTGAAAAATTGCCGGACGACCATCGTCGGCTTCGTGTAGTTGCGGGTTTTTGCCATGCGTTACCTTTTTGGGGTTGGGAATACGAAACGACAGGGAAACTAGCCGTCCGGGTTCAGCAGGATACTCATATCGATATGCCGGAGCATCGGGGCGTCCGGTGCGATACTCCAGGCGTAATCGGTCACATACGCAAAGGTGAGCGGCACCACATACTGACCGCCGAGTCCTTCGACCGTACCGAGTTCCCCGATTTCCTCCAGTCGGAAATCGCCGCGAAAGCAGAGCTTGCCGCGAATGGCCGGTGCCGCCTGGAGCAGGTACATTGCCGTCTCGTTCGCCAGGACGTCCGCATGACCCGGCTTCCCGCCGAGGCAGAAGAGCGTATGCGAACCGTGTAACGTGACCACGAAACTCCGTTCCCGTTCCCCGCCGAGCGATTTGAGCTCATCATCCAGCCCTTCCCGTTTCGGTCGGACCGCGTTGCGCCGGATCAGGATCGCAGGTCGCATCTGGATTCGGGTTAAAGCGTCGTTCGTACAGGACTCGATCATGATACCCGTCTGATCGTCACCTCTCCAAACACAGCCGTGCAGCATCGGGTCCAGGATCGCCGTCGGGTTCCCGTAATGGCTGCGAAGGAGATCGAGCAGAACGCCGGTTGCGAGAATCGGCGAGAAGCGGAGCCGGCAGAACGTGTGCGGATCGACGAGCCGGTTCGCAATCGTTTCCGTTTCTTCGGGCGGCTTGAAATGATTCAGTGCGTTCGGCAGTTCCATAAGAAATGTCCCTTCTCAATTTCCGTCCGGGCGATACGAAGACATGGGAATTGAACGCGGTGCCAAGGAATAGACGGGGAGCAGAACCACGTTGGCGACCGGTTCGACCCTGGGGATAACCGGTACTTGGGCAACGATGGGCGGGTTCGACTTGACCGGTTGGCCCGGGGGCGGCAGATGCTCGTCCAGGGATTCCAGGAGGACTTCTCCGGCACGATCCCGTTTGGCCCATTCCCGGCGCAGTTCGTCGGAAATGGTATTGTTCATATTTCCTCCGACGGCAGTTGATAGGCGATATCGGAAAACGGCAATCGTTCCAGGGCCAATTGATAGACGACGGGCACCGCTTTTGTTTCGACGATCGGTTGGAGTTGGACGATCCGGTATCGTTCGCTGTTCTGTTTGTTCATCCAAATGTCCCCGGAGATGAGCAGGGGCGAGGCGATCGCCCGCGCCTCGAACCGGGTATTCGTGACCGGTCCCTGAATTTGGAGATCATACCGGATTGATGTATCCGCAGGATGAACGTCGAACCAACAGCAAGAAACCGGTTTGTAATAGCCGCCGAGCCAGCCGGTCCCGAAACAGGACCGACATGCCGCATCAAGTACCTCGCCCGTATTGAAATCGCGGCAACGCCGGCATGGTTGTCCGCTGATCTTTCGCTTGTGCAGGATTCCTTCGATTCCGGTCTTGCGTGCCAGGAGGACATGTTCCGCCCGAATGACCGAAACGTACAGCCGCCAATCTTCGTAACCGAGCCGTCCCATCGTGTGCAGAGGTCGTGAATAATAGGTCCGTTCGTCGGTCTCCATCCGGATACGATAGTGGGTAAACGGGAACACACCCGGCAATCGCCGCTCCAAGTCGGTCAGGAAGCAGACCTCCGTTTCCGAAACAACATCCTGCCATGCGTCCGGATCGGTCACTCCGGAGTTCCCTGTTTGGAGCGTGTAACGATACACTCCTTTGTCGCGCACGGACGGATCAAGTTGCCACTGGACCGTTGTACCGCCTTCCCGGGCGGGCAAGACCATCGGTTCGCCGAACACGAAGTCACAGTCGAACAGGACGCCGGGCGGACAGGCCGGCGGGGAACCGCAATACGGGTCATCGTTCATTCGTCTGTTCCTGTTTCCGTTCCCTGTCTTTTTCCTTTCCACGCCGTTCTTGCTTTTGGGGAGGAACAGAGCGTTTCTTGGCTCGCGGTTTCCTGTGTTTCGTGTTCGGGTTTTTCCAGCCCTGGCCTTTGGTCATCTCCGTTCACCTCCAGTTTTGTCTGAAAATGTAATCCGAATGAAGCGTTCCCCAGCCCTGTCCCGCCGAAAAGTTCAATTCATGCTTTTTGAACCGGGCCCATTCGCGGAACTCGTCCCGGTACATCTGTGCCAGTTGCATGTATTCCCGGTCCCGCCCCTTCTCATCGCCCGTCAGTCCACCGTGAGACGAAAGCAGCTTGTTGCGAACATAGTGGACGACCGAAAGGCGGAGCAGTTCCGCCGCCGTTCCGAGAACCCAGTATTCATAATACGGAAACGTCATCAAGGAATACTGAAACCTGCTCAATCGGGGCGGCATTTCATTGAATATGCGGACCGGCAGGATCATCGCATTGACGATGTCATCGGCGGAATATTCCACCTGAGCCATGAGATCGTTTTTACCGAGGAAATCGTCGAGCTTCCGCCGGATGTCTTCGACGGCCGGGACGACCCGATGCCGGAGGGGACACCGGTCGTTATGCCGGACGAACGGAGTCCATTCGACGAGAACGACGCCTTTTCCGGGCGCAATGTAGGTCGGTTGGCCACTTTCGAGCCAGGTTCTTTTCTCTCCGACCGCCAGATGGAACGTGTAGATGCACGGGATGTCATACACGTAATCGGGAAGTTCGAACTGGACTTGCCCCGACTTGGCGTCGAGGATCGTTGCCTGTTCCGTCGTTTTGGCAACCCAGGTGTTATCCGCAACGGCGAACCGGAGGAACAGCCCGTTGGGATCGTCTTCCCCGCCAGGTCGTTCCCGGTCGAACAATGAAGTCAGATTGACCGGCGTTCCGTTTGCTTCCCGAATCTGGTAAACCACGGTGGTCGGGGCACCTCCTTCCGCAACGATCGTATTCGACTTGTCGTAGGGGATACAGCCGTAATAGCGATCCTCATTCTGCGTGACGACTCCCGGTTCGGACATATTCCGTCTCCTGGATTCCACGGTTACAGGGCAGGTAAGGTCACTTCGACTTCGGTTCCCTCTTGGGTCCGCTGATCGGATGCCATGAGCGTCACCATGATTTTGTAATTCCCCGGTCCGTGCTGGGCGACGTACCGCAACTGCCGGTCCACTCCGCATTTGATCGAAACCGCTGCCCCGCCGGGCGGGGTCACGGTCACGAAAAACAGATCGTGGATATCGAGGGTTGTGAGTGCGGACCAGTCGATCAGGATTTCGTTCTTGGCCGGATCGTAGGTACAAGCCGGTGTCACGACCGGGAGTGTCCGGGTCGCCAGCTCCTCTTTGGAAAGCGGGATCATTTCGAGATGCGGATCACCCCCTTTGGCAAAGAGTGCCATCGACCGGCCGTCCGGCAGGTTGTTATCGATCACCTGGGCGGGAGACGAACAGAACTCGATGACCCCTTCCAGGAGCATCGCGCGGATACTCGCGACCACGCCATGCGCTTTCGGGATGCTGGGCGGGACGCGCGGGTCGCCGATGATCCGAAAATGTTCGCCGGGCCGCACGTTCATCCCGTGACTTCCCGCCCACCAGACATAGAGTTCATGGTCGGTGGTGTTACGAAAGAAGCTGAAAAAAAGCGTATCCGGGATGATCCGGTTGTCAGCCGATTCGGTACTCATGATCGTTTTTCCTGACTCTCGTTGAATTCACTGAAAAAAAGAATTTCTCACAGAGATGTGGAGCGTTTAAAATGTTTTTGCTCGTCTCAGTCTGCCTTCTTTGCGATGGATGTCATGGTTCGCCGCGACCTCTGCGGTTCCGCTGGAAACAAAAAACACCGGTTAAGGCGATGCGGCGTTCCGGACCGCGAGCAGGAGATGGGCCGCCTTCATGATGTTCCGGTCCTGGCACAGTTCCTCCACGATCTGATGCGCATCGCGCGAACAGCCGTCGGCGTCGGGTGACGAACTCCTTGCGCCGAACGTCCGGAGGCTCGCCTGTTTGGTAACCCGGCCCGCTTCGGACAGCCGCGGCCGTTCCTGGAGAACCCGGTCGCCGAGCTGCCAGAGTGTTTCCGCTTCCTCCTCGTTGGATGCGGTCACGCCCAACGCGGCCAGTTTATTGAAATAAACACGGGCTTGCAGGTCGGTCATGACTTCCTGCGCCGCTTCGATCATGTCTTTCGTTATCATGGGGATCGTGCTTCTCGCGGTTGATGTTGAATCCGGTTAAACGGCGGTGTATTCCACCTTGGCCAATCCAATGAACACGTTGACGCTTCCGCCCCGTTCCGTGAACACGGAAAATTCGACGGAATGGTCCCGCTGTTTGATAATCATGGTCGGTTCGATCCAGACCATGTTCCGGCCGATGAAGTTGGGATCG
>Ga0123353_10015519_pt1 | contig 11073 bp, 7 predicted proteins | sample TergutLab28metaG_3_FD_92763 | JGI IMG/M metagenome (GOLD analysis project Ga0123353, IMG submission 92763) | Labiotermes labralis P3 segment gut microbial communities from Petit-Saut dam, French Guiana - Lab288 P3 | ecosystem: Host-associated > Arthropoda: Insects > Digestive system > Gut ... | reverse complement strand
TCCTTGAGGGTGGGTGGGAATTTAGGAGGTGTGTGTGTGTGTGTGTGTGTGTGTGTGTGTGTGTGTTTACACAAATATCTGAGAAAACCAAATTATTTTGGCAAAAGTTTTCAGTATTTTTCAACACATTTAACATCGGATTGTGCACATTTTTTTGCGAAGGTACGAAAATTTATTGAAACATCCCAATAATTTCCCGTGTTTTTTCTACAACTTCGGCAAGTTTTTTCGGTGATTTTGCTTCTGCGATAAATCGCAAGTACGGTTCTGTGTTTGATGGTCGAATGTTGAACCACCAATCTTCAAATTCCAAACGATAGCCGTCGAAATCGTAGTACTTCACACAGTTTTCCGTGTTTTGGAAATGATCTCTCACGGTGTTCATTGCTTCGATTTTTTGGTTCAACGTGAAATTGATTTCACCCGAATTAGAATAAGTTTCTAACTTCGAAATGGCTTGCGAAACCGAAATGCCTTGTGCTTTAAATTTACTAAAAATATGTAGTAATAGCGAACAAGCCATCAACGCAGAATCGGAATAATAAAAATCACGGAAATAATAATGCCCTGCTAATTCGCCACCAAAAATACCATCGATTTCACGCAATTTAATTGCGGCAAACGCACGTCCGACGCGCCACATCTCAACTTCGCCTCCCATCGGTGCAAGATATTCGGCAATGGCTTTCGAACTACGAATGTCTATTAACACTTTGCCTTTTTGACCTTTTTCCTCTAAAAAATAATGTCCTAAAATTCCAATCATTAAATCCGGTGAGATGAATTTTCCGTTTTCGTCAACGAACATCACACGGTCTGCGTCACCATCGAAAATCACACCGATATCGGCGTTAGTTTTTTTAACTAATTTTTGCAAATCCACAATGTTTTCAGGTTCGAGCGGATTAGGCTCGTGATTGGGAAATGTGCCGTCCAACTCATCAAAAATGTAATGAGTTTTGTTGCCGTAAAGTTGTTTTACGAATAAGTTGCACATGCCGTTCGAGCAGTCCATCGCTATATTCAGATTGTCGAAAGGCAATAGCCATGTTTTTTGAAACTCCAAATATTGTTCGGAAACAGGATACGAAATCACCTTTCCTTTTTCGGTTTTTGGAACTACAACACGCTCCTCTGTCCAGCGTTCCAACTGCCCCAAGCCTGTGTCAAAACCAACCGGCAAAGCATCTTTTTTTGAGACTTTCAAGCCGTTGTATTCTTTTGGATTGTGCGATGCCGTAATCATTACGGAAGCATCGAAATCGAATTTTGCAGTTGCCCAATACACCATCGGCGTAGTGGATAATCCCACATCATAAACATCCGCACCCGCATCGTTGATACCTTGACAAAGTGCAGCAAAAATTTCCGGCGATGATTCACGAACATCACGCCCTACCAAAATTTTGGTTGCGTTTAGTAATTCCGGCAAAAAATAACCGATTTTATAAACCGTGTCTTTATTGAAGTCTCTGTTGTAAACGCCTCGAATGTCGTAGGCTTTGAATGCTGATCCCGGTCCTGATGCTCCCATTTTCGTATTGTTTTTGAACCACAAAGATACGAAATATACCTTAAACTTCCAAATCCAATCTGCAGTCAGTAATGAAAGCGAACAAAAACGAATTATTCCAAATACGGTGCAAGGAATGCCTCAATCTCTTCAAAAGATGGACGTGGTGCGTTGATCGAGATAATTTTCCCGTCTTTGTCAAATGCCATAAAACGTGGAATCCCTCTAACGTTGTATCTTCGTGCAAATTCCGAATTGAAATTATCAGGAATAACAAACTGTCGCAAAGTTGTCGGATTGGCTTCCAAAAAGGCTTTCCATCGTCTGAGGTTATTATCCAACGAGACGCTTATAAACTCAATGTTCGGATTATCACTGTGTCGCTCTGCGAGCCTTTTGAAATAGGGTTTTTCGAGTCTACACGGGCCGCACCAAGTCGCCCAAAAATCAACATAGACAACTCTGCCTTGACCAATGACATCAAGGAAACGCACCGTATTTCCGTTTATATCCTGCATTTCAAAATCTATGGCCGAAGCTCCTTTTGCCAATCCTACTAACTGGTTGTATAGGTTTGTGATGCTTTGATGTTCGTCTGCATCTGATGCAATTTGTCTGTACAGTTGGTAAGCCCTTGATAAATCGGGGCTTCCACCCATCGACATCTCGCTTCTCATTACATCTCTCGCCAAGCGATTGACCATGGCTTGATCGGTAACTTTCCGTTGAATGACTCTCAACTGTCGTATGGACATACCTTCGTCGTCAGGGTTTTCTTCGATTCCGAGATACCAACGAAGAACCTGTCCTGCGATTTGAACGTTGTTTTCATCGTTTAAATCTATCGATCTTACGAAGTTTACAAAATCCGCATCAGCATCCATTCTTTCTCCTGCACTTCGTCTTGCCCAAGCGAAACGAAAAAGTACTGCGTCTTGGTCTTGATTTAGCACGGCAGTGTTGGTTGTTCTAAATTCGGTATCGCTTGCTTTTTCGAGCCATGCACGAATAGGGTTAAGTTTTTCTTGAACAAAAATTCGATAGTCATTAAACGTTGCAAAGGTTCCGACATTTTCTAATCCAATTGCAGGATTCGGCATCGTTATTAAAAAAAATCTTGCTTGCAAAAACTCCGATTCGGCAGTATGGTCTCCGCTATATTCGACATTAAAAACGGTTCGTCCGGCTTCGTTTCTTGAACTTGTGACTTGAACTCGATTTGTTTTTCCGTTTGCCATATGAACCAGCACAAACATGGGACTTTCTCTGTAATACTCCAAATGCAACATAACCTCAGTAGGATTTTCAAACAGCCTTGAATATTCGAATGTCCCGTTTCGCTGAATTTGGATTGTGTCTAATATCCGACCTTCGGAAGTTGTGAACATGGCAACTACGTTGCCTTCGCCGGTGAAATTATCCACCGAGCCGATTAATCTTGCCGGTGTTGCGGATTGTGCAAAAAGCGTGTTTGCCAAGAGTGCAAAGATGAGTGGTAGCAGAAGATTTTTTTTCATAACTATTGTTTTTTGGGTTTTCATAACATTTGGGGTTTTAGAGTAAAAAAAAACCAACTGTTGCGAACAATAACGTGTCCGCACAGTTGGTTTTGGATTATTAAATAACTTAGTTGTCTCTCACGCAACGGAGTAGATTTCCGCTTAGTGCCGTACCTCCAGTCCCTTTGTTTGACGGACCTTGTGGCCAAACATGGAAATTAGGAGGAGAGCCCTGCATTGCATTGCTAAAGAGCTGCAGGCTGAATGCAGATGCTCTGCCGTGCTCCGTTTGCGACCAGTAGTTTCCTAAATGGTTTAAAAGAAACAGACGACCGCCCCAATAACTATCACTGACATATTTATCTCGAAGTTCCGGATTTACAGCCCCACTGCCGGTACCTCCCAATGCGATATCCAAATCAATGAAATCTTGTTTGGTTGGAACACGCCAAGGTGCGGGGCAAAGAACAGCTCCAAAACGATATACGGCACACCAAGAGAATACATCGCCCTTTTGGCCGGGGAGAGAACGACAGTCTGCGTTGAAGGTGTTTGTCTCAGGATCAATTCCAACAAATTCTGCCAATGGTCTATCACTGCAATTAGACGCTACTACGGCATCCGACCAAATTTGTCTGCCGACAGTCCATGTACTATCAGTAGCAAAACCTATTGTGCCAAGGCTTGCTCCCCAACCCGGAGTGTTTGGATTACAGAAATTGGTTACCAAAATAGTAGCTATTGCTGTTTTTCCACCATCTTCCGTAGTAGCGGTAATTGTTGCTTCGCCGTATCCAACAGGGATTACTAAGCCTTCTTGATTTACCGAAAGAACTTCCGGATTGCTGCTTGTCCATGTTATGGTTCTGTTTGTAGCATTTGGAGGCATCACTGTGGCTGTCAAAAGCAGAGTATCACGAATAAGGAGCGTATCAAGTGTAATGTCTAATTCCACACCTTCAACATCAACGATAAGGGTAACCGTTACTCTGCATGTTGCGGTTCTGTTTCCGTCTTGCGTGGTTACGGTAATGATGGCTTCGCCATCTTCTACACCGGTTACCATTCCAAACTCATCTACCGTTGCAACGGCGAGGTTGTTGCTCGACCAGGTTACTGCTCTGTTAGTGGCATCACGGGGCAACACGGTTGCCGTTAATGTTAGGGTTCTGCCAATTCCTACTACAACATCTGTATGGTCTAGTTCTACGCTTACAACAGAAACGTCTCTGCTGCAGGAGCCTAATACAAATGCGAAAAGCATTGCGAAAATCAAGATTTTTTTTGTTTTTTTCATGGATTTTTGTATTTTTTTATGGTTGATTTCGAAACTATGGATTGTTTGCCCAACCCGGATTATGAAGCATGACCGAAGGAGGTATTCTGAACACCAACCTGTTTTCGTCTATCAGTCTCCATGTGGTTACACCATCGGTATGTGTATAATTTTCTTTCAAATCTTGAAACAGAGGATCGTTCCACAAGCGTCTCATATCAAACCAACGATGCCCTGTGCCCATAAATTCACGCAACCGCTCTTCTACAACGAATCTTATCAAGTCGTTTTGTGTAACAACGTTTGCAGGAATAGAATAGTCGAATCCTTGTGCAAAACGGCTTCGGCGAAGGTCTGTAACCAACTCCCTCGCTTTTGTCAGATTGCCGGCTCCTCCCACACGTGCCAAAGATTCGGCATACATCAGATAGAGGTTTGGCAAACACACACCTTCGTTGTGCTGAACTCGGAAATCTCTGCGATAATTACTAAGATTTTCCCTGCTGTAGAACTCTCTGCGCAAATCACCATCTACAAGTAAAGCCATATATTCAGGTCTGATAAGCACTTTGGGTCTGTACATTATCCCTCCGAGACCAAGTACGATATTTCTGTTGTAAATTAGCTCTGTATTGTTTACGTCATAATTATGCGGATATCCAAGACCGGCCTCCCAAGTAAAGCGATCAGCTTGCCATGTTGCCATTTCAGTTTGATAATCGAAAAATCTTATCTCTATCGTTGTCAAAGCGAGAGCTTCTTTGGCTTGAGCAAATGCCTCTACTGCTTTTTCGTACTCATGAACAAGCATATAAACCCTGCCCAATATGGCAAATCCTGCAGCACGATAGAGTCTTTGTCTGTGAAGGGTATATGTCCCCAAAAGGGGAACGGATTCTTCCAGTTCTCTTAGTATAAAGTTGTAAACCTCTTGCACAGTAGCACGAGTAAAAGAGGTTATTCCTGTTGAGGCTTCCAAATTCAGCGGTATAGCAAGATCGGTGGCTGCTGTGGCCGGATTGAAAGGTCTTCCGAAAAATTGTACCAACATCATGTAGTTCCATGCGCGGGAAACTCTTGCCTCTGCCAGTAAACGAACTCTTTCTTCATGTGTGCCGTCTGAAGCATTCATCACACCGTTAGCAATGATATTTTGTATATAAATTTGTCGATAAAATGTGCTGTACATACTTGGGAAGTCGTCAACTGTAAAAATATCAGCCTCCCATCGGAAAGCATTCCTTTCTGCCAGTGTCATGTTGCCCCATATTGTTGTATCGGTTATAAACTCCTCTGACTTAAAAACCCAGTGAGGATATGTTATATTTTTCATTGCAATTTGGTTAAACAATCCATTGAAATGTTCAATACTGTGCACAACATCTCTGCCTTTCGGTTTTTCATCGAGAAAGTTGCTACATCCTGACAAAAGGAGCAATGTTAATGTAGCAATAGTGATTATTGACATATTTATCTTTTTCATATTTGCTTGATTTTAGAGATGAATGTTTATCTGAAATTTACGGTTAATCCTGCCGAGAAAGTAGGCCCGAAGCGCATCTGTCTTATTGCAGTACGATAGCTATAGGCTTCGGGGTCTATACCATATCTGTTGGCAGCCCAATAAAAAAGATTGCCTGCTTGCACTCTAATTCTAACCGATTGCAAAGATAGCTTGTCAGTTATATGGTTTGGAAGTGTGTAGGAAAGCGATAAATCGCGAAGTTTGATATACGAAGCACTGACTACATTGATATCCGCATTGTGGAAGAAAGCCAAATTTCTGCGAGAAGCACTATAATTCGCATTAGCGACATAAGATGGTACGTTGGTATATGCTTCATCACCGGGTCTGCGCCACCTGTTGTCAAAACCTCTGTCGATATTTTGAGACAAACGTCCGGAATAGAAATTACCGTCTCTTCTTCTCATCACATGTCCGAGATTATAAATAAACAAAAAACTGAGTTCGAAATTTTTATAGGTAAACCTGTTTGTTAATCCACCAAACCAAAGCGGTTGTGAAGAACCCATGTGCATAACAGCATCCAAACTTGTGAGATCGCCGGGTAGTTTTACCCTGACTTGATTACCATTTTCATCAATGTTCCACACTTGCGGATCTCCAAGTGCATCCAAACCTGCCCATCTGAAAGCAAAAATACTCGAAGCTGCATAGCCCTGTAGGAAACTTTGATTTACCTTGTTTGTGGGTGTAATAGCAGTTTGGTTGTAAAGTTCCACAACTTTGTTTCTGTTATGCGTAAGTGTGAGTGCCGTTTGCCAACTAAAATTTCGGTTTTGTATGTTTCGAGTGTTCAAACTGAGCTCGAAACCTCTGTTTGTAAGTGTGCCAAGATTGCCAAGTGCTGTGTTCCAACCGGTGGTAGGATCTAACGGTACTTGACCTAACAAATCTGTTGTTTTTTTATCGTAGATATCAAGACTGGCGTTGATACGATGGTGAAACATAGATACATCCACTCCAAAATTTAGTGTTCTTGTTCTTTCCCAAACAAGCTGGTTGTTTGCTGGAGTTAAGATAACAAATCCTGTACCTAATCCCTGAAAATTGGCGTTGTTTCTTGCCTCAAGTATATCGAACGAGCCACCTTGCCCCGGACCGGGTGAATTACCACCCACGCCGTAGCTCAATCTCAAATTAAGACGGTTGATGTTGGAAATATTTCTCATAAAATCTTCGTGTCCCATATTCCATACTACACCCATAGCCCAAACAGGTCTGAATTGTACGCTTGGATCACTACCGAAAAGATTTGATTGATCGACACGAATACTGGCATTAAACGAATATCTGTTCAAATGGGTGTAAGAGGCATTTGAATAAAACGACACAAATCTGGTTTCAGCATCGGTTACAACAAACATTCTCTCAGGCAATGTTGCCCGACCTAATCCGCCCGGAACAACTAATACGCCTGAAATTCCTTCGGTTATCAATCTTCTTTCATCATAAAGTTGGTAAACTAACGTTTGCGGATTGAAACTTCTTAGGTTGGTTGTGGTTGTGGCTCTGTTGTTCAATCGGACTTCCGTTCCCACAAGAGCCGTAATGCTATGCCTTGCATTGTCGAAAGTTCGGTCAAGCGACAATTGATTTCTTACAGTCCAACTTCTTTCCGAGAAAGCAACACTTGTAAATCTCCCTCCATCCGGTTGGATGTGATAGGTTGGAGGTGCTCCGGGGATTGTAGGATGAGGCGTTGTAAATTGTGCAATCTCAAACAAGGTGCTGTGAGACCTGTGATCTCTGAATATCTCCGATAATCCGTTGTTGCGTTGATACTGGTAACGTCCTTCGAAATTAAGACCTTCCATCAATCTTATAGTCAAACCTGCATTTATCCTCGCATTAAGCGACGAGTTTGTGTTAAAGCCAAAACCAAGTTCATCCATCGGAACATAATCAAGGTTGAGATGGCTTCTTGCCTGTGCATCAAGCATGATGCTTTCATGGTATCTTAATGCTGCGTGAGAAAGGTTGTTGCCGTTTGCATCTCGAAGCATCATATAAGGCAGTAGGGTGTTTATGTCGGTAAATTCCGGCAGAAGGCCGTTGTTGCCACTTGTTAGCACCAAGTTGGTGGTGAGGTCAAAACTTAGCCATGGTCTCATATTAAAATCTTGACGCACATTCAGCGCATATCTGTTGGTGTTGGTCAAGGAAACGCCTTGGTTATGTTCGTGCATAAACGAACCATGTATGGAATAATTACTGCTTCCGCCCATAATCGACACGTTATTTCTAATAAGAAAATCGGGTTGCATGAGCAAGTTTTCGATTTGCGAGCGGTTGTTGAGTTCTGCAAGTTCTGCAAGCCTTCTGTTGCGTTCGCCTTCGCTGATATTGCCTAGGAGAAATTCATACATCGGAACTTCGTGAGGAAGTATCAACGGAAAAGAATTTCCACTCAAACCGAGGTTTCCGCTCATGATACTGTTGTAGGGAAATGTTACAGGGTCGAAAATTTCGCGAGCAGTTCGTACAAACATATCACTCGGCATAAAGTTGAGATAATCGAAATCGGGGCGCCCTCTTACTGTAATTGTTCCGCTGTAACTTACTCTAAACCTTCGGTCAGTGTCGCGTCCACGCTTTGTGCTGATAACAACAACACCATTAGCTGCTTGTGCACCCCAAATAGAAGCTGCTGTCGCATCTCTGAGTACGGTAACAGAAGCTATGTCGTGCTCGTTTATCATAAGGTCTACATTTTCAGCCGACATCGGCACACCATCCACAACAAATAAAGGTTGTCGGGCTGCATTAACCGAATTGGTACCACGTATCAAGAATCTATCCTCGCCAGTACCGTGATTGACACTAAGCCCTGTAGTTAAACCTTCTAAACTTCCTATTATGCTACCACCCAAGGCTGCTCTTTCGGCTATGCTTTGTCCCGATACGATACTGTATGCTCCTGCACTACGCTCACGCGAAATGGTTTGAAAACCTGTTACAATGACCCCATCAAGTTCCGTTGCTTCCAATCTCATTCTTACAGACAAATGCGTTGCTGACCCAACCGGTATTTCCATGGTTTCAAAACCCATATACGAAATTCTAAGTACGGTTTCATCAGAAGGAACCATAATCGAAAAATCACCATCCATTGAAGACACTACTCCCGTGGTGGTTCCTTCTATCATTACAGTAACAAAAGGCAAGGTTTCGCCTGTTGTTGCACAAACCACCCTCCCGGTAACCTGCCGTTGTCGATTGGGGGTTGTGGTTACCGGTGCTTCTCGTTCGGGTGGTGTCGAGGGACTTAACACAATCTGCCTTCCGCTGATGGTGTAAGTAATGTTGTTTTGCGTGAACAATTCGCCCAAAATCGCTCTTAAAGGTTGTGAACTGACTGTTATCGAAACAGGGTTGGATGCTCCGATTGCATTGTCGTTGTACACAAATCTGTAATCGGTTTGATTTTGAATTTCTCTTAACACTTCTCTGAGAGGTGTGTCTGTAACGTTCAGTGTAACATTTTGGGCTACAACGTTCTGCGAAAGTAGTCCGGCCAAACAGACCAAAATTAAAGTTTTTTTCACGTGAATGTATTTGGTGTTTCTATACCAAATATACAAAAAACTCCCCCAACACCCTCAAAAAAAAATTACTGCAATGAAAATTTTAATGGCTCAAAATTACCGTTCCATTGGCAATTTGATAATCAACCCCGGAGGTTATTCTCAAAAAATCAAGCACTTGTGTAAGTGATTCCGATCTGAATTCTGCTGTAAATCGTTCGTTCAAAATTTCGGATGATTCAACAACAATCTGAACGCCATACCAACGCTCCATCCTTCGAATCACCTCCGACATTCGTGTGCCATCGAACACCAAATAGCCATCTCTCCAAGCGGTATTCAAATGCTCATCCGGATTTTTTATCAAATTAAATTCATCTTGCCCGTCCACAATATAAACCTTCTGATTGGGTAGCACGTTAAACCTTGCTCTATTGTTTTCATTGATGAGCTGCACCTCTCCTGAAATCAAATGTAATCTGAATGATTCGTCGTTGGTGTATGTTGAGATGTTGAAGCGAGTTCCGGTTACCCTTGTTGTTATGTTTCTATTTGTTCTCACGTACAACGGTCGATACGCATCACTACGCACATCAAAAAATGCTTCACCATTCAACTCTACAACCCTCGCTGCATACCCAAATGCTGCAGGAACTTTTAGTGAAGAATTGTTGTTAAGCCAAACCTCGCTGCCATCGGGCAAAACCACCCTGCCTTGCACGCCGGAAACGACTGTATATTCTATGATGGAGTTTAAATGAGCAGATGAATCCGCAAGGGTTGGAGTTAATGCTTTTTCGTTTCTTGACGAGAAATATTGATACACAACCAGACTCATAAGCGGAATAATCAATATCGCTGCCGCACGGCTAAAAACCGTTGCAAAATTCAACCGACGACGATAACGCCTTCCGAATTCCTTCATCGCATGTTCAGGTGCATCCGTATTAGGAAAGCCCAAAAACACTTGGTCTAATTTTTCTGTTACTTTTTTGTCCATATTCTTCATGTACACTATATACAAATTTGCTATCCTATACCCTCAAAAAAACTGCAGCAATATCCGAAGAACACTAATAACACTCCAATGTAGTGAGATAACTTACGGCGGAATATCTTTAGCGCTGTGCTCATATACCTTTCAACCGATTTCTCGGAAACCTGCAATTTTCGGGCTATTTCCGGATAAGTCATTCCGTGTTTTCGGCTGAGGATAAAGGATTCTCGAACATGCCCTTCTAGAATGTCGTATGTTTTATCTATGATGCGCTCCATGTCCAAAGCATCAATTCGAGACGTTAAATCTTCACTTTCCAATACGGTTAATTCGAAATTGTCTTCTTCTTGTCCGATTGTGCCCCTTTGAAATCGAGTTTGAAACTTAAGGGCATTGATGATTTTATTTTTTGCGATGGTGTAGAGATAAGCCCTCATGTTTTTGGCGGGGTCGAGTGCATGCCTATTTGCCCAAAACGTAAGGAATGATTCTTGCACAATATCCTCAGGCAGCAAATTACTGTTAGTTGTGAACGAAGAAACAAAATAGCGCAAATTGTTATATTCAGCTCGATAAAACAGTTCAAACGCAGCCATGTTCCCCTCAATTATAGAGAGGGTGAAGTTATATGTTTGTGTTTTTTTGATAAGTCTGTTCAATCCCCACAGCTACAGAGCAAATTTCTGTCTCCGTAGGCATCGTCTACACGTCCTACGGTAGGCCAGTATTTGTCGTCGTG
>Ga0123353_10015518_pt1 | contig 11074 bp, 10 predicted proteins | sample TergutLab28metaG_3_FD_92763 | JGI IMG/M metagenome (GOLD analysis project Ga0123353, IMG submission 92763) | Labiotermes labralis P3 segment gut microbial communities from Petit-Saut dam, French Guiana - Lab288 P3 | ecosystem: Host-associated > Arthropoda: Insects > Digestive system > Gut ... | reverse complement strand
TCCGCCGGCGCGGGGGCGTCCTCGTCGGGGATGAAGTCGCCCAGCAGGCTGTCCTCCTCCTCGCCGATGGGGGTTTCCAGGCTCACGGGCTCCTGGGCCACGCGCATGATCTCGCGCACGCGCTGGGGCTCCATCTCCAGGCGCTCGGCTATCTCCTCCACGGAGGGGTCGCGGCCGTTTTCGTGCAGCAGCTGCGTGTTGGCCTTCTTGACTTTGTTGATGGTCTCCACCATGTGCACGGGGATGCGTATCGTGCGGGCCTGGTCGGCGATGGCCCGGGTGATGGCCTGCCGAATCCACCATGTGGCATATGTGGAGAACTTAAAACCCTTCGTGTAATCGAACTTGTCCACGGCCTTGATCAGCCCCAGATTACCCTCCTGGATCAAATCCAGGAACTGCATGCCGCGGCCCACATAGCGCTTGGCGATGCTCACCACCAGGCGCAGATTGGCCTCGGCCAGACGCTTTTTGGCGTAGGGGTCGTCGTCGGCGATACGAATCGCCAATTCAATTTCTTCCTCGGGGGTGAGCAAAGGCACCCTGCCAATCTCCTTGAGATACACCTTCACCGGGTCGTCCAGCAGCTGGTTTTTGTCGTCCACCGCCAGGCTCACGTCGGCCTCCTTGGGCGGCTCCAAATCAAAATCCAGGGTGAGGTCGGCGAAATCATCGATGATCTCTATGCCCTGCTTCTCCGGTGTCTCGTAGAGCCTGTCCAGCTCCTCCAGGTCCACGGCCGTGTCCAGGAACACCGCGTCGATCTCCTGCGCGGTGACCTTGCCGGTGGACACCCCCTTGTCGATGAGGGCTTTCACTGTGCCGACGGTTTTCTTTTCTTCCATGTCAGTTTCCTCCTTCAACGATTGCCGAAGGCAATTGTTTGTGATTTTGCTTCAATTTGCCAAACAGGTCCAAATATGCCTCGCGCTCCATGGCGTTGACATTGATATCCTCTGTCTTCTCCCCCAGCAGCTTCTGCGCGCAGCCCTCGCACTCCTGCCACGGGTTCGCGATATTCTCGCAGGCCAGCTTCATGCGCATGGCCTCGTCCTGCTCCTGCTGCGTCAACGCGCCGGTCAATAGCTCCGGCTCTATCCCCTGCCCCTTTTCCAGCCTGGCAAAGAGCTTTTCCGCCAGCTCCCGGTTGAAGGGCGTCACGAAATCCCCCGGGGATAGTGTTTCCCGCAATTTCAGATAAAAATCCGGGTGGCGCAGCAGCAGGCCCAGCAGGCGTTCCTCGGCTTTGGCGGCGGCGGGATGCAGCCCGCGCTGCGGGTCGATTTTTACGCTGCTTTTATTTTGAATCTGCATGAGCTCTCTTTGCAGCTCGCGTTCCTGCCGCCGCGCGCCGCGCTTGCGCTGCTGCTCCACTTGGGATAAAATCGCGTCCTTGTTCACCTCAAGTTCCTGCGATAGACGCCCGGCATAGATATCAAGCTCAATTTTTGAGCACCGCACAAGCACTTTTACGGCTTCTTTTAGATAGTCGGCCTTGCCCGCCGGGACAGACAAATCCAGATCCCCTCTTGCGGCCAGCAACTGGAACTCGATATCGTTGGCCGCGCCCTCCAGCAGCTGCCGGTATTTCTCCGCGCCGTAGGTCTGCAAAATTTCGTCTGGGTCCTTCCCGCCGCTGAGTTTTAAGACACGAATCTTCAGGTTCGTCTGCCCGAGCACCTCCAGGGCCCGCTGGGTGGCGCGCTGCCCGGCCTCGTCGGCGTCGTAGCTGAGCACCACCTCGCCGGCGTATCTCGACAGCAACTGGGCCTGGTCCCGGGTGAGCGCCGTGCCCAGGCACGCGACAGCCTCTTTAAAACCGTGCTGGTGCAGGGCGATGACGTCCATGTAGCCCTCTACCAGGATCAATCTGCCGCCCCCCGTATTTTTGGCGAAGTTCAGGGCGTAGATGTCGCGGCCCTTCTTGTATGCCAGGGTATCGGAGGTGTTGATGTACTTCGGCTTGCTGTCGTCCAACACCCGGCCGCCAAAGGCGATCACGTTGCCCCGCAGGTCCAGGATGGGCACCATTACACGATTGCGAAAGCGATCATAATAGGAGGTCTTGCCGTTTTTATCACTGCGGGAAACCAGGTTGGCCTCCACCAATTCTTCCGGCGCATAGCCCCGGCCGCGCAGATGATCCAGCAAATTGCTCCAGCCCTCCGGCGCGTAGCCCAGGCCGAAATGCTTCACCAGCTGCGGCGTGAGTTTTCGCCTGTTCAGCCAGTAGTCCAGCCCCGGCAAGCCCGGCTCCTTCAGCCGCGAATAAAAAAACTTGGCGGCCTCCCGGTTGGCTGCAAGGATACGCAGGCGCTTTTTCGCCAGCCCGTCATCGTAGTTGTCCTCGGGCAGCTGCATGCCCACGCGCTGGCTGAGGGCCTTCACGGCCTCCACGTAGTCCAGGCGCTCCATACGCATCAGAAACGACACGGCGTCGCCCCCCGCGCCGCAGCCGAAGCAGTAGAACGAGCCGGAGTCCGGATACACCGCGAAGGAGGGCGTCTTCTCGTTATGGAAGGGGCACAACCCCATCAGCGTGCGCCCGCTGCGCCGCAGGGGATTGACATAGGGCGAAATCAGCTGTTCTATGTCCGCGCGCAGGCGTAAATCCTGTAAGTAGGAATCGGGGATGGCGATGGCGGGTGGCCTCCTTTCAATGCTTAATTCTTAATGCTTAATGCTTAATTGTTTTTGCCATAGTCATTGCGCTTAGGACAATTAAGCATTAAGCATTCAACATTAAGAATTAGCTACACCTCCGCCTGCGCCTTCACCATCGCGATCACCTCGTCCACGCGCATGATGAGCTCCTTCGCGCAGGTCTTCGCACCCGGCTTGTCCGGCATAAAGGCCTGCGAAACGAAGCGGATGAACCGGGCCAGCCGCAACCGGTCGCCCAGGCGCCAGATATGGAAATGGGACAGCGTCAGCGCCAGGGTGCGCAGGTCCAGCAAAAGGGCGTCGCGCGCCTGGTCGTCGGCGCCGTCGGCGTACTTGACCTTCTGGCGCACGGCGTTGAACTCCGCGATGATCTTCTCGCGCTGCTGCAAAAAGCGCTGCTTGCCCAGGGAGCGGTCGATCTTGCCGCGTATGTTCAACGTAGTCAGCAGCGTGATCAGCGTGAAAGCGAAGCCAATGACGCAGATCCAGTTGACAAAGGTCTGGCTCATAGTATCCTCCATGATTTTGGAATAAAGCACGCCTCGAAGGTGTGTACGGCAAAGCGGTCGGTCATACCCGCGATGTAGTCCGCCGCGGCGCGCCCGGGGCCCTCCCGCTCCACGATGGAGCGGTAGTCCTCCGGCAGCCTGTCGGCGTGGCCCTCAAAGTACCGGTACAGCCATACGATCATGTCGATGGCCTTGGCCTCCTCGCTCTTGCACAGGGGGTTGGTATACACGCGCTCGAACATGAAGCTGTGCAGGAACTCGAACGCGGCTGCGGTTTCGCTATCCAGGGCGATGGCATCAACGCTGCCTCGTACCGCCGAGCGCACCAGCGTGTTGATGCGCGCGCTCTTCGTCCCGCCCAGGGCCTTTTGTACGGGCAGCGGGATATCGCTTTCCCTGAGCACCCCGGCGCGCACGGCGTCGTCGATGTCGTGGTTGATGTAGGCCACCCGGTCGGCCAGGCGCACGCACTGCCCCTCCAGGGTATCGGCCTGGGGACCCGTGGTGTGGCGCTCTATGCCATTGCGCACGCCGTCCGTCAGGTTCAGGCCCCGGCCATTTTTTTCGAGGCTGTCCACCACGCGCAGGCTCTGCTCGTAGTGGCGGAAGCCCGGGGCATACACGCTGTCCAGGGCGCGCTCGCCCGCGTGGCCGAAGGGCGTGTGGCCCAGATCGTGCCCGAGAGCCACGGCCTCCGTCAGATCCTCGTTGAGGCGCAGAGCTCTCGCAATCGTTCGGGCGATCTGCGCAACTTCCAGGGTATGCGTCAGGCGCGTGCGATAATGATCACCCTCGGGCGAAAGGAACACCTGTGTCTTGTGCTTGAGCCTGCGGAAAGCGCTGCTGTGCAATATGCGGTCCCGGTCCCTTTGAAACGCCGTGCGGATCTCACACCCCGGCTCAGTACGGGCGCGTATCGCCTCGTCGGAGAAAGCCGCCCGGGGCGAGAGGATTCCGTGCTCCAACTGGCAGGCGGATTCGGCGATTGTCATGGGTTTCCTCCCCTCATACCCTGTTATACGCGCAAAAATCAAAATTTCCTGCAAGAAAATTTTAAATTAACTCTTTTCTTTGTGCCGAAGATCATGTATAATAAATCTAGTACGGGTTGCGGAGGAGAGCGGTGTGGAAAACACGGAGAAACGCAGGGTAAGCCTGACCATCTGCGGGGTGGACTATGTCCTGCTGTGCGAGAAGGACGAGGACTACATGCGGGCGCTGGGCGCGCAGCTGCACGACGCCATCACCCGCATGCTGCGGGAAAACGGACGGGTCTCCGCCACGCAGGCGGCCGTGCTGTGCGCGCTGCAGGCCATGGACGATGCCCGCGAGGCCCAGACCTCCGCCGAGAATTTACGGGCGCGTATTCAGGATTACCTGGAGGACGCCGCGCAGATGAAGAAGGAAGCGGAGCTTTCCCGCCATGAGGCGGAGCGGCTGCACCGTGAAATCGCGGAGCTGAAGAAATTGAAGGGATAGGGCGGATTTGACTATCTGAACGACATCAATGTCGTTTTGCTCAAAACTTAGTATTGGAGCCCCCATGACCCCCGAACTCCTCGCCCCCGCCGGCAGCCCGCAAGCCCTCCTCGCGGCCATACGCTGCGGGGCCGATGCGGTATACCTCGGCGGCGGGGCGTTCAACGCGCGGGCGGGCGCCCGGAATTTTTCCCGCGATGCCCTGGAAGAAGCGGGCCGCCTGTGCAAATCGCACAATGTAAAGCTCTATTTCACGCTGAATACCCTGCTGTCCGGCAGAGAACTGCCGCAGGCTCTCGCCCTGGCGCAAGAGGTCATACGAGCCGGGGCGGACGCCGTCATCGTGCAGGACCTAGGGCTGCTTCGCCTGCTGCATGAAGCCTTCCCCGATTTGCCGCTGCACGCCTCCACGCAGTGCTCGGTGCAGACGGCGGCGGGCATGGCCCTCTTAAAAGAGCTGGGCGCGGCGCGCTGCATCGTGCCGCGGGAATTGACACGCGGGGAGCTGACTGCCCTGGCCGCATCCGCGCCGCTGGAGCTCGAAGCCTTCGTCCATGGGGCGCTGTGCATGTCGGTGTCGGGGCAGTGCCTTCTGAGCTTTGCCCTGGGCGGGCGCAGCGGCAATAAGGGCACCTGCGCCCAGCCGTGCAGGCTGCCTTTTTCAGTTGACAGTGGACAATTGACAGTTGACAGTTGTGGCCTGAGCCTGAAGGATTTATCCCTGCTGGAGGAGGTCAATCGCCCGCCGTTGAGCCAGATGGCCGCGCTGAAGATCGAGGGGCGGCTCAAGCGCCCGGAATACGTCGCCGCGGCGGTGACGGCCTTTCGCCACGCCCTGGACGGCACAGCTTCCCCGGTAAGCGGCGATGAGCTGCGGCAGACCTTCAGCCGCTCGGGATTTACGCAGGGATATTATCAAGCCGCGCGTGACAAGAGTATGTACGGCGCGCGGCAAAAAGAGGATATCGCACCGCAGGAGACCCTGCGGCGCATGGCCGCGCTTTATGCAAAAGAAGTGCCGCGCGTGCCCATTGTTTTTTACTTTTGCGGCGTGGTCGGCGAGCCGGCTTCGCTCACCGCCAAAGCGTTGGGGCACAGCGTTTGCGTACAGGGAGAAACCCTGGAGCCGGCGCAGACGCAAGCCCTCACACAAGCCAGTGTGCGCCGGCAGCTGGAACGCCTCGGCGGCACGCAATTTTACGCGCGGGAAGTTCGCGTTGATTTGCAGGACGGGGCGTTTATTCCTATGGGGCAGCTCAACGCGCTGCGGCGCCAGGCGCTGGCGGCATTGGAAAACGAAATCTGTAGGGGTGGCATTCTTGCCACCCGCGCACAAAAAAAACTTGCTACCCGCACACAAAAAAAACTTGCCACCCGCGCACCTGTCGAAATACATGCGGGCGGCAACTACTTTTGCGCAGTTACGGCTCGCAAAAGTGCCGCCCCCACAGCCTGGTTCGTCGGGGAGACATTGCGCTTTCTCTCACATATGCAAATACCCTATAATATTCCGGAACACGCGCAAATCTTTCTTCCCTGCGATACCCCGCCGGAAATATTATCAAGGCACCGTGCGCAAATCACTATCCCGGCGGGGGTGTTCGGCGATTGCGATAAAATTCTCGCGCAGCTGCGCCGGGCAAAAGAGTCGGGTGCTTCCCTCGCCATGGCGCAGACTCTGGACGGCGTCGCGCTGGCAAAAGAAGCCGGGCTCCTCCCCATCGCGGGCGAGGGCATGAACATTCTCAATAGCGCAAGCCTGGAAGCCCTGCGAGATTTGGGCTGCGCGGGCGCGTTAGCCTCGGCGGAGATCACTCCGGCGCAGATCAGGGATTTGCACGCACCCATCCCAATAGGCGCAATGGTCTACGGCCGCCTGGCGCTGATGCTCTGCCGCAACTGCCCGGTCAAAGCGCAGATCAGCTGTAAGGCCTGCGCCAACAGCAAAAGTTTAGTTGACCGCAAAGGCGTGGCCTTCCCCGTGCGTTGCGAAAATTCGTGCGCGCATATATATAACTCCCGTCCGCTCTGGCTGGCCGACGCGCAGGAACAGCTACCGCCCCTGGACTTCCGGCTCTATTCCTTCACCACGGAAACGCGCGGGGAATGCGCCGCGGTTTTGCGGGCATATCAAAATAGTGAAGCGAGAAAAGGCGAATTCACACGGGGGTGGCTGAAATAAGATGAAATTCGTATTGATCATCGGCCCGCAGGCGGTGGGAAAAATGACCGTGGGGCAGGCTCTGGCCGCGCGCACCAATCTGAAGCTTTTCCACAACCACGAGACCATCGAGCTGGTGCGGCCACTGCTGTCCCTGGACCGGGCAGAGGGCTGGGCGCTTGTTATGGAACTGCGCGAGAGCGTGTTCCGCCATTTCGCCCGCAGCGGGCAGTCTGGCATGATCTACACGGGTCTGTGGTATTTCGACGAGCCCGAGGACCGTGTATACTACGAGGGCATCTTCGACCTGTGGCGGGAGGAATGCCCCGAGGTTGAGATTTACATCGTGGAGCTTCAGGCCGATCTGGAAATCCGCCTGGCCCGCAACCGCACGGAGAACCGCCTGCTCCACAAGCCCAGCAAGCGGAACTTTGAATGGTCGGACGCCGACGTGCGGGGCAGCGCCGCGAGCCACCGCCCGAACTCCCTGCCCGGCGAGATCACCGAGGCGAACTATCTGCGGCTGGATAATACAAATATGAGCCCCGAAGAGGCCGCGGCGGCGATTGTTGAAAGGTTTGGGTTGTAGCGGCGCATGTAGGGGATGGCCTTCCGGACGTCCCCGGGCATTTGCCACCTTGACAACCCGCCACTTTTGTGCTATGCTTATTATGAGAAGATATCTGTAAGGGCGGCACTCTTGCGAGTCTAGCTGCGCAAAAGTAGTTGCCGCCCATGCAAATACGAAAAATCGTGCTGCACTAAAAGGAGCTTCCTATGCCCAACCCCGGCGCAACACAGATACTCGGGCGCTTATCGCTGCTGTTCGCGTTGATCCTGGTCAACGCGTTTTTCGCCATGAGCGAGATCGCGGTGATCTCCCTGAATGAAACCAAGCTCGAGCGCCTGGCCGCCGACGGCAGCCGCAAGGCCCGGCGCATCCGCGCCCTAACAAAAATTCCCGGCCGTTTCCTATCGATGACCCAGCTGGGCGCAACCCTGGCAAGCTTTCTTGCGGCCGCCGCCACGGCCCGCAGCTTCAGCGCACCGATGGAAAATCTGTTGGCGAAAATCCTGCCGGGCAATGTGGCGGCCCTCCTCGCCACGTTGCTGCTCACCCTGGCCATCGCGTATGTCTCGCTGGTGCTGGGGGAGCTGGTGCCCAGACGCATCGCCCTGAAATATCCCGAACGCATCGCGCTGGGCGCGGCGGGCTTGCTCGGCCTTTGCGCCGGGGCGTTCCGGCCGCTGGTGTGGATTGTGTCCACTTCCGCCAATGGCGTGCTGCGCCTGCTGGGGATCGACCCCAACGCCGACGCGCCCCCCGTGACGGAGGAGGACATCCGCATGCTGGTGGACGCCGGCGGCGAAAAGGGCGTCATCGAGGAGACCCAGCAGGAGATGATCCACAAAATCTTCGAGCTCGACGACCTGGACGCCGGGGACATCATGACCCACCGCACGGATATCGTGGGCGTGGAAGCCGCCGACCCCCTGGAGAACGCCGTGCAGGCCGCCATGCGGGAGGGCTGCTCGCGCCTGCCGGTATATGAGGACGACCTGGATAACATCATCGGCATGATTTACATCAAGGATCTGCTGCAATACGTGGGCCGGGAGATGCCCGGCAAAACCCCGCGCGAGGTCATGCGCGAGGTCCATTTTGTCCCGGAGAGCAAGCGCTGCGGTGAGCTGCTCAAGGAGATGACCGCCCGGCACATACAGATCGCCGCGGTGGTGGATGAATACGGCGGCACGGCGGGCCTGGTGACCCTGGAGGACGTCCTCGAGGCCATCGTGGGCAGCATACAGGACGAGTACGACCACGAGGAGGAGGACATCTCCAAGATAGACGAGAGCACCTTCCTGCTGGAGGGCACCACTGCCGTGGAGGAGGTGGCGGAGCTCACCGGCGTGCCCCTGCCCGAGGGCGACTACGACACCATCGCCGGCTACGTCATCCGCGAGCTGGGCTATCTGCCCCGGGCGGGCGAGCATCCCGAGGTGGAGTACCGCGGGCTGAAATTCACCGTGGAGGAGGTGGAGGACAGGCGCGTGGCGGTGATCAAGGTGGAGATTGGGGAGGCTGAAGAGGAGTAAATCAGGCAATCTTCTTCAGGTAGTTTTGCAGCTTTTTATCAAAAGTGAAGATTTGAAAACCCTGCATCTGATAGCCGGACAGAACGCAATCCACGAAGTCGAGTTTCGTATTACCATAGGCCTCCACAGCTTGTGCAAGAATTGTGGATTGCATCGATGATACATTTCTGTCGTTTAGGAAGACTTGAATCGCGTCAAGAATTTTTGCGCGGGGCGTTTTATAAACCTTGTCAAGTACATATATAACCTCAGCGATCACTTCGGTGGCTGCAAGGCATCGGTTACGTTCAAGTAGACCTGTCACCTCTCCGGCCTGCGCCTCATTGTCATGCAAAACATAGCGAAGAATCGCGTTAGCGTCAAGGATTACCATGCTTCTCCTCCATAGCTTTTGCCCACGCATCCTCTTCCATCGGAATCAATGCCGGATTGGCATATTCATGCAATATACCCAATGCGCTGTGCGAATTTTTCGCTTTCTCCTGCGGCTGTCCACCCCATCGCAGATCAAACGGCAGCCCGCCCAAGTTGCGGGATTGGTGCAGGAAAATGTTGATCGCCTCTGTCAGACTCATGCCGTAGCGGGAATAAATCGCCTCCACGTCCGCCTTTACCTGCGGATCAATCCGTATATACATGCTTGCTGTCTTTGCCATGTCAATTGCCTTCTTTCTTTGGTTCTACCTCTATTATATCACGATATAAATACAAATGCAATACTTTGTTATGAACACGAGGCCCATCATGAAAAAAATTATCTCTCTCATAACCACCCTGGCCCTGCTCTGCGGCGCCGTCGCGCTCCTGCCCGGCTGCGACTGGTTCAGGAAAAAGCAAGCGCCGCGCGTGCCCACCACCTATCCCTTCGTGTTCGTCCACGGGCTCAACGGCTTCGGCGACGACTCGGATAACCCGGCGGTATCCTACTGGGGGGGCACCGCGGGTACGCTGCTGCCCGCGCTGCGGGAGCAGGGCACCATGTGCTTCGCGCCCTCCGGGAACCCCATGGGCTCCGCCTGGGACAGGGCCTGCGAGCTCTACGCCTCCCTGGCCGGGGGGATCGTGGACTACGGCGCGGCCCACAGCGCCGCATGCGGCCACGAGCGCTTTGGCACGGACGACGGCGAGCCCCTGTTCGCCGACTGGGGCACCGTGGACGAAAACGGCAACCTGCGCAAAGTGAACCTCATAGCCCACAGCTTCGGCGGCGCGGCGGTGCGCATGCTGTGCGCGCTGCTGCAAAACGGCGCGCCCGAGGAGCAGACCCTGTCCGGCGCGGACTGCTCTCCCCTGTTCATGGGCGGCAAGGGGGACTGGGTGTTCAGCGTGACCTGCCTGGCCGCGCCCCACAACGGCACCAGCCTGCTGACCATCCTGGACGTCAACCCGCTCATCAGCAGCCTCGCCTCGCTTTTAAGCCGTGACAGCATGGACGGCATCCTGTCCCGGCTGGGCTTCACTTGGGGCGGCATGGGCATAGGCGAGGTGTTACGCGCGGCGAAGACCATGGACACCGCCTATTATGACCTGACCCTGCCGGGGGCCAAGGCGGTCAACGCGCTCACCGGCAGCCTCTGCCCCGAGACCTACCTGTTCTCCTATCCCGTGGACGGCACGGAAAACGGCAAGCCAAACAGCGACATGACCACGCTTTATCACCCCCTAGGCTGGCTCATGGGGAACTTCACCAGCCCGGAAAACGGCATAGACGACGCTTGGAAGCCCAATGACTGCCTGGTGAACACCATCTCCGCCACCTATCCCTTCGGGGAGCCCAACCAGGCCGTCGCCGACCCCGCCGCCCTGGCCCCCGATTCCCTAAAACCCGCCACCTGGTATGTCCTGCCCACCGTGCGGGGCGACCACGGCTCCGTCATCGGCCTGGGAAGGTCCATGGACCAGACCCTGCCGCTGTACACCGAGATCATCCGCCGCGTGGACGAACTGAGCCGGCACGTGACATCCTAGATGTAAGATATTAGATTTTAGATTTTAGATTTTAGAAGCGGGCGGTTAAACCGTCCGCTTCTAATTATCTAAAGCTGTTTTAGACGGTAGTAGTGATATTTCGCTTGCGGGCGGCTGACACGCCGCCCCTACAGATAAGTTTGCTGCCAAAACCGATAAAAACGCACCACCTGTAGGGGCGGCGTGCCAGCCG
>Ga0123353_10015515_pt1 | contig 11074 bp, 4 predicted proteins | sample TergutLab28metaG_3_FD_92763 | JGI IMG/M metagenome (GOLD analysis project Ga0123353, IMG submission 92763) | Labiotermes labralis P3 segment gut microbial communities from Petit-Saut dam, French Guiana - Lab288 P3 | ecosystem: Host-associated > Arthropoda: Insects > Digestive system > Gut ... | reverse complement strand
GGTGGTATTTTCATGAAAGTAGTGACAGAAACTGGTGCTCCTAAGTTCCAGCCCCAGGTATCACCAGCAAGAGTAGCTGCAGCAGTGTAATCATGAGTGGTGGATGGGATATTGGGAGATGGAGGACTACCTGTGGCATTAGCATGGACTAGTGAGGTATTGGTGGTTTCACTATTCATGCTGAGACTATAGCCTGTAGGGTTATTGGTAGATACTGTCACAGTGAGACCATTCTTGACTAGAGTACCTGATGGAGTAGGAGTAAGGGGCATAGTGAGTTCACTGTCTGGAGCATTGGTAGTGATAGATAGAACGCTTGTGACATGAGCCACTATGTCTACTTCTGTGCTTTCGGCGGAACTATTGCTGACAGAAAGGAAGGTGGTGCCGGAGATGAGAGCTAGGAGGAAACTGAAGAGGAAAAGACCAATTATGGAGAAGACGCCATTACTGAGTCTTGGCTTAAGCAACATGAGTTTATTATAAAGAGTCCTGGATTCCGGGTCAAGCCCGGAATGACTAAAAGGCGCCCGGAATGACTAAAAGGCGCACGGAATGACTGGATTGCCCGAACAAGTCGGGCAATGACCCCGCACCACTCAGCCCTACCGGGGGAGAAGTGCGGGGCGGGCGGGAGGATGAAATGTGTGGTATAATGCCACTTATGGAATTATTTATTTTGATAGTCTCCGTGTTGATTCTCGCGGAGACGACCTTTATGGTTGCAAGGAGTAGAATTAAAATCAACAGTAATCCGCGTCGGAAAGTGTTTGTCGATACGTCGGCGGTAATGGATGGGCGGATACTTCAGGTGGCAGAAACGGGGTTTTTGGGCGATGAATATCTGATACCGAAATCGGTAGTACGGGAGCTACAACTGCTAGCGGACAAGACAGATAGTGAGAAACGAGCGCGAGCGCGGGCGGGGCTAGATACGGTGAATGAGTTGGAGAGAGTGGTGGAGGCGGATTTTAAGATTTTTGCAGATGAGCCGGGGCGAGTGCAGGTAGATGAACGATTAATCGAGTTGGCGCGAGAACATAAAGGGATGATACTGACGAATGATTTTAATCTCGGTAAAGTCGCGAAGACGGAGCATATTGAAGTTTTGAATGTGAATGATTTGGCTCTGTCGCTGAGGCATGAGTTTTTGCCGGGTGAGAAATTTACGATTACGATTACGCAGAAAGGTAATAACGCTAATCAGGGAGTGGGGTATTTGCCGGATGGGACGATGGTGGTGGTGGATAATGCAAATGGCAAAATAGGAGAGACTCTTGAGGTGGAGTTTATCCGTTTTTTGCAGACTTCGGCGGGGAAGATGAGTTTTGCGAAAATTGCTAGACCAAAACGGAAGTAATTTATGGTGTGGGGGTTGGGGGTCGGGAGGCGGAGGCTTCGTTGACATAGCCGGCGGCGTCGCGGATGCGGACGACAACTTGGTTGAAGGTGGGGTTGCTGATAACGTGGGTGATGGAGAGGTTATTTGGCGGGGGGCCACTGGCAACAACATTACCGTCGACGATGACTTCGTAGAAAACAATGGTGTTGTGGGGGTTGATGGAGGGAGAGCCTCTGGTAAAGTCGGCATCGAGAGTGTAGGTGCCGTTGGTGTTGGGGGTAAGGCCGGTGATAGTGACAGTGGGGAGTGCTAGCTGGGAGCAGGAATGGAGATCGTCTACGATTTCATTTTGCCAGTTGTGGATGATTTCGTTGCGCTGGTCGTTGTCAAAATCTGCATCGCCAACTCTGAAAACTTCTTTTTTGCGGATGGGGTCGATGGATTTGTAGATGGTGATGACTCTTTGGGTGCTAGCAGGGGTGCAGGTGGTGGCGAGCTTTAGAGTGACGGTGTCGATGGTGATGCTAATTCTTTGGACGCCGGAAGTTTTTTCGTTGTACCAGCTGGGCCAGATGTCTTTATAGCCGTTGACGGTGAGGGTCTGGATGCCGGCAGGTTGGGGGATTTTTTGATTTTCCTTCCATTTGCCTTCGGGGCCGTAGATGTTTTTATGGACGGGCTCCATAAAATCGTTGGCGATGCGGCGGACGACGGTGTTGCTACCGCCAATGGGGCGGCCGTCGTGGTTACCGTTCCAGACGGCGAGGGCGATAACGGGAGAGTAGGTCATGAACCAGGAATCTTTGGCGTTGCCGCGACCATCGTCGGTGGTACCGGTCTTGCTAGCAGACCAGACGCCGGGAACTTTGAAGCCGAAGCTGTGGGCTTGGGCGCCGAAGATTGGGCTACGAGCACCGGGGTCGGCGAGGATGTCGGTGACCATGAAGGCGGTTTGCTCGTCGAGGACGCGGTCGCCGGCGATATCTTCCCAGCGGTCAATGATATCGCCAGAGCTGTTTCTAATCTCTAACCAGTAGACGAGAGGTTTGTAAACGCCGCCACGGGCGAGCGAAGCGTAGGCATTGGCGTGTTCGACGGGACGGACGGAGCAGCCACCACCGATAGCCATAGAGAGTCCGGCGTTCTCGCCGTAGGCACAGTAGGAGTGGTTACCGAGGCGGCGGACAACATCGAGGCTGTTTTCGATACCATTAATATATAGGGCTTTGACGGCGGGACGGTTGAGAGAGTTGCCGAGGGATTTACGGATGGGGATATCGCCAGCAGTCCAGCCGGTAGCGTTATTGATGCTACATTTGCCGATATAGCCGGCACAATAGATATCGTTGATGTTTTCGTCGCGGAGGATAGAGCCGGGGCCCCAGTTTTGACCCTCGCGCTGCATGAAAAGCGGGGCATAGTCGAGGACGGGTTTGATAGAGGAAGCGGGCTCGAGGAGCGAAGTGGCGGCATTGACTTGGCCGTAGATTGGGGTATCCCAGCTGATAGAGCCGACCATGGCGATGACTTGGGCCGTTTCGACATCGAGGGCGGCAAGAGTGGCGTTGTCGGAATTGTTGCTGCGGAAAAGGGCTTCGCCTTTGTCGATAGCGGCTTCGGCATATTCTTGGGCGCGGAAGTCAAGGGTGGTGGTAATAGTAAAGCCACCAGCACGGATGGTGCCAACGCCATACTTCTCTTCTAGTTGTTTTTTGACTTCGAGGACGAACCAGGGGGCTTTGATGTTTTTGTATTGGGACTCTTCGGGCAGAATTTGGTCGAGGATGGGGACGGCTTTGGCTTCTTTGGCCTGCTCGCGAGTGATGAAGTTCATATCGACCATGGCGTCGAGGATGTAATGTTGCCAGTAGATAAGCTCTTCGTTGCCGTCGTAATTGTAGGGGTTGAGCCAAGCGGGGTTATTCGGGAGGGCAGCGAGGAGGGCGGCCTCGGCGAGGGTAAGGTCGCGGGAAGATTTGCCGAAGTAGGTCTGGGCGCCGGATTCGACACCGTTTCTGCGTCCACCGAAGGGGGATTCGTTGAGATAAAGGGTGATAATTTGCTCTTTGTCGTACATTTTTTCGACTTCGAGGGCGAGAATGACTTCTTTGATTTTGCGCGGGATACCGGAGAAGTCGCGATTTTGGGCTTCGGCGGCGAAGCAGACTTGTTTGATGAGCTGTTGGGTGAGAGTGGAGCCGCCTTGGACGGATTGTCTAGTGAGGGTCATCCACATGGCACGGGCGAGACCGTTGAAGTCAACGCCGATGTGATTGTAGAAGTTGCGGTCTTCGCGGGCAACGGTGGCTTGGCGCATGTAGGGGCTGATTTCGTCGCCGTCGACGGTGAGGCGGTAATCGCCATCGCCTTTGTCTTCCCAGAGGACGACGTCGTTACGGTCGAGATAGGTGTTGACGGTGTCGGTCACTCTATCGGAGATGCTACCGCAAGCGTCGGCTTCTTTTTTGAAATAGAGGAAGAGGCCACCGACGACAATGATGGCGATGAGGACAGCGGCGGCGATGATTTTGAGGAGCATCAAGAGGCCGTCGCGAGAGAACCAAAACTTGAGGACGCGTTTGGGGTGGAGTTTGGCGAAAAACCGAAGAATTGGGTTTTTTGGAAGTTTGGCTAGGTCTTCGGCTTTTTTGCGAGAGCGAGTATCAGCTTTGACACGTCGCTTGTAGGCGAAGTTGGAATAGAGACCGACTTTTTTGGGCTTTCTGGCTTTGTTGGTTTTAGGTGATTTTGGCTTGCTCGCAGTTTTTTTAACCATGAGTAAAGTATATCACAAAAATGTGGTGTATGTATAGGGAGACGCGATGTAGGTGGAAAATAGGATTTTGGACTGGATTCGCCGGTCAAGCCGGCGAATGACGACAAAATGGTCGCGGGAATGACGGGGGGGGCGGGGCAGGCGGGAAGTTAGTTGAGGACGCAGCGGACGGCCATACCCATCTGTTTACTAGATCCAACTATACTGGGGTTGATGGTGGTGTTGGATAAGTACATGTGAGATGCATTAGCCGATGACTCTAAAGATGAACTCCAGTAGCGGCCAACTGAAGACGGAGTGGTCAGACCAGTACCGGTTGCACGATAGCCGCTACCAATACCCGAGAAAGATCCAGCTGGACGCCAGTTGAGGAAACGGTTGCCGCCCTGAGTAACGTCAGGGGTGAGATTTTGCCCATTCGTATACATAGCACTGTTTAGAATGGCAAACTCGTTGTAGGTATCGGTATGATTTGGGCTAGCACCAACCCGTCCTACGGGAAGTCGCCAGCCAGCCGGACAAATCGTACCGTTGGTGGTAGCCACTCCAGCTTGATTCGCAGCTGCGTTGTTCCCCTTAGATTCGCCTCCTACGCCGCCGGGTTTGCCTACGATGCCAGTACTGGCCATACTATTCCCAGTAGTACTCTCGGCTACGGAGCCGCAGGTTGGAGTAGTCCCACTATCTAAACCTACAGCGGCACACCAGTGGTAAAGGTAGGAAAGACATTCGCTCATCATCTCGACACTAGTACCGGTCGGGGTATTGGTACAAGGTATAGGGGTAGTGTCATTATACGATGCCTGAGTGTTTGGAATGATGTTGCCAACTCTGTCGGCTAGAGGGGTGGGGTTATTGTTGTTGGTGGTAATCCATTTCGTACTGGTGCTAGCAATCCAGGTTGAAGCAGCACTGCAGTTGGTGACAGTAGGGGCAGGGCTGTTCCAGTTGGTAGATCCACATGCCGTGGCGAAGGTGAGAGTATGGGTATCGCCATAGAAGTCAGAGCCACCATTGCTGGTGCCGCCTCCGTAGGCTAAGTTATCTATCATCCAGCATTTGTTATCTAGCATCTTTTTGATGCGGTAGACAGCGTTGTTTCTAGCGTCAGTCCAGATCTGAGCTAGTCCCATAGGCATAGCGGCACAAGTACTGCTGCTGAAGTCTTGCATGTTGCCTTTGCTGGAAGAGTCGTAAGTAACCCTACGGTTGCTATTGCTTTGTCCGAGAGTAGTACTGTTCATAACTACTGGATAAGTTGGGCCTGTACCGGTAGGTTGAGGTGGCAGAACACAACTGGCACTGGTACTAGATATTCTCCTATAGGAAAGGCAAGGTATTCCGCCTACTGTAATACCGTTGCCAGTACTGCTTAAGCCGCTTCCTAAGTCCCCTTCGATGTTGTCGAAGTCAGCTCCTGTTATGTAGATTTCTCCTCCAGTCCAGTTGGTGGAGGGAGAGATGCTAGTGATATAAAACCCAGGAGGAACATAATTGCTGGTTGCGGTGAATACTATGGTATTGGTGTAGGTTCCGGTAGCCATAGTGGAATTAATATTAGCCCCAAAAGTAACTAGGGTATTAGCGATGCTAGGATCTGCTTTATTATCCGAGTCAGAAGTTGTTCTGATGGTCTGGCTGTCATCGCTAGGTGGAATCTTGCTGAAGGTAGAGACGGAACTGGCTGCTCCTAGGTTCCATCCCCAGGTATTGGGAGCGAGCGTGGCGGGGCTATTATAAGGATTAGTAGTTGAAGGGATATTGAAGGTAGGAATAGTCTCATGCACCATAGTAGTATTAGTAGTTAGGCTATTCATGTTCAATGTATACCCTGAAGGGCTATTGGTGGATACTGTCACAGTGAGGTCTTGCTTGGCTAGAGTACCCGATGGAGTAGGCATAATGTCTAGCAGTAGCTCACCATTTACTGCGTCGGTGGTAATAGCTAGTACGTCATTTGCCTTGACTACTATCTCCACATCACCCTCTTCTGGAGTCTGACCGGGGCCTGGGGGGGTTGGGGGTGTTAGGCCGTTCCTGTTTAGCCATGACGTATAGAGGGTTGGTAAGGAAGTGCCCCAAGAACCAATATATGAGTATCCTCCACGACGTTCGGCACTTAAGTTTGCGTAGCTTGCTGGTAGATTAATTGTGCTGTCTGGGTTGTACTTATTGCGTAGATTCCCGCCACCTACGGGGGAGTGTGCAAAGCTCTCTAGGAATCCTATCGTTACTACGCTGCCATATGCCCCTTGCTCTGATGAAATTAGTGAGGGGGATCGCCTATCTACAAACAGTGGATCGAATGTCTCGATATCAATAAACCGTGCCCACAAACCTTTTGCACCCGGGCTTGGTACCAATGCCTTATTGATGCCAGTGCTAGGTTGGTGTAGATAGCCCAATATTTCAACGTGCGCCAAGAAGGCGACGGCGGCATGGACGGCGTTTTCGATTCCCGTCTGCATCGTTTGGCTGATGATTGTTCTGTCTTGATACAGTGTATCTATAGCCATCAGAAATCGTGCGACCATAATACTTTCGTAGCTCATGATTGACGGCGGTTCAAAATCCCGTGCCCATGTGGGCACTAGGGTAGTTCTCTCGTGTTTCCCAGCCCATGCCGTCAACATTTGCTGCCCATTCGAATAAATCTGCGAATCTAAGATGTTCTGTATCCCCTTCGTCAGAGATGTCTTAATCTGTGCCACTGTCGAGCCATCAATACTCCAGAAGCTGGCTGGGGTTCTAATTATATCCCTCCAAAAATAGAGTACGTTAATCATTACGTCATCGTTGTGTGTAATTTCTCCACTAAATCCAGTTGTCGCAGGTCGATAGAGGGCTTGCGTAAGACCGCCGTTGCTGTATTGTGAGTTCAGAACAGCGTTCAATCCCAACATGTAGCCGGTTTTGAACCGTTCAATACGTGTGGCCTGATACAGCCTGATTAGGTAGCGAATTTCTGGTATCGTTGCGCCGTTGTCTAGTGAAGCATCGATATTATCCTTTTGGGTAAGAATAAAATCTTTTTGTATTTGACTGACAAATACTCCCGTAAAATTAGCAGACCCTTGCCAACCACCGCTACTACGTTGAAATAGTAGTAAGTTGTCGGCCAGGCGAATGGATTCATCACTGCCGAACCATTGTTCTGCTTGATTGCTCATCTGGGCATTTTCTGTCAATATATCCTGATTGACATCTGCCCCTGCGACCACGACCAATGTCCCGGACTCGTTATCCCAGCCGATGGTAGTATACCCAATAGCATCGGCGAGTGTCCGCAGAGGTATGAAGAGTACGCCATGATGCGTCACGCCTGTAACTGTGTGTGATTTGCTATTGAATGTCGCTGTAATTGAGGTTCCGTTTTCCTGCCAGGCTACTGCACTACCCATGGCTCTTTTTGCGGCCGTCATCGGAACATACAGCACGCAATCGAAAACATATGGCGATACAAGAGCCACATCAACATCTCTCTCTACACCGTTGATGAATAGTCGTGGGCTGTTTTCTGTCATCACTACTCGTTGGAAGCTGTTGGACCAAGTTATGGTCTCATTCGCCACAGTTGGGAATTGTGAGCTGGTGGAGACACCACTGCCAGCAGGGAGAGAAGGAGGATTGTTTGCGGATTCACACGGTGGCGGGACGTCATTGCCATCGGGAGTTTCATCCCAAAACCCGGCTGGAACGCTATAGGCAGTAATGTTTGAAACTGTACCAACAGTATTATTGGTTTGGTTTGAAAGGGCCAAGGCGAGTCGGTTATCGAAAATCTGTGCTGAGCTAATAGCTACGTTGCGAATTGTATAAGCAGGGATTGGGTCATCTTCCCAGAAATACCTCAAAGTATATAGGTTCGTACCCGTCTTTTCGAAACCGAGGTGGACGGTATGGGGTTGCGATTTCCTAATGCCATCCCTAAATGCCCGTGCAGTCAATGTCCCATTCACTGAGCCAGCACCCCCAACAAAGACGTTGGCAATATGTTGGTCTATCGTGGTAAATGGAACTGTGTTTTTGGTATTTATAGCCATAATGTGTACGCCACTGACATTAGATAATCCGAAGCCATAGAGTATAGGTGCGATATGCGTATTCACGTCGTACCCCAGACCCACTAGTAGAACTGTGCCCTCGTTGTTACTTGTGTTTGTGATGTCGGCGGTAATCATAAAATGATCGGGGTAGGTGCCGCTCCATGCGGGCTGCAGGTATGTGCGGAATGCTGCGTTGGAGTACCATTTTGAACCGTATGCACCCGCGCCGTTATTGGCACCGTTTCCGTCGGAGCCACCGCCCCGTATACCAACCGTCAATCCACCGTCGTGCACTGCGATTAATCCGGTATAAGGTTGGCCTCCGGCTTGGAAATACAAAGTACCTGTCAGATTCTGCACTACGCCGATTAGGGTGTTTTTGGCAACATAAGACTCCTTTGTGTTGGTGGCAACTTTGACTACGACAAAACCAAGTACAGCAGCAAGGCAAATGAATATTATTGTGAACCGTAGGCGAAGTAATCTATTTCTCATAGCACACACCTAACTGCCATACCGGTTGTCTTACCATTATTCCCTATTGCAGCATCAATGCTGGAGCTGGTGAAGTACGCCTGTGTTGCGTTGGACGATGACCCTAACGACGAGCTCCAGTAGCGACCAACTGAAGATTGATTATTTAGGCCGTTACCGACTGCACGATAGCCGCTACCAATGCTCGAGAAGGATCCGGCTGGACGCCAGTTGAGGAAACGGTTGCCGCCCTGGGTAACGTCGGGGGTGAGATTCTGCCCATTTGTATACATGGCACCGCTCAAAATGGCAACTTCGTTGTAGGTGTCAGTATGATTTGGGCTAACACCTACTCGTCCTACGGGAAGTCGCCAGCCAGCAGGACAAATCGTGCCAGCCGTGGTGCTGTTTACACCGGATTGGTTGGCGGCTTGGTTGTTGCCCTTTGACTCACCACCTATGCCGCCGGGTTTGCCTACGATACCAGTTTTGGCGATATTAGTTGTGCTGTTGGGTGAGGTGTTGTCGGCGTTGGTGGATAATTCAGACACAGTGGCGCAGGTGGGGGTAGTAGTGCTATCTAAGCCTACGGCGGAACACCAGTTGTAGAGATAGGAGAGACATTCGCTCATCAGCTCGACGCTAGTACCAGTTGGGCTATTAGTGCAAGGTGTGGGAGGAGTGTCGGCAAAAGATGCTTGAGTATTGGGGATGGTATTGCCTTGCCTATCGGCTAGGGGAGTGGGGTGGTAGTTGTTGGTGGTAATCCACCTTGTGCTATTGCTAGCTATCCAGGTTGAAGTAGCACTGCAGTTAGTGACAGTAGGGGCAGGGCTGTTCCAGTTGGTAGATCCGCACGATGTGGCGAAGGTGAGAGTATGGGTATCCCCATAGTAGTTATTTGACGGGCTATCATCATTATTGAATCCAGGCTTAGTAGGGTTTTCGCCAGGATAGGCTAAGTTATCTATCATCCAGCATTTGTTATCTAACATCTTCTTGATGCGGTATTTGGCGTTGTTTCTGGCGTCAGTCCAGATCTCGGCTTTGCCCATGGTCATAGCGGCACAAGTGCTGCCGTCGAATTGTTGCATGTTGCCTTTGTTGGCTCCGTCGTAGGTGACGGTGCGATTGGTATTGCTTTGTCCTAGAGTAGTGCTAGTCATAACTACTGGGTAAGTAGCTCCTGTGGCTTTTGGTGGTAGAACACAATTGGCGCTCGTGGTGCTGATGATTCTGTAGGAAAGACATGGCGTGCCACCTACTGTGATGCCACTACCTGTACTGCTTAGGCCACCCCCTGCATCTCCTTCGATGTTTACGAAGTCAGTTCCTGTTATGTAGATTTCTCCTCCAGTCCAGTTGGTAGAGGGAGAGATGTTAGTAATATAGAATCCAGGAGGAACATAATTGCTGATTGCGGTGAATACTACAGTATTAATATAGGTACCTGCTACTTGAGTGTTGTCTAGTTTGGCTGCGAAAGTGAGCGTGGTGGCGTTGGATATATCTGTCCCGTCAGTCTCTCTTATTTGTCGTGGTGTAGAAAGACGCGGAATCGACGAGAAGGTAGTAGAAGATGTAGATTGCCCAGTAGTCCAGACACTTACTCCCCAAGTGTTGTTTTGTAGGGCTGCTGCTGATCCCCAAGAATTTGTAGTTGATGGGATGTAATATTCTACATTGGTGTCATTAACTAGTGGGACTAATGGATCGGTACTATCACTCATACTATGCATACTTAGGATGTACCCTGTGGGGTTATTAGTAGACACTGTGACCGTAAGGTCAGCCACTGCCTGAGCTCCACTTGGTGTTGAGGTGATATCTAATATTACTTGGCCGTTCACCGCGTTAGTGGTTACGGATAAAGTGCTACCGATATTAACGTTGATACTTGTGGCACGGCTTTCGGCGGAACTATTGTTGACGGAGAAGAATAACGAACCAGAGATGAAGGCAACAAGGAAAGTGAGACAGAAGGTGGAGAGAGCGACGACGCAATTTGTAGCGACTGTGGATTGCCCGGATAAACCGGGTAATGACTGGTTTTTTATTCTATTAGAGAGAGAGAGAGAGAGAGAGAGAGATTCATTACTAAGTCTTGGCTTAAGCGGCATGGGTATATTGTAGCACAGAAAAGCAAAATGCAAGCAAAATAGCACATGTTTTATAGAACATGTGCTATGGACTGGACTGCTGGTCGGGGCCCGGAATGACTAAGGCAAATTACCAGCTGCTGCGGCGGAAGGAGCCGCCACCACCGTTGCCACCGTAGCCGCCGCGGTTGAAGTTGCCTTTGGGGCGGTCTTCTTTGGGGCGGGCGATGTTGACGGTAAGTTGTTTGCCGTCTAATTCGGTGCCGTTAAGCTCGTCTATAGCTTTTTGATTGTTGGCTTCGTCTACGAATTCTACAAATCCAAATCCTCTGGATCG
>Ga0123353_10015514_pt1 | contig 11074 bp, 4 predicted proteins | sample TergutLab28metaG_3_FD_92763 | JGI IMG/M metagenome (GOLD analysis project Ga0123353, IMG submission 92763) | Labiotermes labralis P3 segment gut microbial communities from Petit-Saut dam, French Guiana - Lab288 P3 | ecosystem: Host-associated > Arthropoda: Insects > Digestive system > Gut ... | reverse complement strand
TTCGGCGACGCCCTCTTGAACTCATTAATCCGCCTGTCAAGCTCCCGCTTGATTTCCGCCTGTTCGGGCGTCATCTTCGCCACGTCCGTTATCACGCGCTTGTACGGCCTGCCCACGGCATTTTCCGTCCGACCGTTCTCCAGGAAATCCCTCTCTTCAAACGTGAGCGACTTGTCCCCCAGCACCTTCCCCGACGCGGTCTTCCTCGGCGCGAACTCCGGCATATCGTCCGCGAACACGACATCCATGTTCTGCCCGATGATGCGCCTCAACTCCGGCACGTTCACGAACGCGTTCAGGCGGTTCACGCTCTCATACGCCCCGGTCGGCTGGAGCTCGGTCTCGGACTTGACCGCCGCGAACGTGTTGAACCAGTTGTCCCAGCGCTTGATGTTCAACTGCTTCATCTCGCCGGACATGATGTAGCGGGACATGTTGTAAATCTCTGTGATGGTGTTCGTGATGGGCGTGCCTGTGAACAGGAAGATGTTCTTCCCCCCGTTAAGCCGCTTCACATACTCCGTGATGAAGTTCAGGCGGTTGCCCGCCTGGCTCGCGGCCGTGTTCAGCCCCTTCACGCGCTGGCGCGTCGCGACCGGGAGTTTCTTGAAGATGTGCGCCTCGTCAACGATGACCGCGTCAATCCCGAGGTCCTCGAAGAACACGGCGCCGTCTTCGGACGACTCTTGGGCGGCTTGCAATATATCCTGTAGAATCCTGTTGCGCTGTTTGACAAGCTCCTTTGCCGTCGGGCTTCTCCTGAGCTTGCCGTACAGTTTTTTCGCGCCCGCCTCCGAATCGCCCAGCGCGTCGTCCATGTCCTCGACCGTGACCTCCACCCCGTCTTTCAGCGCCGCCTCCATCGCCGCGTCTTCCAGTTCCCGCAGTTCCTCTTCCGCAAGGGACTGGAGCGTCTCCTGTTTCAGTTGCAGTTTCGGCATCACCGGGTGCGGCACGACGACCGCGTCCCAGTCCTGCGTCGCGATCCGCTCCAGCATCTCCTGCCGGGACTCCTTCGACAGGTTGTCAACGTACAGCACGTTAGCCCCCGGGTACATGGCCTGTATGCTGGAACACACGTCCACACTGTTCGCGTTGTGCGCCAATATCATCGGCTTCTTGAACCTGCCCAGGCGTTTCCCCTCGATGGCCAGCAGGCCCATCGTGTACGTCTTCCCCGTCCCCACCTCATGCGCGAACAGCCCCTTCCCGGTCATCAGCCCCCTGTACGCCGCATTGACCTGATGCTTGCGGAGGTTGAACGGCGCGTCGCCGCGTTTCAGGGCAAGGCCGGGGCAGGCCAAGTGGCCGCCGTCGAACGATGATGTTTTCGCCGCGTAGTTCACCCGCTCGTTGTACTGGCTCTCCAGCCGCGCGCGCCTCCCCTCGTCCTTCCATATCCAGTTCACAAACTCCGTGCGGACGGCCTCGACTTTCACCATTGCCGCCTCCGTCGCCTGTTCGTCCACGCAAGGGTTCTGGTTCTCGTCAAGGTGCCTCACGATGATGTCGGTGTTGTTCATCGCCGCCGCCATAGTTTTGCTGAACCCCGCCTCCGGCGTGCCCCACACGCTGTGGTATTCGGGCTTGTTGCTGAAACGGCCTGCGTCAACCTTCCACCCGCCCGGCGTCTCGGCGACGGTGATGCCCTCCTCGCTCTCCGGAACGTTCAGCAGGGATGCCATGAACGCGCGGTAGTCGCCGGGCGTTATCCACGGCGCGCCTATCTTGACGGATATGTCGTAGAACGGCGTGTTGTCGGGAAGCTCTTGGGTCAGTAACTCGATTGTCTTGTCCAGCCCCTCCATGCCGTTCTCTTTTGCGGTGGCCGCCTCCCGCAGTTTCTGCCTCACGTTCCCGCCCAGCAACGCGTCGCGGTGCTCGTAGGTATTGTAGGGTGTCTTGAATATCGCCCCGTTGCCGGAAAGTTCTCGGACGACCTCTTGCTCGCTCTTCCCCGAGAGTTCCGCGATGCGCCCCGTGTCCAACTCGATGGACTCGTTGCGCTGGAGCATATACGCGTCGCTGACCGTCGGGTTCTCGATGCGCGGCGCGGAGCGCATCGTGGGGCGGTCGAGTATCTCCACGGGCTTGTACCTTGCCTTGCCGTTTTTGGCAACGCCGTCGTTCACCTCCAGCGACAGGATACGCCCCACGTTCGGGTCGCCCAAGGCCTCCAGATTGGTTATCGCCTGTGAGCCGTGTAGGGTCCCGTGCCTCGCCACAAAATCGTAGTACGCGCTTTTCAGGCGTTTCCGCGCGGTCTCCGCCGCCTCGCTGTCGCCCGACAACTGCCCCCGTATCACCTCGCCGCGCAGTCTGCCTATCCCCGAAAGTTCGGCCACGGCCTCGGCCGCGTTGCGGTCTTTCCCTTTTTTCAGGCTTTGCGCGGGTATCTCCATGAGGTGCTGCCCCTTGACTTGGAATAGTTTCCCGTCCTTCCCGATGACCGTGTTGAACCGCTCGCCGGTGTTCTCGGAATTGGCGGTGTACCGCTCTTGGCCGGCGGCCTTGGGCGTATAGGCGCCGCTTGGCAACATCGCGGGTATCCCGTTGAGCCGCTCTTGGAAATCGTCCGTGCGCTCGACGGTCATGCCTGCCCGCATCAAGGTCGTGCCGTGCCCGTGGACGAGTGTCCCCAAGATATGCGTAGGGTTCTCCTGATAATACCTGTTGACGCGGACATTCCCCTTCATGTTCCGGCTGTTGTATTTGTTCGTCCTGTCAGGGACGGCCACGTCCGCCGTCTTCACCCAGCATTCGTCGCGGATGTTCAGTTTCGGGGCGTCGCGCTTTTTCAGGATGATGAGGTCGGTCACGACGCTTGTCCCCGCATACCCCTTGAACGCCCCGGACGGCAGGCGGAACGCCGCCACAAGCTCCGCCTCCTGCGCGAGTTTCGCGCGGACGGCCTCGCCCGCCTTGTCCATCGTGCCCGCGCTGGTGATCCCCACGACAAGCCCCCCCGGCCGCACCTGGTCGAGGGCTTTCAGGAAAAAGTAATCGTGGAGCATCGGCGAGAGGTGCGCGTAGCGCGGGTCCGATTTCTGGACGACGTTCAGGAACGGGAAGTTGCTGATGACAAGGTCATAGAAATTGTCGGGGGCGAGATTGTCCTGGTAGGGCTGTATCGCCAAGTTCACGTTCGGGTACAGTTTAGCGAACATCCCCGCCGCAAGCCTGTCCATCTCGACCGCCGAGCGCGACGAGTTGGCGGCCATGTCCTGCGGCATCAGGCCGTAGAAGTTCCCGATGCCCGCCGACGGCTCAAGTACCCTGCCGCCGTTGAACCCCAGTTTCCTGACCGCATCCCAGATGACGCGGACGGTCAGCGGGTCTGTGTAGTGGGCGTTGACGATGGACTCTCTCGCGGAGTTCCACTCTTCCTCGCCGAGGTTTTCCCGTAGCCACCCGCCCCGTTCCTCCCACCCTTTCTGCGGCATGGGGCATTCCCAGTTCCCTTGGAACAGTTCCTGCCCGAACGCGCCCCAGCCGACATACGCGGCAAGCGCGTCCAAATCCTCCTGCGTGGGGGTGCGCCCCGTGTCGCGCAACTCGTTGTAAACCCCGATGGCCCGCTTGTTCTTGCCGAACCTTGCCGCCTGCGTGTCGCCGGACAGGATGGATATGTCGCTGATGTGGAAATCCGCCCGTGCGCCGCCGTCACCGCCGCCTAATCGCTTTCGTCGCGGAGACGCTCTATCTTCCGCTGAATCGCCCCCCGCAGCGTGTCCTTCGTCAGCGGGGACAGCCACGACAGTTCGTCCCTTGTCAGTTGGCGCGGGAATATGTCCGGGTGCTCCGCTATCATCCGCTCCAGTTCCTCGTCCTCGTCTATCTCCTCGCTCTCCGGCTCCAGTATCAGCCTCTCGTTCGCCATGAGCGCCGCCTCGCTCTCTATCAGGTCGCCCGACTTCATCAGCATCGCCTGCTCGTCCTTCGCCCGGTTGCACAGCACGACCGCCAGCTTCCTGCCCAGCCCCTTCTGCTCCGCCTCCAGTTCCCCCCACATCTTCGGCCGGTACTCCTTCCAGTAGGCCACCGTGTGCTCTATCATCCCCCCTTCGAGGAGCATCTCGTAATTCGGGTCGTCCTTCATCTCTTTGTACGCCTTGCCCACCCACGCCATCTCGCTGTCGCCGCCCATGGTTAGCCTCCTTTCCAGTTTCCCCTTCCCCACCAATTTGCGCTTTTTCCCCTGCACTGTCAAGTGCGTTGATAATGTCCTGCGCCTCTTTCCGCGTCACCTCTTCAATCTCACTGTGTTCGACCGCCGCCGACTCCCACAGTGTCCGCAGGTGTTTTTTGATGCCGTCCCACAAGTCGGCCATGTCGCGCTTGACATTTTCCGCATACTGCCTGAATGTCCGGACGCCGCCCTTGATGTACAGGCCCGTCAACTCCGTCCCGACGGTCAGCACCTCGGGGTCAACGCCCACGTTCAAACGTCCCCGCAGTTTCCGCAGTTTATCCTGCAACGCCTTTGCCCGCGCCTGGTCGTCCTCGCTTAAATTATCCAGCGGCGATTTCACTTCCACACGTTGCGCCGGGGGTTCCGTTTCCGCTTGCGCCTGTCGCGTGTCGGTGGCCTCCACGGCGGCCTCGCGTTCTTTTTTCACCGCCGTTTTCTTTGCGGCGTCCTTGCGTTTCGGAGGGGGCGTTGGTTTCTGCGCTTCCTCTGCCGTCCCGTTTTCTTCCTGTGGGACTATGTTGTCATCCGCACCTTTTTCAGGGATGGTTGCCGGATGTGCCTCTTGCCCGTGTTCATCCGGCACGGCTTGCGTTGCCTCTTCGTTTGGGGGGCTTTCGGGTTCGGGTATCGGGTTGGCGTCTTTCTTGGCGTCATCCTCTTTGGCCGGAGGCACTGCGCCGTCGTCCGCCGCCTTTCGCTTGGGAGTGGCCGCCGTATCTTTTTGCCCCTCGTCAACAACATCTGTGTTGGGAAGCGGCATCCGCACGACCGACCCGCCCTCGCCGTCAACGCTGTCCCGTGCCGCCGCCATGATGACCTCGATGTCCGAAGGCGAAAACTTCATGTCCGGGCTCACCTTCCGCAACATATCCCTCATGCCGTGGACCGCCCGCTGGTAAAGCGTGGGGTCGGAGTGCTTGCATTCGTAAATGGCCGCCAACGCCTCCTCGACCCCGATGGTGCCAATCTCGTCAACGCCCTCGATGCCGACAACGTTTTTCAGGAAGTGATTCAGCTTCTCTTGCGTGCCGAATATATTCCGCAGGCCGGAGTGAACCCCGGACTCGTGAATGACAGTCCTCATCATGCCCGCCGCCGACGTGTTGTTGTCCAGCACGACGGCGACCGTCCCGTCCTCAAGCCTCACGCCCGGCGAGAGCGGGTTGAACCCATCAGCCTTTTCAATCTCGGGGTGCGCCGACACAAGCTCGCCCATCGTGTTGTACGCCTCGTAGTTCTCTTTCCCTGCGAGACGGGTCACAAGCCCGTTGAGATATTCGGCTTTATGCCCGCGCTCAATATCACGCATCTGGTCGCCCACGGACAGTTTGTCCGCAAGGTCACGCGCCGCGACCAGGGACTCCATGTAAATCCGCTTCCCCTCGCGGGTGACGACAAACGGCCTCATGTCCGCCGCCCTGCCGATGCCGATACCCGTGCCCTTGTCGAGCGCGGTGCTGTCGTCGTTCTTGTCGCGCACAAGGTCAGGGACTTTCTTCCCGTCCGCCCCCGTCCTGTGGGGTATCGAGAACTTCGTCTTCACGCCCTCCGCGCCCGCCGTGAAATAGAAGCCCTCGATGTCCTCAAACTCGGCGGCGGCCTCTTGCAGCCTTGTGCCGAAACGCCGCAATGTGCGTTGCACCCTTTCAGGCGTAACACCGGGGTTTGAGAATATGCGGTAGAGGTACTCCTGCTCTTTGAGGCTCATGCCGCTGACCGTCTTCTCGGAAAGCCCCGCGTCTTTCAGGAAACCCGTGTAATGCGCCTTGTCCTTTGAGTCATGCCTGTAGCCGTGACGCGCCGCGAAACCGCCCTGTATCGCCATCGTGCCGACCAGCCCGAGGAAAATCTCGCGGTTGCGCTCGTAACTTAAAAAGTTGCCCTTGAACTCCTCCCACTCTTTTTCCGCGCCTTTGTGCTCCGCGTCCTTTTTCCCCAGCCCGGCAACGTCATCGAACACGTCCTGAATATGCTCCTCCAGCATCTCGATGCCAATCCCGTGGAAATGCGTGATGCGGGAAAACTTCTTGTACGCGTTCGCGGCATCCAGCACAACGCGCCCCCCGGCGCTCCCATCCAGTGCCTCCACAACTTTCCTGCCTGCCTTCGTCGCCGCATCTGAAACCGTCTTCGCGCCGGGGACTTTTAACGCCACCCGCCCTGCCCCCCTGAGCAACGCGCTGACAACGGCATCCGTGCCTATCTCGACCGCGACCTCCGCCGTCGCGCCAAGCACCGACTTGGAACTGGCGTTGACATCGGCATTGTTGATGACAACAATGCCGCCGTCGTCACCGTCAATCTCGAAATCCTTTGACGACAATTCGCTGTAGCGTTCGGCCATGCTTGCGGCGGCCGGCACAGAGCCGGCCGCCGCTCCGCGCCCCAGACGCTTCCCAATCTCCTTGGCGGCGTGTTTTGCGCCCTGCCCAAAAACAGTCCGCCCGGCCCCGGCCAGAAGCGCGCCACCGCCCGTCAGCGCCGTCCCGGTCATAAACTCCAACTGGTAGCCCGCGTTGTCAACGACACCGCTTCCTATCGCGTTCCATGCGCCTTGCCGCGACGTGCTTAAAACGTTCCCGGCCCGCCTCTGCGCTTGAAGCCGTATCTGCATTTCATTTTCGGCGAGCATCTTGAAAAGTTCGGCTTTCTTTGCCAAGTCACCCTTCGCGAAATCATCCGCATACTTGAAATCATCGTCCGTGAACCCGGCCCGCGATGCGACGTTATCCAGTTTACGCTCTGCGTCAGATTTTAAATCAGGCATCACGCACGAATATTTTTTCGACGGGGCAACTGAAAAACTGCGACCGCCTGCACCAGCCTCGGTTGTTTCATCCGAAAACCCGAAGTTCCTCAACTCGTCCAGCGCGTTCATCTCCGAGCGCGACCGTATGTTCCTTAATTTCGCGGTGAACGGCAGCACGCTCTCGGAGACGGCCCGCGCGTTCCACCAGAACGTGTCGGGGTACTCCTCGCCTGTCGCCTGTTGCGCCTTCATGCGCGTACTTTCAAGCACGCCGAGGTCGGGCGGTTCGGCATCATCCCCTGCGAAAAGTTCATCGGGGATGCGGAACGTGCCTTTCCCGTCCTGTGCAGGGACGGCATCTTCACGGGTGGCGGCATCATACCCTGCGAACAGTTCATCAGGGATTGAGCCTATGGAACGCGGTTTTCTCATTATCGCCTACCTCACGACGGGGACAAAATTCTTGCCGTTCCAGATGACCCTTCCCCTTGCAGGGTCGTCTATCTCGTCGCCTTTCCTGACACGCTGCCCGTTCATGACAAGCGTCCCGTCTTTCTCAATCGTGAACCCCGGCTTGCCCCCGGCCTCCGCCGCCCCCTTTGCCGGGACAGCCTCATCCGCGTTCCTGTTTGAGGAAAGGCGGCGGAGGAGTTCTTTGCGGTGCTGCTCAAACTCGCTGATCTCCTGCATGAGTCTGGGTTTCTCCTTGTACTTGTCCGGCATCATCTCGGCGGCCTCCCGCAACGACTTGATGATGTCGCCCACGGCCTTCAACTCGTCGTTCAGCCATTTCCTCTCCGTCTCCAGTTTCATCTGCTCGACTTTCGCCGCGTCGGTGTCCGCCTTGGCGAGCGCATAATCATTCCTCATGTTCCTGTCCCTGGCCTTGGCGTATGTCCCGCCGTCGCCGTAGGTGTCAGGGTAATAATCGGCCAGCATTGACTCCACGGCCTCTGTGCCGATGAAGCCGACACCCTCCTTCCCGCTGTCATCCATAAACTGGAAATACATCCTGCCTTGCCCGTCGCGCCCGACGTCCGTGTACCTCGCCCCTTGCTCCGGCGTGTTCAGCATCTGGAGCGCCGCGGTCTTGTTAAAGTTAGGGTCGGTCCCCATCCTGTGCGCGATGAACGCCAGCGTTGAATCATACTTGCGCTTGCTCTGCTCGTGCATCCCGTCAATCTTGTCATACTCCGCCTCGACCGCGCCCATCGCCTCCCTCTGCATCTCGCGCCGCTTCCATTGCGCGTCCTCCTCGGCAAGGCGCTTGAACTCGTTGTCCGCCTGTTTGTCGCGCAACGGCCTCCGCGCGTCGAACTCGTCCGCCGCCTGGCCCATGCGGCGCATATTCATGTTGTGCGCCCCGTCCCGCCGCGCCTCTTCGCTTTGGCGCAAAACCATATCCTGCCCGTGCGACTGCCCGCGCCTCACCTCTTCGTTGTGGCGCAAGAGCATATCCTGTTCGTGTGACTTCCCGCGCCGCGCCTCCTCTGCCCCTGTGAGCGCCATCCGCTGGCGGCGCTCCTCCTCCGCCAGACTTGCCTCGCGCTCCGCCCGCCCGTCGGCGTTCCGTGCCATCCGCGCCTGTTGCCCGGACGCGAACCCCCTTGCATAACTCCCTGTCAACGGCATAACCATTCCTCCTACATAACCCTCACGCTCGTCGGCGAGAACGCATGGACGCTCCCCCCGTAGTTGCCTTGGGCTGGTTGCTTCTTCTGCTGTGCGCCGGAAGGCGAGAACGCCTGTTGCGTGAACTGGGGCTCATTCCACGCCGAGAAGAAACCCTGCCCCTCGCTCCAGTCCCTGTCCGCCTCGAAATTCAGCGCGTTCAGGCTGTTCCGCAGCGACCCCGCCGACCCGAACGCCGAAGCCGCCCCTTGGAGATTCTGCCCGGCCATCCCGGCTATGTTCAGGCCCATGCCCGCCGCGCTCAACAGGCGGTTGAACTTCATCTCGCCCGCTTGAAGCCTTGTGCTGTTCATGATGCCCGACACCGCCGCCGCCCTTGCCCGCGCCAAGTCCTGCTTCATCCCCGCGAACCTGCCGCTGTTCGGGTCCACGCCCATGCGCGAGAGCGACCTGTTCATCTGCTCCTCGGAGATTTGCCACTGCTTCTGCGCCGCGCCGCCCGCCGTCGCCGCGTAGTCCTCGGGGTTGACCCTCGTGGCGTCAAGGAACTGCCGGTACGTCCCGCTGAACGTGTCCGTGAAAAGCCCTTGGAGGTAATTCCCGAACCCCATCATCGCCCCGCCCGCCGCGTTCAAATCGCCTATGCTCGGATTATTCGCGTATGCCATAAAAACTCCTCTCCTCAATACGGTTGCCAGAAACAATCGCCGATCCACCTGACACGCATGGTGTACTTGTCGTTCTGGAAACTTGCCGACCCCGACATGATGCTGCCAGTCCCGCTTGCGATCCCCACCGGGTAACTTCCGCCGGAGTGCATCACCCACACCATTTCCGGCGGGTTCGACTCGCTTTGCGGATAGGGGACTTCCACGCGGCAGTCAAGGATCATGCCGGGGCCTGTGATATACGGCGGAGGGTTGTCCGCCTGTAAATCCCTGCGCTCCTCAAACCGCTCCGCCCCGTATGTCGTGTTCACGCCCCCGGCGTAAGACCGGGCCTCATCCATGTTACGCAGGGCGACCTCAATCCAGTAACCCTCGACCCCGTTCCCCAGCGTGCGTTGCCACCAGATGACGTTATCTATCCCCGTCATGGAAAACGCATAGTGCCAGCGCCCACCTTGCGGGTTCGGCGGCCTCGGCGGAAGCGGCGGAGGCTCGGGAGGGTCGCCCGTGCCGACACCCTTAAAAAGGATTGCGCCTGAAACGGGGTGACAGCGTATCGCCCCGTCTGGCGCGTAAAGTATTTTCCCCTCGTCTTCAATCATCAGTTATGCCCGTGTTGCGACGCGCTGGCGTTCACCTCGCCCGCCCCGGCGGTCAGCGAACCCTCCGCGTCCGTCCATCCCGTTTCATTCCCGTCGGCCACCGCCTTGACCGAACGTCTCTTGACCTGAAATTTCCTGCTCGCAGTGTCATACCGCCACCCGGTGATGACGGCCATCTCCGTAAGGGACGGCTCGTCTTTCCACCCCTTTGCGCCGCTCCCGTTTGTCCCGTACACCTTGTCGTTGCCCGGAGACGGCGCATCGTTCACGAGGCGCAACTTGCCGTCCGTGTCTTTCTCGATGCTCTCCTTCACCTCCACGACCGCCGCGTCTTTCCATCCCTTCACGCCGTCCGTGCCTGTGCCGTACACCTTATTCGTGCCTGGGCTTGACGCATCCCCGTCAAGGCGGATTTTCCCGTCGCCGCCTTTGACGACGCTGTCCGCAACATCCACGCTACCGCCTCCACCGCCGCCGCCCAGCGGCGCGTTAAACCACCCCTTGTTGCCGTTCACGTCCGTCCCGTAGATTTTAACCGCGCCCGGATTGGCGCTGTCGTTCACAAGACGGATTACGCCCTCGTCCACCACCACGCTCCCGTCGCCCTCGTAGGACGGCGCGGCAACTGCCACGGCCTCAACCGTGTCGCCCGCAGCCTCCCCGTCCTGCACAAGCAACAGCACAATCTGCCGCAACGTGTCGAACGCCTGACGCGCCACAGGGTCTTGTATCCCGAACGCCGAAGGCATCCCCATTTGAAGCCTCCGTATCAGGTTCTCTCTCTGCCGCTTGTCCATCATTGCTTGCACTCCGCCATGCTCGTCGCCAGCACCACGTCATCCACGGGCGCGTTGTGAATGACCGTCACCTCAAACACCCTCTCTTTGCGGAGCATCGGCATACGCCGCGGCCGCTGGTCACTGAACGCCAATGCCGCCTGTGACGCCCCGTCCGCCACCGCCACTGGGTTATGCTCCACGGGAGACTCGCCCGAGTTGAATTTCACAATCGGGTAAGTAACCCCGCCGGCCGCCGTGCCGTACTTGTCCGCCGTTATCCTCATGCACGAGAAGCCCATCGGCTCATGCCCTTGGAAACGCTTGCTCTTCCACACAAAAACCTTCGGCGTGTCACTCGCGCCCCACGCCCAGATACAGCCGCTTGCCGCGAAATACAGCGTGTCCGTGTTCACATCCGAAAACAGGCACAACGCCTCCTCATCGCTTGTCGT
>Ga0123353_10015513_pt1 | contig 11074 bp, 6 predicted proteins | sample TergutLab28metaG_3_FD_92763 | JGI IMG/M metagenome (GOLD analysis project Ga0123353, IMG submission 92763) | Labiotermes labralis P3 segment gut microbial communities from Petit-Saut dam, French Guiana - Lab288 P3 | ecosystem: Host-associated > Arthropoda: Insects > Digestive system > Gut ... | reverse complement strand
TTCGCTTGGAATCAAAATAATGATAGGCCACACCGTTGAAAATATCACCGGTGCGGATTATATCATCCGAACCGCGGCAGCGCGTGAGAATAACGTTGAGATAAAAGCCGCACGTGAACAGGGAATTCCGGTTTTTGAACGGGCCCAGGCGTGGGGCTATATTATGCGCAAATATAAAGAAGCAATCTGTATCTCAGGTGTTCACGGGAAAACAACAACAACTTCAATGGTTTCTCATATATTGCTTGCCGCCGATGCAGATCCGACAATGATGATCGGCGGGACCCTTCCTGTTCTTGAGTCCGGGTGCCGCGTCGGTAGCGGGGATATAATCGTTGTTGAGTCCTGTGAGTATTATAACTCATTTCACAATTTTTATCCTACTGTTGCGGTAGTATTAAATGTAGACGCAGATCATCTTGATTTCTTCAGGGATCTTGATGATCTTAAACTTTCTTTTAATAAATTCGCATCGCTTGTTCCTTCCGACGGTTTTATCGTGTGCAACGGGGATGACGCAAATACAATGGACGCCCTGATCCCCCTCGGGCGTGAGCTTTTGACGTTTGGTTTTAACGATACTTCTTGTGTTAACAGTTTGCCGATGCGTGTGCAAGGTACGAATTTTGCTGTTTCCGGACGGAATCCATCAATGGACGTTACGTTTGACGGAGAGCCGGTCTGTAGAATCAGATTGCAAATCCCGGGAATGCACAATCTTTTAAATGCGCTTGCCGCAACGGCTGCATGCCTGACTATCGGTATACCTCCAAAAGTGATCGAGGAAGGCCTTTACAGCTATACCGGAGTCGGAAGAAGATTTGAATATAAGGGTAAATATAACGGCGCTGATGTTTATGACGACTATGCGCACCATCCGTGCGAGTTACATGCCCTGCTTGACGCAGTAGATGCCCTTAATGCATATAAACGGGTGATCCTTGCATTCCAGCCGCACACTTATTCCAGGACAAAAGCGCTCTTTTCGGATTTTGCTGAGCAGCTAAAGAGGCCGGATATCGTTTTCCTGGCGGAAATTTATGCGGCAAGGGAAACAAATGAAGTTGGTATATCATCAAGTACCTTGGCAGATGCCGTGCCCGGGGCGAAGTATGTCTCCGGGTTTCCGGACCTGATCGAACTGGTCGGAAGCATTGCGCGCGAGGGGGATATCATACTGACCGTCGGCGCAGGCGATATTTTTAAAGTCGGTGAGACACTGGTAACGTAGAACACAAGAGAACCGTCCCCCTGTGTTTTGGTTGAGGCTCAGTCTGAGCCTCAACCTCTTTTTTACCAATTTTTATTGAGAACATGTCTTGGATTTGGTATAATGTATAGGTTCGTATCGGTATAAGAAGGGTGGATTCAACGGGTGAGGTTTAGTAACTGGGATATTAACGGGTTTGACAGGGGCATAGCAGCCGAGTTCTACCGTAATGGCATCAATCCACTTGTTTCTGTGCTTCTTGCCTCAAGAGGTAAAACCGATCTTGATGAAGTCTATGCATTTCTCGGTGATGATCCTTTTTTATTCCACGACCCGTTTCTTATGGCTGATATGGATAAAGCTGTTTCGAGAATAAAAAAGGCTGTTGATGCCTGTGAGCGCATTGCGGTTTACGGCGATTATGATGTTGACGGAATGACCGCGTGTGCGATCGTTGCTATTTGGCTTCGTTCCAAAGGCGCAAACTTTGAAATATATATTCCCGGACGTTTTGATGAGGGGTATGGACTTAATAACGCGGCACTGGACACATTAAAAGCACGTGGCGCGGAGCTTGTTATCACAGTAGATTGCGGGATCACTGCTATCGAAGAAGCCATATATGCAGAGTCGATCGGGCTTGACCTTATCATTACCGATCATCATGAATGTCGGGATGACCTGCCTGTTGCCATCGCTGTTGTTGACCCGAAACGTTTTGATTGTGATTATCCATTTAAATCACTTGCCGGCGTCGGAGTCGCATTTAAACTGATAAACGCGCTGGAAAGCGACCATCTCTCCGATGAGATTTTTCGATTGTACAGCGAATTTGTAGCAGTAGGTACTGTAGCGGATGTTATGCCTGTTACCGGTGAAAACCGTGAGCTGATAAAACGCGGACTGAATATCCTTAACTCAAACCCAAGACACGGTTTCAGGAGCCTTTTGCAGGAAGCCGGTATAGAGCCGGGTAACATTACGGCTTCTACTATAGGATATATGATTGCCCCGAGAATCAACGCGGCAGGCCGGATGGGGCAAGCCGGATTATCTGTTGAGCTTTTGTTGTCCGATGATTATGAAGAATCTGACAGGCTCGCTATTGAGCTGTGCCGCCTCAACTCCGAACGCCGTAACCTTGAGCTTGAGATATACGAGGAAGCGACAGCAATGTTGCCAAAAACCCTGCCGGACGAGCCGATCATTCTTGCAAGGCAAGGATGGTATCAGGGCGTAACGGGTATCATCGCTGCAAAAATGGCGGAGCGGCATAGGTTGCCTGTCATTATTATCAGTATCGGCGATGATGCTATAGGGCGCGGTTCATGCCGCAGCTTCGGTTCTTTTTCAATATACGATGCTTTATGTACCTGCGAAGATATCCTTGAAACTTACGGCGGTCATGAAATGGCGGCAGGCGTAACCGTTACGGAGGAGAATATCGACGAATTACGCCGGCGTATAACAAAGTATTACCATGATAATATAAAATCGCTGCCCGAGTCCGGATTAAAGGTTGATTTTGAAGTTGAAAAACCGGAGCTGCTTATTTTAAAAAACATCGAAGCTTTAGATGATCTTGAGCCTTTTGGAAATGGTAATCCGTCGCCTTGTTTATGTATGTTCGGAGCTATTGTTCTACAGATACAATCGATCGGGGCAGGAAAACATTCTAAGCTTAAAATAGAAAAGTCGGGGATCGTTTTAGATTGTATTTTCTTTTCCGCCCCGGCAGGTGACTTGGGCGTAAGTGTCGGTATGTTGGCTGATTTGGTATTTGAACCGCAAGTAAACGAATTCAAGGGGCGCAGCAGTGTCCAGTTGCAACTGTTTGATATTAGGAGAAGTGGCACGTAAACCAAGAGGAACGTTATGACCAGTGTTGTAGAGCAATATCATGATCTTGAAGCTGTTATTCTCGAGTATATACCCGGTGCAAATGTTGACCGGATCAGGGCTGCTTTTGAGTTTGCCCGCAAGGCTCACGGTACCCAGCTTCGAAAAGACGGCAATGAGTTTATAACTCATCCGATCGCCGCCGCGGAGATTGTCGCGGAGATCGGCATGGATGAGGATTCCCTTTGCGCGGCGCTGCTGCATGACTGTATCGAAGATACTGACGTTACTTATGATGATATCGATAAACAGTTCGGCAAGGATGTCGCGGCGATCGTCGAGGGCTTAACAAAGCTGTCGCGTGTCACATATACAAGTGTTGAAGAAGAGCAAATGGAAAATCTTCGTAAAATGCTCTTTGCAATGGCACAGGATATACGTGTCATTCTAATAAAGCTTGCCGACAGGCTTCATAATATGAGGACCCTGCAATATATGGTCAATGAGAAGCAAAGGGAAATCGCTCTTGAAACGATGGAGATGTACGCTCCGATAGCGCACCGCCTCGGTATGCAAAGGTTAAAGTGGGAGCTTGAGGACTTATCGATCAAATACCTTGACCCTGTTGCGTGTAATGATATTATCGATGGCCTGAAGCTTCGTCATGTAGAGGATGAGACCTTCCTTAATGTTGTAAAAGCGCGATTGACCGAACGTTTGATCGAAAACGGTATTTCCAGCCAGGTTTCCGGACGTATCAAACATGTGTACAGCATATACAGGAAGATGTACGGTGAAAACAAGGCTTTATCCGAAGTGCTTGATCTGCACGCTTTTCGTATCATCGTCAATGATATAGCTGATTGTTATAATGTTCTCGGGCATATCCACGAGCTGTACCGCCCGATCCCCGGCTGCTTTAAGGACTATATAGGGACGCCTAAACCGAATATGTATCAAAGCTTGCACACCAACGTCATTGGCAGCGAAGGTGTGCCTTTCGAGGTCCAAATCCGGACATGGGAAATGCATCAGACAGCCGAGTACGGGATCGCCGCGCACTGGAAGTACAAGGAGGGAAAAGGCGGCAGGGTCGCCGATGAAGAAAAGTTCGCCTGGGTCAGGCGTTTACTTGAGTCGCAGCAGGACAACGACGCGCAGGAGTTTATGCATTCGCTCAAAGTGGATATGTTTGCCGATGAGGTTTTTGTCTTTACGCCCCGTGGTGATGTTGTTAATCTCCCTAACGGCTCAACCCCGATAGATTTTGCGTACAGTATCCATTCAGAAGTTGGCAACAGGATGTCCGGAGCAATGGTCAACGGTCGTCTTGTGCCGTATTCACATACTTTAAGTAACGGTGATATCGTAAAAATCCTGACTTCGAATTCTGCTAAAGGACCAAGCCGCGACTGGCTCGATATAATCAAAAGCCCGGAAGCGAAAAATAAGATACGGCAATGGTTTAAAAAGGAAAAACGCGATGAGAACGTCATGCACGGCAAGCTTGCGTTCGAAGCCGAGCTGCGTCACGCCAATATCACTATTGCCGACGCAATGCAGGACGATATCCTTCCGCGAATACTTACTCGTGCTTCATTTGGCGCACTTGACGAGATGTATGCCGCAATCGGTTATGGCGGGATCTCCGCGCAAAAGGTCGTTAACAGGATCCGCGATGAGCTGCGCACCGTCGCCAAAACAAAAAAAGACGAGCCTGTGGTTGTGCCCGATAAAATCGAGATCGCTTATACCAAGCATCCGCGCGGTGTTATGGTCGAAGGTCTTGACAATTGCCTTGTAAAATTCGCCCGCTGCTGTACCCCTATCCCCGGTGACGCGGTGACCGGTTTTATCACCCGCGGGTACGGGGTCTCCGTTCACCGCCAGGATTGCCAAAATTATATCAAGTCTTTAAAGGACCCCGAAGAGGAAGGCAGATGGATCCGTGTTTCATGGGCGGACTCAGACGGCAGCCTGTATTCCACCACTATCGATGTGCAGGTCATTGACCGTACCGGTATAGTCGTCGATGTCGCTTCGGCTTTAAACTCTTTGAATGTCAAGATCTCGTCTTTTAACGCAAGGGCCGCAAGCGGCGGTGTTACAAGTATCACAATCGTTGTAGAGGTAAAAAACCGCGATGAACTGGTTTCCGCAATGGCAAGATTGATGGGCATATCAGGCGTCAGCGATGTAAGGAGGGCAGACGGATGAGGGCTGTAGTTACACGGGTTTCTTCCGCATCTGTTGAGATTTGCGGGGTCGTTACCGGTGAGATCGACAAGGGGTTTCTTGTACTTTTGGGTATCCGGCATGATGATACTGAGGCGGAGGCAAAAAAGCTTGCTTCCAAAGTTTGTAACCTGCGTGTTTTTGCTGATGATGATGGGAAGATGAACCTTGACCTTACGGCTGCCGGCGGTTGTCTATTGGTGATTTCACAGTTTACTTTGTTCGCCGATTGCAAGAGCCGCCGCCCGGGGTTTACTGCTGCCGCCCGCCCCGATGTTGCAATCCCTCTTTATGAGCTTTTTATCAGTGAGTGCAGGAATGCCGGGTTTGTTGTTGAAACCGGTGAATTTGGCGCAATGATGAACGTAAGTTCGGTTAATGACGGCCCTGTTACTATACTTTTTGATACCGATGAGATGTAGAAAGGCATGTCTTTTTAATGACTGATACAATTGAGGGTTTAGTTAATAGTATCGTTTATAGCAATGCAGAAAACGGCTATACTGTGCTGCGCCTTGATACGATCGATGGTGTTGTTACGGCTGCCGGGAGTGTTCCGGGGGTTTCTCCGGGGGAGCGGTTGGTTATGTCAGGCGCATGGATGACACATCCGCAATATGGTGAGCAATTTAAGTGCGAGTCTTTTGAGATAAAACCGCCATCGGGCGCTGATGATATTTACCGCTATCTTGCATCCGGAGCCATAAAGAATATCGGTCCTGCAAAGGCTCGTGATATTGTCGATAAATTTGGGAGCGATACTCTTTATGTTATCGAAAATGACCCTGACAAATTATCTGCAATAAAGGGGATCTCTTTGCGAAGTGCACGTAAAATCGGGGAGAGTTATCGCAGGCACGCAGCTCTCCGGCGGTTGATAGATTTTTTTGCGCGGTTTAAAATAAAGCCGCTGATAGCTACACGTGTATATAAAGATTACGGTGATGAAGCGCTTGAGGCAGTGCGGGATAATCCGTATTTGATCGTTTCCGAAAGTTACGGGGCTGATTTTTTTGAAGCTGACGCGATCGCTATCGACCTCGGGTTTGAAAGCGATTGCATAGAGCGTTTGTCTGCGGCGCTTGTGTATGAGCTTGCCCACAATCTAGGCAACGGGCATACTTTTATCCCTAAAAATAAATTGACCGCAGCGGTTTGCAGCCTGCTTAGTGTTGATGGGGGCATTGTTGCGGAAGCGCTTGACGCTATGTGCGAATACGGGGATATCGTAGTTGATGAAATCGCGGGTATTGAAGGCTGTTATTTGAGGTATTTGTTTGATGCGGAGACTTATACTGCGGAGCGGCTTATTCAAATGACAAATGACAAAGCACAAATCATAAATGACAAAGCACAAAGCACAAGTCACAAAGCACAAATCACAAAGCACAAATCACAAATGACAAATAGTAATGTCCCGAGTTCGATTGAGGAAGGAAGTAACATTGAGGGGAAGGATATTCGCAGGATAGTTGAGAAGATTGAGCAGGAGCAGGGGATCAGGTATGCGAGGATGCAGCTTAAAGCACTTGAGATAGTTGCGAATAGTGATATTATGGCGCTTACGGGGGGGCCGGGTACAGGAAAAACAACGACTGTGCGCGGTATCCTTATGTTGTTTGATGCGCTCGGGTTAAAAACATCTCTTTGTGCGCCGACGGGGCGTGCCGCAAAGCGTCTCTCCGAATTATGCGGGCGCGAGGCAATGACTATTCACCGGTTGCTCGGAGCTAATCTTGATGAAGACGGAACGCATATTTTCGACCATGATGAGGATAATCAACTAAACGCTGACGCGGTCATTGTCGATGAGTCTTCAATGATCGATATTCTGCTGATGAACTCGCTCCTTAGGGCACTTAAAAAAGGATGCAGGCTTATTTTAGTAGGTGACGCCGATCAATTGCCCCCGATCGGCCCGGGTAATATGTTCTCCGATGTGATAAGAAGCGAAGTGATTCCTGTTATATCGCTGACAGAGATTTTCAGACAAGCGGAAGACAGCGGAATTGTCAAGTGTGCTCACAATGTAAATAATGGGGTGATACCGGACCTTACGGAGAAATATCCTGATTTCTTTTTTATGCGACGGCAGACTGACGAGCAGCTTGCGGAAACGGTTGCGGAGCTTTGCAGTAAACGGTTGCCTGAAAATATGGGCGTGCATCCATCACAAATCCAGGTCCTTTCACCGACAAGGAAACGTGCGGCTGGGACTGTAGCCCTAAACGAACTGCTCCAAGAGAAGTTAAATCCGCGCAGTGCCCTGAAAAGAGATAAGCAATCAGGGGATTTTATCTTTAGAACAGGCGATAAAGTAATGCAAGTCAGAAATAATTATGATATACTCTGGGAAAGCTCCGATAAACGTATCAAAGGAGCGGGTGTTTTTAACGGCGATGTCGGCGTGATCGTTGATATCAACCACGACAGCGAAACAGCTATAGTCGATTATGAAGATAAACTTGTCAAATATACCTTCGATAATCTTTCAGAGCTTGAGCCTGCTTTTGCGATGACTGTACATAAGTCACAAGGCAGTGAATATCATACTGTGATCCTTGTTATGACTTCTGCCGCTGCGTTATTGCTTTCCAGAAGTGTCTTGTACACCGCAATGACACGAGCGAAAAGCTTACTTGTTGTTGTCGGGAGTCCGGCTGTTATGGAGCAAATGGTCCGAAACGACAAGCGGCAGAGAAGGTATAGCGGCCTACGGGCAAGATTGGCGGGAGATTAGATGTTAGGTGTTAGATGTTAGGGAGCGGGGAATAGGGAGATTGCGGATCGAGCCCGCAATGACAAGAGGGTTTGAGTTATGGGTTTCTTTTCAATATTTCTTGATTTATTGTTTCCTCCTAAGTGTGTTTTTTGTTCAAAGATACTTAATAAGAGTGATGACGGCTGGTGTGACAGGTGTACCGAATCATTGCCTTTTACCGAAAATTATGGCAAACAAGATGGAGATATTTTTGACTTTTGTATCTCTCCGTTGTATTATACTGGTGTTGTCCGGCGCTCGATTTTGCGATATAAGTTCAGGGATGCGCCTTATTATGCGGATGTATATGGTAAGTTTCTTGCCGAATGTATTCGCGAATGTCGGGGTCACGCGGGTTTTGACATAAGTTATGATTTGATTTCATGGGTACCTCTCAGTAATAAACGGGAGCGTTCACGAGGCTATGATCAGGCGATGCTTCTTGCTATGTCTACAGCTTTGGAGCTTGACGAGGTTGCTGTGGAAACCCTGAAAAAACCGCATGATGTTCAAGCACAATCCGAACTTGGCGACAAAGCGGAGCGCCGTGCAAATATCAGCGGTGCGTATACCGCTTCAGACCCGGATATTATCAACGGAAAACGTATTTTGCTGATCGATGATGTTGTAACAACATGCTCAACATTGGATGAATGCTCAAGGGTTTTACTCTCGGCAGGTGCCGCAGGAGTTGTTTGCGCCGCGCTGGCGAGAGGCGAGTGACATTAGGGATCAGGCGTCATGTCATTCTGCGCGTCAATCGCAGAATGACAGGGTTGGAAATACCCCACTGTTTGAAAGGATATATCTAAATATATGATACTTGGTAGGGATATTGGGATCGATCTTGGGACGACTTCGGTTTTGCTTTCAACACGGGGCAAAGGCGTTATTATGCGCGAGCCCGCGGTTGTTGCTATGGATAAAAATACAGGGCGTTTACTTAATGTCGGGATGGCGGCACAACGAATGTTGGGTAGAACCCCCGGTAATATTGTCGCTATCCGCCCTATGCATGAAGGCGCCATCTCAGACTATGATATGACAGAACGTATGCTCAAAGAGTTTGTGCGTAAGGCTTTGTCATTTTCTATGCTTAAACCGAGGATAATAATCTCCGTTCCTTCAGGTATTACAGAGGTTGAGGAACGCGCTGTCATAGACGCCGGTGTCGCTGCCGGAGCCCGTAAGGTTTATCTTATGGAAGCACCGCTTGCCGCTGCAATAGGTGCAGGTTTGGATATCACTAAGCCGGACGGGCATATGGTAATCGATATCGGCGGCGGTACGACCGATATTGCCGTGCTTTCAATTTCCGGCGTTGTTGAGTCGGAATCTCTAAAAGCAGGCGGTGACGCATTTGACGATTCCCTAGTTAAGTATATAAAACGAAAGCATAACGTCCTTATCGGTGAGAATACCGCCGAAGAGTTGAAAAAAAGTATCGGCTGCGTTTTCCCGCGTCCCGAAACCGTTGCTGTTGAAGTCAAAGGGCGCTGCCTGTTGACCGGTCTTCCGCGTGTCGTAGCTATAAGCTCAACAGATGTCCTTGAGGCTTTTGAGGAAGTGACGGAACGTATAGTCGAAGCGGTACATAATGTGCTCGAAGCTACGCCGCCTGAGCTTGTCGCGGACATTTCACAAAACGGCATAGTCCTGACAGGCGGTAACTGCCAGCTCTGGGGCTTTGACAAGCTTGTATCAAGCAGGACGAGTATTGCAACATACACAGCGGATGACGCTGACCTTTGTGTGGCAAACGGTTTGGGAAAAGCCTTAAACTGGGTCGGCGATATGACGGAAGGAACCATAAACCTGGCACGTAAAAGACAAATGAGAGTATAAGATAGGAGGATTTTCCAAGCAATGGCAAAGAAGCAGTTTAAATCAGAATCGAAACGTTTACTCGAGTTGATGATCAACTCAATCTACACACATAAGGAGATTTTTCTTCGTGAATTGATTTCCAACGCATCGGACGCGATCGACAAGCTTTGTTATATCTCACTTACCGATGATAAGGTCGGACTTACCCGCGATGATTTTAAAATCAACATTGTAGCTGACAAAGAGAAAAGAACACTTACTATCAGTGATAACGGTGTCGGTATGAATGCCGACGAGCTCGAGTCAAACCTTGGCGTCATCGCAAGAAGCGGTTCTTTAAAGTTCAAAAATGACATGGACGAGAGTGCGGAAGACCTTGATATCATCGGTCAGTTTGGCGTCGGGTTTTATTCGGCGTTTATGGTTGCCGCAAAAGTAACTGTGATTTCACGTGCATATGGCGAGGATAATGCCTATAAGTGGGTCTCATCCGGGGCTGACGGGTATTCGATATCATCTGTCGATTGTGAGAAAACGGGTGCGGGCACTGATATCATTATCGAAATCAAGGAAAATGCAGAGGACGAGAGTTATGACCGTTTCCTTGAAGATCATTCTTTGCAAAGCCTGGTCAAAAAATATTCCGACTATGTCCGTTGGCCGATCATCATGGATCTCACTAAAAGCCGTCAGGTTGAGACTGATGAAGTCGATAAGGATGGAAATAAAAAGAAAACATGGGAGGATTACACCGAGACTGAGGTGATCAACAGCCGCATACCGATTTGGCAGCGTGCAAAAAGTGATGTTACCGATGAAGAATGTGCCGAGTTTTATAAAGAAAAATTCCACGACCATACCGACCCGGTTGCTGTTCTCCGGGTTTCCGCTGAAGGCCTTGTCAGTTATAACGCGATGTTATTTATCCCGGGAGTCGCTCCTTACGATTATTTCACGCGGGAATTCAAAGCCGGTTTACAGCTTTATTCGTCAGGCATCATGATCATGGAGCATTGCAGCGACCTATTGCCTGAGCATTTCCGTTTTGTGCGCGGTGTTGTTGATTCACAGGATTTTTCGTTGAATATTTCGCGCGAAATGCTTCAGCATGACCGGCAGCTAAAGGTTATTAAAACCAATGTTGAAAAGAGGATCAAAGCGGAGCTGAAAAAGCTCATGGAAAATGATATTGAGAAGTATGA
>Ga0123353_10015510_pt1 | contig 11075 bp, 8 predicted proteins | sample TergutLab28metaG_3_FD_92763 | JGI IMG/M metagenome (GOLD analysis project Ga0123353, IMG submission 92763) | Labiotermes labralis P3 segment gut microbial communities from Petit-Saut dam, French Guiana - Lab288 P3 | ecosystem: Host-associated > Arthropoda: Insects > Digestive system > Gut ... | reverse complement strand
GTGCTGGACACCGATACCCTGCGCAAAGCGCAGCAGGATCCGGAGCGGTACGCAGGCATCATCGTCCGCGTGGCGGGGTACAGCTCGGCGTTTGACGGCTTGGGGAAAATCGTGCAGGATGAGATCATCGCGCGCTATGAAGCGCTTGAATAATTGATATGATGAATCTATATGACGTAAAGGGGTTAATCTTCAACATACAGCGCTTTTCCATACACGACGGGCCGGGGATCCGCACCAGCGTGTTCCTCAAGGGCTGCCCGCTGTCGTGCGCTTGGTGCCACAATCCCGAGTCGGTGGAGGCGTCTGCTGAAATCGGCTATTACGCGGGCAAGTGCCGCCTGTGCGAGGGGTGCGCCGCCGCCTGTCCCGCCGGGAAGCACGCGCTCAGCGGGGAGGGGCATGTGTTTGAGCGGGACGGATGCCTGCGCTGCGGCCAATGCGCCGGCGCGTGCCCCTATGACGCCTTGGCGGTTATCGGAAAGTGGATTACCGCGGGCGACGCGTTGAGTGAAGTGAAGCGGGACGAACCATTCTACATAAGCTCGGGCGGCGGCATGACGGTCACCGGCGGCGAACCGTTCTTTCAACCGGAATTCACGTTGGCGCTGCTTAAAATCGCCAAGGAAAACGGCCTGCATACCTGCGTTGAGACCAGCGGCGCGGCCTCTTTCGATACGCTGAAAAAGGCGGCGGAATACACCGATCTCTTCCTGTATGATGTAAAAGAAACCGATTCGAAGAGGCATCTGGAGTACGTCGGCATTCCCAACGAACACATCCTAAGCAATCTGGATAAGTTAGACGCGACGGGCGCGGCGATCGAGCTCAGGTTTCCGATCGTCCCCGGAATCAACGACTATGAGGCGCACTTTCGAAAACTCGGGGAGTTGACCGAACGGCTGGCGAATGTCGCGCAGGCGTCCGTCGGCCCCTATCATCCCCTCGGTATCTCCAAATCGGAGGCGATCGGCAAGGCCGCCCGTCACGCCGACCGTTCGATTCCAAGCGAAGAACAGGTGGAACGTTGGATTGAGGCAATCCAAAAACACACGTCAAAGCGCGTTGTAAAATCATAAATCTTGTGCGACGAGCCGCAATTTGCTATAATCAAAAAAATGCGAGGTGTAGAACATGGCAGCTAACCGAATCATTTGCGAGAAGAACAACGTCGAGTACATAACGATCCGAAGAGCGATGTGCGCGGACGCGCGGACGAAGGAAGAATTGAAAGAAAAGGCGGGCGTCTGCCTGGAGTGCGCCGGGTGCGTGGAGAATCTCGATTGGATCCTGGCATCGGTGTGCGGGTGCAAGAGCGTATCTCTCGCGGACGTGGTGGCGGCGGTGCGCAACGGCGCCGATACGGTGGAGAAAGTCGGAGAGGCGACCGGGGCCGGAACCGGCGAGAACTGCGGCCGGTGCAAGGTGCTCATCGAGAACGTGATCAAACTCGGCAGGTAGATCAGGGGAAATACGCCGCGAGTTCGAACGGCTGCAACCACTTGCCGCCCTTGAAGACGCGCATGACGCCCCAGGAGAACTCATCGATGAGCGCGACCTTGCCATCGATCTGGCCAAACTCCAGCTTGATATCATAGAGGGTAAGCCCTTTGGCGGCCAAGTCGCCCTGGATGATGGCTGTGATTTGCTTTGCGCGGGCGGCCAGATCATCATATTCACCGACGCTGAGGATGCCCAGCATGGCCAGAGCGTCCTTGGTGATCATCGGGTCGCCGCGCCCGTCGTCCTTGAGGCTGACCTCGACGTAGAAATCGAGGTCTTGTCCCTCGGCGCAGTAATCCCCGTAGCGGCGCAGGAAAGAACCCGCCGCCTTGAGCCGGCAGATGACCTCGATCCCCGCCTTGCCACCGAATTGCGACGCCGGACGGACGGACATCGTGCCCGCGTTCAGGTCGCTATCGATGTAGTGGGTGAAGATGCCGGCGGCGTTGATCCTCTCAAAATAGTACTTCGTCAGGCGCAGCGACGCCCGCCCCAACCCCTCGATCGACGCCCCGACCGCGTTTCCGCCAGGGTCGAGTTGCCCGTCCGCGCCGACGGTGGCGCCGTCCTTGAATTGAAGGAGATAAGCGCCGTTTTCTAAATCGTAGACATCCTTTGTCTTTCCTTTGTAGAGTAATTCCATGTCTATTTCCCTCCCTTGCGTTGTTACCAGTTAAGCTCGTTTTCAAACGCGACGGCGCGATCGCCTGTCATCACTTCGCCGATCGTGTAGCAGGTACAAAACTTGGATATTATTTTCGAAATGGCCGCTTCCGCGCCCGGTTCCACCACGGCGATCAATCCGACGCCGCAGTTGAAGGTCTTGAGCATCTCCGCATCGGCGACACTTCCATTTGTCTTGATGTGTTTGAATACCGCCGGAATGGAAATGGCGTCCAGCTGAATCCGCGCCGACAGACCATCCGGCATGATGCGCGACAGATTCCCCTCGATGCCGCCGCCGGTGATGTGCGCCATCCCGTGAACGGATGGATTGCCGAAAAGTCCCTTCACTGCTCGATAATAGGGGGTGTGGGGCTTCATAATCGCTTCAAGGAATGTTTCGCTGCCGAGCCGCTCATTCTGGATTTGCGGCATCGCGTCCATCAAATGCCTGACCAAGGAGTACCCGTTTGTATGAAGCCCGTTGGAAGCGAGCGCGAGAATTTTATCGCCTGCCCGTATCCTCGATCCGTCGATGATTCGCTCCCTGTCCACAATCCCCGCGATGCTGGCGGTGAGGATGTAGACGCCGCGCTCCACCACGCCCGGCTGCACCGACGTCTCTCCGCCCACCAGATCGCATTCGTTTGCCCGGCAGGCCTCCGATATGGCTTTAACGAGGGTTTTGATCGTGTCTTTCTCCGCGTTGCCGCAGATGATCGTGTCCAGCACCGCCAGTGGCCTCGCGCCCATGACGATGATATCGTTGACCAGATGGTTCACCATATCGTGGCAGATCGATTCGGTGTATCCGTGCTGGATCGCGAGTTTCTGCTTGGAGCCGGGCTCCTCCGATTTAAGCACGAGCACCGGGTTTTCAATTTCATCAAACCGTATGTCGTACAGCGATGCAAATGGGCCGAGCGAATTGAGGACGCGCGGGTTCTGCGAACTCAAATAATCGGCCATTTCGCGCTTGATCGAATCGGTGTAGGAGATGTCCACCCCCGCTTTACCGTATGTGAGGCCCGCGTCGCCCGAATCCTGGGCGCTGAGCAGTTCATCGGTCGTCGTTCCCAAGAGCCGCGAGAGGGCATAAAGCAGCTCGATTGTCGGGTATGATGCGCCGCTCTCCCACTTGGATACCGCCTGAAACGAGATATGCAGCGCGTCTGCCACTTGCTGTTGCGTCAGCCCTTTCGCCTTGCGCTTCTCGGCGATGAAGGCCGCGATTTTCTTATTGTCGAGCATTGGAATCACCTCTGAATCCATTATAGCACCGATCGATGAATAGGCAATAACCGCGTAATTGATCAATCGACTCGGACTCAACCGGTGGTAGAGTCGAGATGATAAGATGGTTCAGACAGATGCGCGCAATTCTCTATATTCTCAAAAGTGATACGGTGTGCTATGATATGGATATCTCCTTGCAAAATATTGCTCATTTATGTATGACGGGAGGCTGACTTCATGGAGCGCATACACATTCAGGAATTGCCCGATCACCGATTGGCATGGATCGGAGTGCCCGCCGGAAGTGGCCCGCGCGGCGCGCGGCTGTGCTCGGGCGAGGCGCTTGCGCATCAATACTTGCCCGCCCCGTTTCCGGACGCGCTGGAGGGCTTCTTGCTCATCCGCTCACCCGGCGCGCAGGCGGAAATAGAACTGGTTGAAGCGCCGCCAGTCGTGGCGCGCGATGCGGCGCAGGCTTTGTCGCTCGGCGGGGATGGCCTTCACTTAACCCTCGATGGCAAAGCATACACCCTGAGCGACACCATCGAAAACGTCGACGCGCCCGGAATGCCCAATCAGGAACTTGCCTTTGACGCGGTGGTCAATCAGGGCGGGGTGTTCCGGCTCTTCGGCGAGCAGGCAAGACTATTCACCGTATCGGATGGCCCGATCGCGCGAATCGAGCGCGTGCTGACCCATCCGGTGAACCGGGAGAATGGCGAGGCGCTCGCGGGCGTCGAGGCCTGCTATGATTTCGTGTTCTACAAGGTATTGAAGATGGTTCAGGTGATCGCCAGCTTCCGGGGCGGCGCGCCCGCCCGCGCCACCTTCTTCCACTTCATGAATCTTGCGCTGTCCCGGGCGTTCACGCGCTGGGAGGGAGGGCTGATCCCGATGGAGGGTGAAGTAATCAAGGAGGCGGACGACAAGGGCGGCGTGACCTTCCTCCCCCGCAGCTTCGATCACTACGGCGGCTTCCGCTCAGAGGATGAGGCGGTCGCCATCGTGGGCGCGCAAGTCAAGCTGGGGGAGGCGGACGGTTGCCTCACGCTGACCGGGGACGCCGAAAAACTCAACCGCGACATCGGGGATTACGGCCCGGCGCACCCGTTCAGCGCGTGTTTGATCTATGGCGCGGACGCGAAGCCGTGCGCGTGGGTGAACGAATTGCCCGCCTTTTACCGCGTTGAGACTTGCACGAAAGATTGCGTAGAACTCCGCGCGGGCGATCTGTTAGCGCGCTTCGCCTCGGACGGGCACGGCGCGGATTTGATTGAACTTGTTGACAAATCGAGTGGCAAGCCTCTCGCGTCTGGCGGCGGAAACTCCCTGTTCGCCGTCACGGTCCGGGATATTCGGACGTGTGAACAGATCGCGCTCAATTCGCTTCGGGGCTGGCGGCAGGTGAGCTTGATACCCGGCGGAGATGGCGAGCGATTGACGATGGTCTTTGACGAGGCCGCCCAAGCACCTGGTATTTCTGTGATCCTCACCGCACGGTGCGACGGAGCGCAAAGCCGCATTTCGTGGGAAGTGGATGTTCAAAACGCGAGCGATTCACTCACCGTCGTTCAGGCGGAATACCCCCGCCTGCCCTACGATGCGCAGAGGCGCTTCAACATCTTCACCCCCGCCGGATCGGGCGAGACGTATGAGGACATCCGCCAGGTGGGGCTGCACGTGTACATGACCTATAGCGACGCGTGGGCCTCCATGCAGTACATGTGCGTCTATGGGGACGGCGGGCGCGGCCTGTACTACGGCGTGCACGACCCGGAGCCGAATAAAAAGAACTTGGTCAGCGACAAGCAATCTTTCACTGGGCGGGGGCGGATGTTCGCCGAGTTCCCAGCGATGGGCATCGGTGAGCCGCGCAACAGCCAAAAACTGCCCGGCCAGGCGGCATGGCAACTCTACAGCGGCGACTGGTACGATGCCGCGCAGATTTACCGCGAATGGGTGCTGCCCAACGCGCGGTGGTCTCCGGCGATGACCGATCATGGCCGCCCGGACATTCCGCAGTGGCTGCGCGAGACGCCGCTGTGGTTCCAGGTGTCGGTGGGCACCTATCGCGGCGGATCGCCCGACGGGGATTGGACAAAGCCGCTGCTGGAGGCCGCGCGCGACATCGGCGTTCCGACGGCGGTGCACCTGTACAACTGGCATCAAATCCCCTTCGACAACGACTACCCGCATTACCTCCCGGCTCGGCCGGAGTTCATCGAGGAGCTGCCGAAGCTCAAGGATGCGGGCATCAAGGCGATGCCCTACATCAACTCCCGGCTGTGGGACACGCGCGACCGCAAGGCCGAGGACTATCAGTTCACTTCGGTCGCCAAGCCCGGCGCGGTTAAGAACATGCTGGGTAACGTAGTCACCGAGGCCTACGGCTCCAAGGAGGAGGACGGCTCGCCGGTGCGCCTCGCCGTCATGTGTACGACGGCGGCGGTGTGGCAGGAGAAGCAGCGCGAGATCTGCCAGGGCATCTTCGAAATGGGGGTGGACGGCATCTACCTCGACCAGATCGCCGCGCAGACGCAGCCCTTGTGCTTTGACAAAACGCACGCGCACCGCCCGGGCGGCGGCTCGTGGTGGGCGGACGGGTATTACCACTTCCTCGATCACATGCGCAAGGTGCTGCCCGAAAATTGTATCTACACCACCGAGTGCACCGCCGAGATGTACATGAACCGGCTGGACGCCTACCTGTCCTGGCACTGGGCGCGCGCATCGCAGGTGCCCGCATTCTCGGCAGTTTATGCCGGATATATTCCATTCCTTGGCCGTGTGTACAACGGTGATGACACAAAATTCCGCATTCTGATCTCGCAATCGCTGCTCTTTGGCGACCAGATCGGCTGGTTTGGTCCCGAGAAATACCTGAACTCGCCCGACCGCGCGCTGTGGAAGAAGGTCGTGCAGGCACGCTGGCGCTTCGCCGAGTTCTTCTACGCCGGGCGTATGCTGCGCCCGCCTACGGTCGAGTGCGGACTCCCCGAACTCACCACCCTCAAGGCGTTCGCCAACGTGCGCGCCATCCACTCGCCCGCCGTGCGCGGCGCGCTGTGGCGGCGGCTGAAGGATGGCGCGAAAGTGCTGCTGCTGGTCAACATCGCCGATGAGGAGGCCGAAGTCACCGTCACCGTTGATGTGCCCGACTGCGAGGTGGTGCTCACCGGGGATATCGAGGGGGTAACGCGCGTCGAGAAGGGCGAATTATTCCTACGTTTGCCGCCGTTATCGGTGGTGGCGGGCGGACTGAAATGATGGTTTAAGGAGGGTGCATATGCCGGATACACTGCGCACGGCGCTGATCGGCTGCGGCACAATCGAGTAGAGAGACCAGCGAAATGATTTAGCAAACCCCGCTTATGGAGATGGCCTTGACCGGCCTCTCCATAAGCGGGGTTTGATTCTTTTGTCCTGACTTATACCACCTTGTACGTGTGCCCCGCCTCCAGCGAATACGCCGCTTCCTTCGCCAGCACTTTCCCCGCCGACACGTCGGTGACCACGCCCTCGATGGGCATCTTCTGCGCCGCGTGGTTCCAGATCACGCGCTCGCCGCCCTTCCCGTGCCACAGCACGTGCGTATCACCCTCTTGCAGCACGCGCGCCCCCATTGCAGGCAGACACGCGTAGTAGTCCCGAAGGGCGCGCCGGTGTTCTTCGGTGTATAACGTATCGATCCGCCTGCCGCTGTAGAACAGCGGGAAGCCGGGGCCGGCCATGTAGGAGAGGATACGGTAAAAATCCTTCTCCGGGTAGGGGGCGCTGCGCGCTTCCTCGTTGCCGGAGGGGATGGTGGTGTAGCCGGTGCCCATGTGGATTTTATAGCACGAGAACAGGTTTTCGAGGTTGAACTCCTTGTGACAGCCGTGCTGCACCTCGCCGAAGGGGCCGAACGATTCGATCATGAAGTGGATGTCGGCGTCTTGCAGTTCCTTCATGAGCATCAATGTCTCGCGCCACATCGTCGTGGGCTTCATGCCGGTGTAATCGACCGGCATGAACGCGGCGTTGTAGAAGCTGTCGAACAGGTAGGAATTGTACCCGGTTTCCTCCTTGATCTTGAGCTTGGCGTCGATAAAATACCGAGTTACTTCGGGGTTGTTCATCCGCAGGAAGCTCATGCAGTTGGTGTACGCCCCGGCGTACTTGGTGCGGGAGTCCTCCATCTTGATGTACCACAGGCGCTCCTCGTCCCGCTCGGAGTTGTTCAGCGGACTGAGATACGATTGGTCATTGTTTGTCCATGAATACGGGGTGATCCCCAGCTTCTTGCAGTCCTCCACGAACTTCTTGTGCCCGATTCGCCCGGCGAGTTCGGGCGCGGGCTCGTACTCGTGGCCGCAGCACATGTTCCCGAATTGTGATCCGGCGCTCATATCCGATTTGAACACGTTGTCGATGAACAGCGCGCGGATGCCGGTGTTCACCGCCGCGGGCAGTAAATCGATATAATAGCTGTCCAGTGTGAAATTCGACCAGTAATTCCAGGAGAGGCGCGGGACGAACGTCTCCTCGCGCAGCCCATACTCCGCGCGGGCCTTATCGTGCAATTCCTGTATCAACCATGTCCACAGGTTCTTCTGATCGACCTCGCTCTTCTTCGCGCCGCTGAGGAGAATGCGCTTGGGGGAGGTGGCGTACGCCAGTGTCTCGGTGAAGATGTGCTTGTCGAATACCTTGAGTTCCGGCTTGCCCTTCTCCTTGATCAGCAGCGAGCGGATCAAATCCACGCGCTCGTACACGCCGATCAGCGTATCGTCGCCCTTGAATTGAAAATCGAAGCACTGGTGGGATGCCCACCTGGGCAGGTTGTGCGTCATGATCGGGTTGATGCCAGGACTCTCGGCCAGCCAATGGAGCTTCCCCTCCGTTGACCACTCGGTCTCCGCCGACAGTTTGGCGACCGGCGGGGTGCAGGCCGATTGATTGTACGCGGTGGAGCCGGTTACGTCCCCGCCGATCTCCCAGCTCGCCCGGTCGTAGAGGTAGAAGATCGGCGTGTTCTCGCTCTTATACTCGTAGTGATAGGAGAGTCCGGTAAATCCGTATCCGAAGTAGTCCTCGGCGCACGGTTTGAGCACCAGATCCAGTTCGCCGTCGCCCGCGATTGGAAGCTCGTCCCAGTCACCGATGTCGTGGATCGGGTCGAAGCTGTGGTCGCGCAGCGTCTTGACCGGCATGAGGTTAAAGAGCGCCCTCGTCTTGATCCGAATCTCGCCGGCCGACTTGACCACGTCCAGCAGCTTCAATGAACTGAGCGCCATTCCGGTGAACGTCTGCGTGTGCGGAGAGAGGGGCAGCCGCCCCGAGCGCACCAATTTACCGTCGATCTCTACCGCGCCGATACCCTTGAATTGATCGCCGTCCCTGAGAATTTCGAATGAACATCCGCCTAAAGTGACGATATTTCGGTCCATGATTCATTCTCCTTTTAACCGCGAAAAACACGAAAGACACGAAAAAACGATTGGCATTTTCGTGCTTTTCGCGTTTTTCCTGGTTCGTTTTCCCGATTATGGCACGCCGATCCGGGCATTGTCAATATCGAAATATTTCTCAATTGATACGGTAACGGATTTCTTAATTGAAGTGATTCTGCAAAATCGCCATCTTTTCGTTTTCCAGCCGCCTGTACCGAAGGGGCGGCACGCCGATGCTCTGCTTAAACGAGCGGATGAAGAAATTGACGTCGGCGTATCCCACCATGCTTGCGATTTGTGCGATCGCGTGATCGGTGGTCTGCAGCAACTTCTGCGCTTCTATGGTGCGCACATAGCGCAGGTAATTGCCGAAGCTGTTTCCGGTAAACCGCTTGAACGTTCGGCAGAAATGGGGGATGCTGGTGGACACCAGCGCCGCCATCTGGGCGGTGGTAATCGGTTCGCCGTAGTGCTTGTGGACGTGTTCGAACACCGTTCGCATGAGTTCATGCCTGTTAAAACTGCCGCTCGCCGATAGCGGGTTCTCCTCGTTCCAGCGCCGGAACAGCCACAGGCACAGCTCCAGGAGGTGCGCCCGCATGGCCAGTTTGTATCCGTACCGCCGCGCGCCCCGCTCCTCTCTCATCCTGTGCACGAGAGAGGGTACCGGAGTGCCCGTTAAATCGCTGACCACATAGATACAGCGATGGCCGTGGGTGAATAATTGCGGATAGATCTCCCGGAATTCTTCGGTATCCTGCTGCGCGCCGAAGAGTACCATCGGATCGAACTGGATCAGGCAGTACTCCATTGGCCCGTTTGGAAGGCTGTGGACGGAATGCAGTTCGCGGGATACGAAGACGGCCATATCGCCTCCTTCAAGGACTGTTTCCCGCTGTCCGACCGATACAGCGAGCTTTCCGCGAATCATGTATATGATCTCCATGTACAGGTGCCAGTGCATGGGATAGACAAACAGCTCATCGCAGGAATTGCTGTGCTCCAGATGAACCGGCGTTTCGATGCTCAAATCGTCGAAATAATCCTGATTGATCAACGCGCGTCACCAACTTGTCGTTTATCGCTGTGTCTCTGCAAGTATACTGAAAATTCCGGCTGCAGTCAAGATCGTGCTATTTTATGATCATTCCGTCCATTTGTATTCTTTCGGCACATATGTTATACTCAATAAATTTTCCCGGTTATTTTCGCCCACGTGCACAATTTCGCATACATATCGTGAACTGACGGGGGTTGCGCATGCAAAAAATGAGTCTGGGAAGAAGGATCCTGCGGAACCTTCGGTACAACGGCATTTTACACCTGATGTGCCTGCCGGTGGTGTTGGGCGTTATTTTGTTCAGCTACCTTCCGAAAATCGGCGTGGTGATGGCCTTTCAGGACCTCGACTTCCAAAAGGGCCTCTTCACCAGCCCGTGGGTGAGGTTTGACAACTTCAAATTCCTCTTCAGCTCCACCATCACCTGGCGCGTCACCCGAAACACCGTGCTCTACGCCATTTGGTTCATGTTCATCGGCACGCTGCTCGCGATTCTGCTGGCGATGCTCATCAACGAGGTCACCAAGAAGCGCACCGCCAAATGGCTGCAGACGGTCTACATGATGCCCAATTTCCGCTCCATCATCGCGGTGACGGCGGTCGCGCAGGCGTTCCTCCGGGATACAGGCTTTGTAAACAACATCTTCAAAATCATCGGGCTTCCCAAGCGCAACTGGTACGCGGAGCCGGGCGCATGGCCGCTGATCCTGACGATTACAAGAGTGTGGCTGAGCGTGGGCTTCTCCTCGGTCATATACCTGGCCACCATCTCCGGCATCAACGACGAGTACTACGAGGCGGCGGTCATCGACGGCGCGACGAGGCTGCAGCAGGCGCTCTACGTCACCCTCCCGTTCCTCCGGCCCATGATCACCATCCTATTGATCTTCTCCATCGGCGGCATCATGAGCGGGGACTTCGGCCTTCACTATACGGTGACGGGGAACATGGGCGCGCTGTATGAGACTACCGATATTTTGGATACCTACATCTTCCGAAGTTTGCAGACCATGACCAGCTTCGGGCGGACCACGGCGGCGGGCTTATATCAATCGGGCGTCGGGTTCCTGCTCTTGTTGCTGGCCAACTTTATCATCAAGCGGATCGAACCCGATCACGCGATCTTCTAAGGAGGGCACGGATATGACGAAGACAGGCGGAGTTTCGCGCCCCGCGCGGCG
>Ga0123353_10015507_pt1 | contig 11076 bp, 8 predicted proteins | sample TergutLab28metaG_3_FD_92763 | JGI IMG/M metagenome (GOLD analysis project Ga0123353, IMG submission 92763) | Labiotermes labralis P3 segment gut microbial communities from Petit-Saut dam, French Guiana - Lab288 P3 | ecosystem: Host-associated > Arthropoda: Insects > Digestive system > Gut ... | reverse complement strand
TGTCATAAGACGCGGGGACGGTCCCCGCGTCTTATGACAGAAGAACCGTCCCCTTGTCTTATCACCGTCCTACTTGTCAATTACTCCCTTTACAGGTTGTGTCCAGACGCGAGGATCAAACAACACTCCATTTTGCTGCTGCGCAGCTTTTAGTTCATCGTAAAATCTAAGACGGCGGTGGTACTCAGTGTTTTCCCGGCTGATGTCGGTGCGCGACCAGTAAGCGTAACCGTCCATATAGTTCGCAGTCGCTTGATCCCATGATGAGAACGAGTTTTGAAGGCCTTCTGCAATGGCTTCGGCAAAAATGTACGCTTCTCTAAGCTCAAGATATCCCCCCAGATAGCCCCATCCTGCAAGGTGGAGCACTCTGAACCAATCCCAGGCAACTATACCGTTGTCGCCCCATTTCGCACTGAGATTTTTTACCAAGCGCCACATATACCGGTCTACCGTGCCTGATTGTTCGAGTAGCGCGTTGTACTCAGCAGCGGAAAGCGAGTTTACCAACATGGCGTCATATGCAAAGTTTGCTGCATGGCCGCCGAACATCATTTCAAGCATCGTCATTATCAGATCGTCCCTGTCACTGACGCCCCATGAGGCGGATAGCGTCTGTCGGGCCCGGCTTGCGTTTGAGGCAGTACGCGGGTTCATCCCTATGTAATACGGATCCCAATTGTTCACCCTTGCCAGTATCGCTCCGCAACCCAGAAACCAAGCTTTCAGATTGCTGTCTTCATAGGCGAAACTCATATCCTCTGTGATGTGAATAGTTCTATCAGCCTGATTCCAGTCAACAAGCTGCGAAAACTGCTCGACGACAAACCGGATAGGCAGGAACGTCCTCCCGCCCGATATTACCGGCGCAACGTCAAGCTTGATTCGTTCACCGTTCACGGTCGCGTACTCATCGCCAATAATCATCACTATTTCTTTATCGGCGCGCTTGATCGTTACTGTTCGGGTGTTGCTGTTCCAGTCAACTCTGGCGCCCAGTGTTTGAGCGACCGTGCTGATAGGTATCAGCGTTCGCCCTTTAGAAATGAAGGGCGCTGCGTCTGAAGGGATCAGTCTTCCGTCGACGAAGATGCGGATGTCAGGCGGAGCCGTCGATGCCGCCGGTTCAGCGAGCGCAGCAGGCGCCAGGGATAACGCTATGATGAGCACGAGAATCGCGGAGATAACTCTTTTTCTCACTTTGATCAGTCCTCTCGTATATTTTAAGATTTGGCTATTGTAAACCCTAAAGAAGCTTTAATGTCAATAGAAAGATGACAGGGGGGGCGGGGGTGTTGGCAAAACCCCCGTCCCCTTGTCATCTACAGCACCGATTGGTAGGCTTCCCAGCCTTCTTTTATCAGGCGGGGGGCGTCTATTCCGTATGGGCAGTGTTCTGTGCAATGGCCGCAGTTTATGCATTCATTGGCGTGCTGCATGGAGTCGCGGCACATGTCATTCAAGTAGAATCTTTTGTCTGAACGCTTTAGCAGGAGCGTCATCCTGGCGGCGATCGGTATTCCGATGTTTGCCGGGCATGGCAGGCAGTATCCGCAGCCGCGGCAGTATTCGCCGAGGAGCTGCGTTTTGTCGTTCCCTATGGAGAGCAGCGCCCTGTCGTCGAGGATGGGCGTCTTGTCCTGATAGGCGATGAACTCATCGAGTTCGCTGATTCGTTGGATACCCCATATTGGGATGACATTGTCATATTGCATCATGAATGCGTACGCGGCAGCTGTGTCCGTTATCAACCCGCCGGAGAGGGCCTTCATAGCGATTACACCTATGTTCCTACTCGCACAATATTCTACGAAGTCTACTTCCTCATTCGAGGCGAGATAGGAAAACGGGTACTGGATAATCTCGTATAATCCGGACTCCGCAGCCTCGCGCGCGATATGGAGCCGATGGTTCGAGATTCCAATGTGCCTTACTTTCCCTTGTTCCTTGGCCTCGAGCATGGCGTCATAGATTCCTGAGTCGTCTCCCGGTTTCGGGCAAAAAGGCGGGTTATGGAACTGAAAAATATCTACATACTCGGTTTGCAGCATGCGGAGCGAAGTTTCCAGATGCTCGATGAACGTACTACGGTCAGTAGCTGACGTCTTTGTCGCAATAAAAATGTCTTTCCGCACGCCGGAGAGCGCGGCGCCCATTTTACTTTCGCTGTCAAAGTATCCGCGCGCGGTGTCAAAAAAAGTTATTCCGTGGCGATAAGCTTTCTCAAGGATGATAACGGCGTCGCTGTCGTTGATCCGCTGGATCGGAAGGGCTCCAAACCCGTTTTTGTTGACCGTGATGCCGGTCGATCCTAATGTAACATAGTCCATACACGACTCTCCAAATTAAGTAAATTAAAGCAAAATGATTTGTTTACAGTATATCAGCAGACGGGAGTTTTGTCATTACTCATTTGGAATTTGGACTCACTTCCACCCCGGAACACCTAAAACTTCAATCACTGTCATCGTCATTCCGGGCTTGACCCGGAATCCCCTTAACGCAACGCATATGTCGGGGGATTGCGGCGCGGAGGCCGCAATGACGAAGTGTGGTAGGTATAGAACTATAGGAAAGACTTGAAGCCGGCCACGCGACATTTTCACGCAAGGCAGAGCAAATCTCCGCCGATCGTGAACAACAACCGCAGTCGGCTTTGTTTTACTTGCATTACCCGGTGTTCCGCTGTATACTTTTCATCATATTATTACAACTTTCTGAGGGTGTTCTTATTCATGCTTAGTTTCAAGAAGCTGCAGCTTTGTGATATTGATAGTGTCAGGCGGTTTTTCCCGTACTCCGCCAACAGGATATGCGACAACACAGTCGGCGGGGCGTTTATGTGGAGGGATTACTTTTCTGTCGAGTTCGCTGAGTATAATGAAACGATAATTTTCAAAGCAAAAGTCAAGTATCACAACAACATCACAGCGTTTTCCATGCCGCTGGGGAAGGATCTGCACGGGAGCATCCGCAAGGTCGCGGAGTATTGCGGGCACGAGCACCTGCCTGTCGCTTTTTATACTGTCACCAATGAAGACGTAAAAATCCTGAGCACGGTTTTCACGAACTACAGTCTGCTCAGGGATGCTGACTGGAGCGACTATATCTACAACGCGGAGGATTTGGCAAGCCTGTCCGGCAGGAAGTACAGCGGACAGCGGAACCATATCAACTACTTCAACAGGACATATAGCAACTACATCTTTGAAGAGATATCCGAATCCAACCTTGAGCAGGTGCGCGAGTTTTACGCGAAGTACAGCGCGGGCATAACGCTTGATTCCGGGGTTTTCATTGAGGAGCATATCAAGACCTCGGAGCTGCTTGACAACTACGATACTTACGGTTTATCCGGAGGCTTGCTGAAGGTGAACGGCTCTGTCATCGCCTTTTCAATAGGCGAGATCATCAACAACGTCCTGTTCATTCACGTCGAAAAAGCGGACTCGAATTACAGAGGCTCGCATCAGGTCGTCTCACACGCGTTTGCCAACCACTTCACATCGGCAGCCGTTGAGTATATAAACAGGGAAGAAGACGTCGGGGATGAAGGGCTGCGTATTTCAAAGAAATCATACCATCCTTGCGAAATCATTGAAAAATACACATTGCTGGTGATATAATACGAAATTACGCGCGACGGGCTAAAGCCGGGGTTATGGTTTTCGGGTAAGAGCCGGTAGTCAAGCATTATGGAAAGGCGGATCATGACAATGGATGCCAACCGCGAAACAATCATAATCGTAGACGACGATTCTACCAATCTGTCCGTCGGGAAGAGCACTCTTTCCGATAAGTACGACGTATTCACCGCATCTTCTGGGGAAAGGCTTTTTTCACTTCTCGAAAAAGTGGCGCCCGACCTGATCCTCCTGGATATCAGGATGCCGGAGATGGATGGATACGAAGTAATAAAGCGTCTTAAGAGTGAAAAGAAAACTGTGGATTTCCCGGTGATTTTCCTCACTTCGAGGATCGATCCGGCGAGCGAGATAAAAGGATTGAATCTGGGCGCGGTCGACTATATCACCAAGCCCTTCTCGCGCGAACTGCTGCTTAAAAGAATCGATCTGCACATCCTTTTCGAAAGGCAAAAAAAGGAACTTCTCAAGCACAACCTCAGGCTTGAATGCGAGGTAGACAGAAAAACAAGGACGGTATTGGAACTACAGAACACCGTACTTAAGACCGTCGCGGAGCTCGTGGAATGCAGGGACAACATAACGGGCGGGCATATTGAACGAACACAGCATTATCTGCGGCTGCTAATTGACTACATGCTGGAGCACGACGTTTACTCCGTGGAAATCTCATCCTGGGACGTAGGCTTGCTGGTCATGTCGTCGCAGCTTCATGATGTGGGCAAGATCGCTATCAAAGACAGCATACTGATGAAGCCGGGCAGACTCACCGACGAAGAGTTTGACGAAATGAAAAGGCACACCACTTACGGCGTGGATATCGTCAGAAGGATAGAAGAAAACACTTCGGAAAGCGCATTTCTGTATTACGCGAGAATACTTGCCGGCAGCCATCACGAGAGATGGGACGGCAAAGGCTACCCTGAGGGCCTGCGGGGCGACGCGATACCTTTGCAGGGAAGGCTGATGGCGATAATCGACGTTTACGACGCTCTAACGAATGACCGGCCTTACAAGAAAGCGTTCCCGCATGAGCAGGCTGTGGAAATAATAAGGGACGGTATGGGGACGCAGTTCGACCCGGTCCTGTGTAAGGTTTTCCTTGCTCATGAGTACGCCTTCAGGAGCATCGATCTCGACGACCATGTACACACAGAGATCAACGATGAGCTGCGCTCCGCGATGGAAGTGATCGCAAACGCGGTCGGCGCGCGCAGCGGCAAAGAGCATGGTTATGTAGAAAGGATGCGCAAATACCTCCATTTGATAGTCGACGCATCGCTCCGTCACAAGAGTTTCAGAGAAGTCGTATCCGAATGGGACCTCGAGCTGTTCCTGCTGTCCGCGCAAATGCATGACGTTGGGAACATTGCGGTAGCCGACCACATCCTGAACAAACCCGAGGAACTCTCCGACGCGGAGTTTGAGGACATCATCAACCACGTTGAGTTCGGGGTAAAAATCATTCAGCAGGTCAAAGAAACCATCATCGACGGCGGGCTTCTGCACCACGCGGAAATGCTGGTCGGCAGCCATCATGAGAAATGGGACGGGTCCGGTTACCCGCGCGGCCTCAAGGGGAAAAAGATCCCCTTACAAGGCAGGATCATGGCGATTGTCGACGTGTACGACGCGCTGACCACCGTCAGGCCGCACAGAGATGAAAAAAAGCATCATGAAGCAGTTGAAATCATCAAGAAAGGCGCCGGCACACAGTTTGACCCGGAGCTGGTCGAAGTGTTTCTCGATTGTGAGGGTGATTTCGAAGAGGTTGCGGCGTCACGTTACAGAGAAGGCCAATGAGCAAATCCGTAAAGCGCGCTGCAGCGCTGATTATGCTGTTTTGTATCATGTTCACCTGTACCGCTTGCGCGGCGCTGTCCGGCACGACTGGGACCGACCCGGGCTGGCTTTGGCGCGCCTATGAGGATTTGCGGAGAGCAGCGGGGGAACAGGTATCCAGTCTGGTTATACTCAGTGCCGTCACTGCTGTGTTAATGCTTACGATGATCGTGCTGCTCACAAAGAATAACAAGGCAAGAGAAATGTACAAGCAGCAGCTGATGACGCTTACTGCAAAATACGATACCGCTTCCGATATGATTTACAAGGATATGAGAACCGCAATGGACGAGCTGGTTGTGACGACCGGCCAGCTTGAGGAAGCGCTGAAGGTAAAGAACGACTTTCTTGCGAAGATGAGCCATGAGATACGCACCCCTATGAACGCGGTGATCGGCATGACGGAGCTGGCATTACGCGAGGAGCTTTCAGGCGCCGCCCGCGAGCATGTCATTACTGCAAGGCAAGCGGGGTTGAACCTGCTGGCCATTATCAACGATCTCCTGGATTTTTCGAGAATAGAATCAGGCGCCATGAGGATCAGTTCGGCGGAGTACTCACTGTCATCGCTGCTCAACGACGTTATCAGTATTATTCGAATGAGGGTCGTCGATTCCAGACTGCGTTTCGCGGTCAATCTGGACAGCAGGCTGCCGAACTCGCTCATCGGCGACGAGTCGAGAGTCCGTCAGATACTGATCAATATTCTTGGAAACGCTGTGAAGTATACAGACAAGGGTTTCGTATTCTTCAGAGTCAGCGGCAAGCTCATTGATGAAAACAACATAAATCTTCTGATCGAAGTCGAGGACAGCGGCAAGGGCATAAAACCGGAAGATATTGAAAGACTGTTCGACGACTACTTCCAGGTTGACTCAGTGTCAAGCGACGGCGCGGACGGCGTCGGCCTGGGGCTCCCTATAACAAAGAATTATCTTAACGCAATGGGCGGAGACATCTCTGTGGAATCCGAGTTCGGCAAGGGGAGCACCTTTATAGTAACGCTGCCGCAAAGGCTGGGCGGGCCTCAGAGGCTTGCCGTTATTGATGAACCTGCGAAAGTAAACGCGCTTGTCTACGAGCGACGCGATATCTACGCTGAGTCTATAGTATACGCGATCAGGAACCTTGGAGTTAAGTGCAAACTCGTGTCGGGCAGGTCGGAGTTCTTCAGCAGGATCGCGAGCGGCGCTTACTCATTTGTTCTGCTGTCGTATGTTCTGTTCGACGAACACAAAGAGACCATCCTGAAATACGCGGACAAATGCAAGATCGTATTATTGGCGGAGTTTGGGCAGGCAATCCCCGACGTTGGGCTGAGCATACTTTCTATGCCGGTCCACGCGATCTCCGTTGCCAATCTCTTTAATGGCGACGCTGACAGTTTTACATATAGTTCCGGCATGGAGCTGTCAGCCAGGTTCACCGCACCGGACGCAAGCGCGCTAGTCGTCGACGATATTAACACGAACCTGAAAGCCATCAGCGGTCTTATGGCGCCTTATAAAATGAGCGTTGATTTGAGCGTTAGCGGTGAAGACGCTGTTCGAGCCGTTACATTAAAGGACTATGATCTGGTCTTGATGGACCACAGGATGCCCGGGATCGACGGCGTCGAAGCGACACGCAGGATCAGGTATATGGGCGCGTCCGACCATCGTTACGAGGCGCTTCCGATCATCGCTCTGACAGCAAACGCGGTTACCGGCATGAAGGAAATGTTTCTGTCCAATGGTTTTAATGATTTTTTGTCAAAACCGGTCGATACTGTAAAGCTTAACGGCATGCTTGAAAAGTGGCTGCCAAAAAGCAAGCAACACGTCATGGCGGAAGATATAAGTTTTACGGTATACGAGGGGGGCGGCTTGCCTGCTGTAGACCTTGCCGTCGATGGGCTGAACACCGAAAAAGGTTTGAAGATGGCGGGCGGCGATGCGGAGCTGTACTATGAAACGCTTGGTATATACTGCGACGACGCGCTTACGCGGATCGATAAGATAAGGGAGTGTCTGGAAAACCGCGATTTTGATCTGTATGTCACTTATGTCCACGCGCTGAAAAGCGCCTCCGCAAACGTAGGCGCCGATAAGCTTTCCGCGGCTGCATATGATCTGGAAATGGCAAGCCAGCGAAATGATTCTTTCTACATAAAGTCGTACAACGAGAAGTTTCTCATGGATTTGAAAACGCTTGTTACCGACGTCAGCTCTGCGCTGTCGGAGTTAACGCCTGTGCAGAACGGGGACAATAGCGGAGAAGACGGTGAACTCGACGAGTCTGACCCCTTCAACACCGAGGAGCTCCTGACAGAGCTGACAACGCTTAGAAACGCGCTTGAGGACATGGCGGCAGGCGCGATAGACAGGTCCGTCGCCAACCTGTCGGGCGCTGCACGGACTGAAGCGGAGAAATCCGCGATGAAAAAGATCGCGAAGCATATACTGATGGGCGAATACGACGAAGCGCTCGCGATTGTGGAGGGATACTTGTGATTTATTCCCTATAAGGGGACGAAGTATCGATTCCTATGTTTCGGGTCGTGGCGTCGTATGTTACGTTGACGTCAAGGAGTTGCATGACGTCGCGCAGCTTGAGGAAGTTGTTGCCGGCGATCAGATAAGCTGTGATTTGAACCGGCGAACCGTCCATTGATATGTTTATTCCTGTGTTCAAAGTTGCCCGTTTAACCGTACCGTCGCCCGGTATCATCTCCTGCCCGATTGCGGTGTACGGCTTGCCGCTTGTCAGCGTTATCGCCCGCGAAGCATCGTCCCATCCGATATCAAACTGCTTTCCCGTCCCGTTGATGACATACGCCAGATCGCGTAACTTGAAATAGTTGTTTCCGTTGATTATATACGCTTCGAACTCTTTTGCCGCGCCGTTGACATATACTGTCGACGGCGTTGGCCTTACATTAGGTGTTCATAAACGTCGCTCTGGGGTTTCTGCTCGTTATCGAGTTATCTTGTCTGCCGTTTGCGTCCGCATACCATCCCGCCGTCCATTCCGTAAACCCCCAGGGGTGATACTCGCGGATATTCCCGAAAATCTCATAGGTCGCCTGGTTCTCGTTAAAGAAACTGTTGGAGCCCACGAACTCGCCGAACGTCAGGTTCATCCCGCTCGCTGCCGACGCTCTGACGGATGGCTTTAATTCTGACTGCAAGACTGTCTGTGAGCTTACGAGGTTCTCTGCGGCGGGCGCTTCGGCTACGACTTGAATCATCCCCGCCGCCATCGCGAGGCATAGTATAAATGCAAGGACTCTGCTTTTTGCGGCGAATGTGTATCTGAAGCGCGCTAAGCTTATCCCGTTCCCCTGTCTCATCCCGTTCCCCCCAATTGCTATCTTTTGTTCTCTCAACAAAGAGAATAACCTTTCCGGGAACTAATTTCAAGCGGTTTTGCGTTACGGCTCACTCCCAATATCCCGTCATTGCGGCCTCCGAGCCGCAATCCCCTGCAAGAATTCGGTGATTCCAGGGGATCCCGGGTCAAGCCCGGGACGACGTCATGTCTTAGGGTTGATATGGAACAGACCTTTAACTGTAACGATTTTGCATGTTGAGCACAACAGAAATATGACAGGCTGTTGTGGCATTACCAAAGATATGATAGAATCAGGGAGCAAATACTCAAGCTCAATCCGGCTGCACAGGACAAGAAAATCATCAAGTTCATACACGGATAATGCGAGGAGGAACAGCGATGCTGGTTTTGAATGAGAAAGACATGAAGAAGACTGTCAGTTGCGCGCAGGTTATGGACAAGGTCGAGGAAGCCTACCGGATTTGCTACTGCGGCGATTTTTATATGCCGGAACGTCCGGTCATTACGCATGGGAAAAACACGCTGCTTTTTATGCCGTGCTTTTTGCCCGACTGTTTCGGCACGAAGTTCCTGACGATTTTTCCTGACAACCCGGGGAAGGGCTACCCATACATTGACGGGCTTATGCTGCTCAACGACGGCGAGAGCGGAAAAACAAAGGCGATCATGGACGCAAGCTTTCTGACGGCAATGCGGACCGGCGCCGCCGGAGGGGTAGGCATACGGCATTTTTCCCGCGCCGAATGCAAAAGCGCCGGTATAATCGGCGCCGGGCGGCAGGGCTTCTATCAGGCTATATTCGCAAAGGTCGCCAGGGTCGGAATAGAAGATATATACTTCTACGACGCGGCGCCTAAGGATCTGGGCGCTTACGTTGAAGACCTAAAGCGGGCGATGGGGGACGGCGCGCCAAAAATCCACGTCTGCGGTAATGTTGAGGAGCTGCTCGAAAAGAGCGAGATTGTGATAACCGCTACTCCGGCGACTTCGCCTGTTGTGCCGGATGACTCTGACAAACTGCGCGGCAAATGCTTCGTCGCGATAGGCTCGTACAAGCATGAAATGCGCGAAATCCCGGACGCGATTTGGGGGCTCGTCGACAATGTATATACAGAGCTGCCATTTGCTATGGAGGAAAGCGGCGATCTGACCCAACCCATAGAAGACGGGATTCTGCAGAAAGAGCGCGTAAAGCTCATTGGTCAGTGGCTGACACAGGATAGCAGGCCTTTGCCGGCGCAGGGGCAGACGACATATTTCAAATCGGTGGGTATGGGTTTGCTGGATATCTGCGTCGCGCGGCTCATCTATGAAAACGCGCTGAAAATGGGGCTGGGGCAGGAAGTTGATATGTAGCGCAAACAAGAACCAAAAGGACCTGTTGCATGTGAATGAGTGAATGTGAAATAGAAAAATTCTGCGAGGTCGAAATGAAACAGTTTCCAAGCATTTTCAACGATGTTATCGGCCCGGTAATGATCGGCCAGTCGAGCTCGCATACGGCGGCGGCGGTCAGGATAGGGAATGTGATCAGGCAGCTCGCAGGTGGAGAGACTGTCAAAGAAGTCGGGCTGTCTTTCGACCGGGAAAGCTCCCTCGCGACGACGTACTGCAGCCAGGGATCCGATATCGGGCTGCTCTCGGGGCTTATGGGGTTCGAAACCTATGACAGGAGGATTTACGAAGCCCGCGAACTGGCGGAGGCTGCGGGGATCGCGCACCGGTTCGAGGTCAGGGACATTGGCGCCGGCCACCCGAACGCCTACTACATCGCTTTCACTTCCGTCGACGGGAGCCGGACGGAGCTGACCGCGCTGTCCGTGGGCGGGGGAATGATAGAGGTGACGGAGTACATGGGTTTCCCGGTATCGGTTGACGGCGGTTTTCATGAAACGCTGATCCTATGCGACGGTTCGCAAGCCGATACGATCCTTCAGGGGATAGACGGAACGCTGCGGGAAGGGGAGCGCATCCTCAGCGTCGCCGGGATAGGCGGGAGAACTCTGATCAGCATAAAAACGGAGGAAGAGACCGATTTCGCCTTCCCGGGCGCGATAATCAGCAGGATAAGGCCTGTGCTGCCTGTCCTGTCGCAAATTGCCCCCGGAGTCCCCTTTATCACCGCAGGTGAGATAGCCGGCTACGCAAGGGAAAGCGGTCTTCCGCTTTGGAAGCTTGCTGTTTTGTATGAAAGCGAGAGGAGCGGGCTGACGCAGGATGCGGTCTTTGACAAGATGAAAGTCGTCGTTGAAACGCT
>Ga0123353_10015506_pt1 | contig 11077 bp, 6 predicted proteins | sample TergutLab28metaG_3_FD_92763 | JGI IMG/M metagenome (GOLD analysis project Ga0123353, IMG submission 92763) | Labiotermes labralis P3 segment gut microbial communities from Petit-Saut dam, French Guiana - Lab288 P3 | ecosystem: Host-associated > Arthropoda: Insects > Digestive system > Gut ... | reverse complement strand
ATCCTTCCGATCGCACTATGGCCCTGGGGTCGATTCAGCCTCTAACAGAAATGAGTACCAGGAGCATTTCCTGGGGGTAAAGGCGGCCGGTGCTAAAGCTGACAACCTTTCCACCATCCTGTGCCGTTGTCACGAAATCTGGGAACCTTAACTTCCTGGAAACCTCCGGGCCTGTAACGGGACTGCTTTACCTTTTTACATGTTTCGAACATTATTATGCTCATCTTCAGGAGGACAGTTGTATTATTACAGCATCTGGTATCGTCACTCTCTTTAGGTGACTGTTCAGACCACAGGTTACGAGAGTCTTCTCGTAACGTGTGTACTGAACAGTCACCTAAAGAGAGTGACGATACCAGATGCTGTACTAATACAATTGTCCTCCAGAAGAAGTACATAATAGTGCTCGAAACATGTACAGGAGTATAATGATTGTATTAAAATAAAGAATTTTTGCATCAAGTTGGTAAAAAAGACTATCGTTATAAAAATGGTGCTTTGTATAATTTGTGCCTGGCCTTGCTTACGGCAGGTAGCCTATTTATTTCTCCTTTAATGTATTGTTTTAAACCAATTAATTTCTACACCTAAAGATAAAGAACAAGAGTTCAAATCTCAGGCTTTGGACACGATATTCAGAGTTTTCTTTGTTTCCCCTGTCTATTTAGGCAAACGCTGGGATTATTCCATACACATAATACATATAATATTCAATTATATTATGACAACTTCGCACACCATGCTTTCCTACTCATTATTTAATGAACCATCGACCTACGCTACTGACAGTTTTGATAAATACACCTAAACTATAAATAAGTATAAACAAAAATAGACCATTTAATTAGCTTTGTCCTTGTGATGGGTCCTGACACTTGTACACTATTAGCGAGTAACCCCGGGCACACTATTCATCATTTACACTTTCTATTGTCATCCTAGTCCTTTTCAATGTCAGCAGAGCCTGTCATAAATCTGTCCCGCTTTATTGCACCCTCAATGACGTCTTAATTCCTTTATGGGCCCCCAGTGTCCAAGGAAACAGGTTGTTTGGTGTCATCACTTGGGGATTGAAGACCCTAGCTGGTGTATAATTCTTTTCGGTCAGAATTGAACACTGTACTGACGGTCTAGTACTGTGACTGACAGAGGCCCAAGTTTCAACACAGTACGGTATTGGAAAACATCCAGCATAGGGTATTCGATCCGGCTTGCATGCTCATAGATTATTATACTTATGTTTATTTAGACAGCACCATCCGTTTGGAAGAGCCGGGGTAGTCGGTATAGCGATGAGGTTACGGGCTGGACGATCCGATTTTCTAATCCTGGTAGGGGCAAGAGATTTTTCTCTACCCTAAAGCGTCCTAATCGGCTCTATGGTCCGCCCAGCTCCTATTCAATGAGTTTTGGAATTATTTCTTGGTGTTGAAGCTGCCGAAAAGTGAAGAAAACCACTCACCTCTGTATAGTTCCGAAGTTAAGAATGAGTGGAGCTTTACCTCTGCTCTGCTTCACCCATATGTCTCCATGGCGTTGGTAAGGGCATTACGTTTTACCATCCCATTAGCTGTCTAGATTTGGAGGTTCGCCAATAACGTGTTCAGTAAGCGGTCGCTGACAACTGACAAGGAAAGGTCCTCAAACTTGGGGGTTGGGCGAGGGGCTCAGACCTCTCCACCATAAAATATAATGTATTTTGAAATGTGACACAACTTGACGGATTTTTCGGAAGGATCTACGCAATGGACAATGAGCATGAGATTTGGAACTGGGGAAGTCAGTGGTCTCTAGAGATAGGTTTATTGTAGGGAGTTGCCAGTAAATTAGCAAAGTATAGGTATTCAAATGGGCCTTAAAGAGATAGACTGGGAAGGTGTGGACTGGTATATTTGGCTCAGAATGGGGGAAAATAGTCGGCTCCTGAGAACATGATAATTAACCCTCCTGTTCCATAGACTGCAGCAATTCTCTTTACCAGCTGAGCAACTCTTGTTTTCTCCAGAATGGCTCCTCTGCATGGAGTCATTAATCAGCAGTGGTTGTTGTTCTGTAGTTCGCACAAAAACGTTTTGCAGTTGTACATTATCCCTTCGATCTCGACGTACAGTGGTCTTCAGTGCGGAAAGCAGTGTAATGATTCACACGCCAAGCTAAGAACACCGGTGAAGATTTTTTAAGTCCATCGTCAGCCAGCAGGTCTAACCGACAGAATCCGCGACCCACCCGTACTTTATCTGTTGTTCTCAATTAACAATTTCTTTCGTTTTTCACTTCTATTTGGCAACTGAACCTTTTATGTTCTTATATTTCTCTTTCCTTTTCTTTTAAGGCAAACACCTTGCATAATGAAGAGCCCCATGAGCGTTACACCTCACCAAACGTTATTCGGGTGTTCAAATCAAGAATAATGAGACTGGCGGGACATGTGGCACGTATGGCGGGGGATACAGAATGTTTGGTGGAGGAACCTGAAGCAAAGAGACCACTTTGAAGACTTAGGCATAGATGGAATGATAATATGAAAATAGATCTGCAAGAAAGATAAGGTGAGTGTGGGCTAGATTGATCTGACTCACGGTGGGGAAAGGTGGCGAGCTATTATGGCAGTAACGAACCGAGGGGTTTCATAAAATTAGGGGAATTTCTTCATTAGCTGAGTCACTCGTAACTTCTTAAGAAGAACTCTGTTCCACAGAGTCAGTCAGTCAGTTTGTTTGTTTGTTTGTTTGTTACAGGTATGACCGACTGCCTGCGTTTGAGCACATTCTGTAAGTATCCGACAAAATTGTATTCTATTGGACACAGAAGATGGAAGAAACGGGTTTCTCCGAACCTTTGGTAACTATAGGCATTCTACATGACGTCATACCCCGGACGACATACTAAATCAAAATGTTCTGTTACACTACAAACTGTGCAATGCCAACAGACTTCCTGCTGTATTACAAATCGGTAAATCTGGAATGTAAGACAGACGCCAACACGAAAATGGGAACAGCCTCTCCACTTTGCTACTGTCAAGCGGCCATTCCCACGGAAACTTCTGCTTTATTGGTGCAATATATCAGTTATGCACAGAGAAAGGGTCTGCAGCAACGGACCTTTTTTTTTCTTTTCACAAAGAAAAGCTTTCGTGAGAGCTGTTAACGACGGTGTTATACATTGAATGAACTGCAGGTTTATTTGTCAACAAGCCTAACTGCTTGTTTCTTGCTTATAATAACAGGCCTATACAGTAGCTGAATTTGTAAAGATGGAATGAGCTTAAGAAAGCTAAGAAGAATTTAAACATTATTTATGTTTAACGGAAAGGGCCAGATGTGAGGTAAAGAATCCCATCAAAATTAGGGTTTCTACTGCAGTACTAGTACCTCTCTTCCACTACTTTTGTTACCGTGCTTAGGGCAAAATTACGAATTACGAATCTATCTTAAGTTCTTTCTGTTGGGTATACAGTAGCAGAAAGAAGCCAGACACAATTCATAGAAAAGAAATGTTAAAGCCAAGAGCCTCAGCTTTGCTTCGTCTTCAGATATATACGGAGGAGTTTCCAAGTTCTTAGTTGCAGCTGTTTTTTTGTCATCTAGCTTCCCGGCTTAAATTAATCAAAATTAACCCTTTTCTTCGGAGGCCACCAAATCGTCTTCCCAACCCGTATCAAAATCCCGCGGCCCTAGTTTGAAATTACTGTTTCTCCTAATGGAAAATTTCTTTTATACGAAGGCTTACAAAACTAACAATCCAACGTAAATGTTGGGGCTCTTTCCTTGAACACCGAGGTTAATGTGCTCTGCCGCGGCTCTGGATGACTTCCATGTTCGAAAATGACGTATCAAGTCGTGTACCTGTTGTCTCTCCCCTCCTCCAATCTTTCTCTCGTTTCTGACAGAGAAGTTAGTCAACGTTTGTGTTCCATCGTATCTGTCACATGTCTTTTGTGTCTAAGAAGTAGATACACAAGCAGAGTACTGATATAAATAACATGTCGATTTTTCGAGTTCTGACTTCAAAATAAAGTGTAACTGAGATTGGCGAATAACAAGTATAAAACTGGAATGTACAGCAGCACTCGCCAGTGTTGTGAAAAATAATAACTTCAGGAAAGTGTGTATGTTGCACATTGCGTAATAGTTGTAACGTTTTTCCTCAACTTTGTTTAATTGTCGAAAGAGTGTCAAGTGTTTCCTGGACATTTGACACTGTGCATGGAGATGAACGGCATATGTCGTTGTGCCAAGTGGCCATTTTCGTAGCTAGATATTTCATACTGTGCCTGTAGATACTCAGAATATGTCACAGTGACAATTCGCGACTCTATAACTGGACATTTGGTACTGCGCATGGAGATACAACTGGTATTAAACAGACGTTGGCATGTATAGGATTTGACTCCTCTAACAAATAATTCTTGTGACTGAATTTGCATGGAGATCCACAGAACGTCACATTGGCGAATCCAGCAGCTGGATAATTGCTATTGAGCACGGAGATACACAGGATATATCACAGTGCCAACTGGCGACTCTAATAGCTGGGCAATTAGTACAGTATATGGAGATACACAGGATATATCGCAGTGCCAACTGGCGACTCTAATAGCTAGACAATTTGTACAGTGTATGGGGAAACACAGGATATATCACAATGGCAATTGGCGATCTAATAGCTGGACAATTGGTAGAGTGTATGGATACACAAGATATATCACAGTGGCAAATGGCGATTCTAATATCTGGACAATTGGTACTGTGCATGGAGATACACAGGATATATCACAGTGGCAAATGGCGATTCCAGTATCTGGACAATTGGTACAGTGTATGGAGATATGCAGGATATATCACAGTGGCAACTGGCGACTCTAAAATCTGGACAATCGGTACAGTGTATGGAGACACCGTCTGCCAGTGGTCAAGTTGTGCCTGTAGCAGCCGAGCTTATAGGCATAATGCCGTGCATGAAGCTGCACAGAACCTGTCAGAGTGGTAAGTGGCAACTGTGGTAATGTCGAAGATTCAAGTTCTAAGGAATATAACGCCTTGTACGTTGGTGGGTATTTACCAACCTTTCGGATGCGACTACTACTTTCTTCGTCAGGTGTGGCCAAAATGTCGAAATATGATTCGGACATGTTGTAGGCCCGTATATCGTTTTATGACCCTACAGATTTCGCGTCGTTGTAGGACTGACGAACGCGACCTAATCTGTCAGTATGGAAAAAATCGTACAAACACAACTACCTGTCCGCCTTCATGTGGGACGCGTTCGTGAGACCAGCGCGGGTAACGCCTAGCACTTAGCTTTCCTGTACCTACTTATAAGTATATTATCTGTCGAAGTTAGTTGGGTTAGTGTACCGGGTAACTTACCCGGGGGTAAAGCGGCCGGGGCGTTGGCCACCCCGACTCATACATCGTCCAGATTAAGGAAAGAGTTGAGCTACAATTCTACACACCTCCTAGGCCTTCATGGCCTGTTGTAGTGCAAAGCTTCCCTTTACCTTTATATGTACATATACATAAAACGTACTCCTACTTCTAGAATGGCAGTGTTCCAATATAGCGCCGTAGGTAAACCTTCCAAAGCAAATATGTTTAAGCCTTTCGACCCTGTGTAATGTCGGTAGCTTGGCTGCTGATCAGTAAAATCACTAATGCGGACAAATCGTTGTATTAGAGTAACACAACAAGTGTAATTAGGATGTAATTGAGTTAATTATTGGTAGCTCTGTCATGTAGACTAATTCATTTGCAGTAGAGTAGATGTAGTAAATTCTTGCTTTAAGCGTTTATTGAAATGCTGCTGGAAAGCGAACAGCCTATTATGATCATTCTGTTAACAAAACTGTTTATCTTGCTGTTCAGATTTTTACAATTAATTTGTTGTTCAGGTCCTTACAGCGGTGGATACATCATATTGTAATATTTGTAAGGGAGAATTTTAAAATGTCGTAGGTGTATAGTGACACTGAAGAATCAAACTTGGACCTATTCCTCGAACCGCAATGTGGAAGCTGTTTGTTCCGCTGTGATGTCCGTTTTCGTCTACAAGACCAAAGTCTGAATTCGTAGCTGTTCATTTGGAAGTCGGCGTGTGTTTGTCCTCCGTTTCCTCTGTGCCATGTACCTTCATTTCAGCGCAAACAGCGCTGTATTTAGCTTTAGCTTATTTAGGACCCCGACGTAGCGCCTCCCTCCGGTAGAGCGCCACCCTCTGTTGCGGTCAGTATGTGAAAAAAAAATTCCCTATTGTAGAGTATTTCGATTTACCTCCACCCTGTATATACCGCCACAGAGTGCGGCGCACAAAGACTGAAGCTATATCGGCGTGTGACTGTAGATATATTTGTGGCTCATTTAACTAGGCGATCAGTGTTTCAGCATGTATGGCGTTGAATTAAAGAGTGATTGGCAAATAATGAAGTCGGAAAAATTCAAAAGAAAATGGTCGATGTCCACTGAAGGTATTATCCCTTAAACCATGAATATCCTCCGTCTGAATAATAGGTGTTTCGGCTTCAGTTTGAAATGGTGACCTCCTCAGTGCAGGTAAGAAGAGCTAACGATTGAACCAATATATATTATAGTTAGTACCGTCAATACATAACGTATACAAAACCAGATGCTTAATTACATCTAGGTTATACTTGGCGACATGTTTCGACCGTTAAACGGCAAGTATAACCCAGTTATAAATAAGCATCTGGTTTTTATGTATGTTGTGTATTGACGGTACTAACTATAATATATATTGATGATACACAGCGGGATGGACCCCTTCAAATTAACGATTGAACCAACTTTCGCGTTTCCCTTGTTATCATCAACCACGCGGCTGGCTGGCTGGCAGGCAGACTCATTTTCTTGAGAACCACATATTTTGAGCGAAATATTATGAAGGGATTTCACACTTGGGATGGAGGCATGCAAGCTGTAATGTAAGGTGTGCGCCGGTGTGACTGCGGGATGCATTCGGATTTGTGGTATAACACAGTACCCTCGCTTACATGGAATAATATTAAAATGTAGTGTAGGGAAATTTTGTTGCTCATCAAGGAATCGGAGCTGGTTGAGAGTGTGAAGACTTGTTATGTAACAGCTCACATGCCAGTCATCATTGTGTGTTGCGGTCCACTGTGGACCGTCACTTTCATCCAGGAACGGGCAGTGTATCGAATGGTCGTCCTTTCTCCGCGGCACTGGAGCGTGTGGTGCCATCCAGACCATGGGAACGCGACTTTATAAGCTATTTGAACACACTTCTGTCTGCTTTCCGCCGTCGTTAACTTCAAATGCTTCTTGGCCACGTTGTGATTATGATTAATTACCAGTGGCGTAGATAAGGCCCCCGCAGACCCCGCGGCGCCTCATTCCAAGGGGCCTACAAACGTACATGTTACTAAAATTTGTCGCTGATTTGCGTTCTTCTACCAGAAAGTAGTATTTTGCATACCCATCTAGGAGTAACAGATGTATCCGACCTTCCGAGATGCTACGCTGCCTAGGTTGGTGGTTGGTTACGGACGTTTCGGGACAAAATATCAGTCCCATCTTAAAGGGTCAAGTAGGTGAAAACGGGACCGAGAGGGTTATCCCGTTAACGTTGGTAACCAACTGCCGACCTACGCTGCTAACAACCCAGAAAATCGAAGACATCAACTACACCGTGGAGGAAGCCTGAAATCTCAGAGCTGGGAGTGATTTCGCTAATAATTATATGGCGTTCCCTCGACCTGTCTTCATCACTACCGATAGCTAGCTGCCTAACAACCATTCTGACTATTGCGATATTGCATTGATACAAAGACTGTAGCTGTTTCGCCATAATATATTCATAACATAAAGGGCGACAAGATCGCCGAAGATCTTGAATATCACTGCGGTTGTGGCCAGTCTCACGTTGTACTATGGTGGCACAGTGGTTATAATGAAAGAATTATATTTTTTTAGTAGAGTCCCAGTTCTTGTTGGGACTACGGATTAACTCCGACACACAAAGTTCATAACCTGTCGGACTACACAGTCTGGCAATTCGGTAGTTATGACCAATACCCGCTCTACGTATCGTAGTCTGAGTAGCAACACGCTACCGGTTGGACGGTTCGGGGTTCGAAATCCGGTGGGGGTGAAATATTCGACACCCGTCCAGACTGGTCCCGAGGCTACCCAGCCTCGTCTACAAGGCGTACCGGGACCGTTTCCCGGGGGTAAAGCGGCCGGGGCATGGCGTTAATGACTGACCCGCATTTAGCGCCGAGGTTAAAGAAAATGTAGAGCTATACGTTTACCCCCTTCCCATATCCTCATGGCATGTTATAGGGTGAAGTTTTACCCCACTGTACTCTAACAGCACAATAATTCTGACCAGTTTTCCGTGTTCTCTGACAGCATAATGGTTTTTGATCATTCCCTGTCTGCACTTTGGCAACCCATTCTTTATGACAAGCTTGTCATTAGACTGTGTCAACATAGCGACCATTCCATCGTTGTACAATGGCAACACAGTGGTTCCTCAGACGGAAGTGGAAGCTGATCGCTGGACCATCACACTACAGACTGCCCCAAAATAACTCGCGTAACTTTCTCGTTCCCACAGGTTTACTTCTCTCATAATTTCAGTCATTTTACAGAAAAAGGTAATAAGGACTGACACCATTTTATATGAACTATAGCATTTCTACTAGGAATGGAGAGGCACGTTTTGCTTCCATCTGACGTAACCGACTACGCTGTTTCATAACCCAAAACCGCAACATTAATTTCAGACCTGAAACTTCGCAATGCTTGGTGGTGTTAAGACAAGCTTACAGTTAGAGTAGTTTGAAATATTTGTAGAGACCGTCAAATGCATGTATTAAGGCAGGGGTACACACATTTTTCAAAATAATATTAGCCAATTCAAAATTCTAGGCGCCAGAAGCGTGACATGACAAGATTTTCACTTGGATGGCCCAAAAATATGAGGCACAGCGGTGCAAGATATTGGCTTTCATGCTACCTAAAGCCGGGGATTTGTGTACCCCTGTATTAGCCTACTTAAGAAGTAAAAAGCCCGTTTTGGGCTACAGAACTGGAGTTGAATGTGAGGCCTTTCAAACGCGCAACAAGGACAGAGCATGTGTTCTTGTCAGACGGATTGTCCAAAGTCGTCAAAAAGCCTAATCATCATAATTCACACTTAAGTTGTGGTCGCGACTCACTTTAAAAATCGATATCAAAATTCACTGATTTACGATAATCTTTAACTAGTCGGAATAAGTATTTATTATTTTTTTTAAATTTTGTTTTAAGTAAATAAAACCGCCAGTTATAAGATGACTAGAAGTTCATATGGCAGTGAACGGACTGTTGAAAGAAGTTGCCAACTGACTACACTCTGCGTCTTACTGGATTAATAACCAAAGGTAGCTGACCTAACCAAACCTAGCCTAACCTATTACTAGCCTAAAATAACCTAAATTAACCCAATCTACCTTAACATAATCTTGACCGACGCTACACTAAACTAACAATCTAAAGCTTTATCTAGCCTAACCAAATCTAAGCTAGCTTAAACTAATCCTAACATAAGTTAACCTAACCTAACCTAATCTAGCTTAACCTAATCCTGACCGAAGCTACCCTATCATAACCTAACATAAGCTAGCTCTACTAGCCTAACCTAATCTAAGTTAACTTAACCTAACCCAAATATAAGCTAACCTAACATTACCTAATCTAGCTTAACCTAATTCTGACCGAAGCTAACCTAACCTAACATAACCTAAGCTAGCTTAACCTAACCTAACATAATCTAAGCTAGCTTAACTTAATCCTAACCTAAGCTAACCTAACCTAACCTAAACCAACCTAACATATTCGTAAAATAACCTAATCTACCACAGACATTGTAGCCAGACTCTACTGTGTCGCCTTCGTCTTGAGAAATCACAATTCACAGAAAACTTTATTAGCGAAACTCTGAAACGATATTCGTAGCAGGTAATGTTGCGGAATTGGAATTACGACACAGGCTGTGGCAGGTCAAGGAACTTAACGGCAGCGTGACGTCAGTGAGGGGTTTCCCAGGTGCCAATTCAAGTGGAGCGGCAAGGTGGACGCGGGAGATGTCTCTCGCGAAACCGCAACGACATATCATGTCGTGAGACATCACATCCGCAATCAGTCTTGAGTGTCCTGACTTCGAGGCCCAATGTTCCCCGTTCGCAGCCAAAATGACGAAGTCTGACTAGAGCGTGAAAACAAAAGTCTCCATGATGCCTGGACTTGAGTCTCATGCCTGAGGCTTAATCTTCTCTTCTTGGGCTATTTCAGTCAATGCTGGGAAAATATATAGCCTACAACAGAACGTAATCTCTATTCGAAAGTGCTTCATTTTATGCTATGCTATTTTACAGGATGCATTTCATATGATCGTTTTTGTCTCCATGGTTATTAGTTGTAAGAATACGTGTTACTGTAGTATTCTTATGTGAAATGTCTTAAATATTAGAATAGCCGGTGACATGTGACACGTTTTGCGTGACATGGTTCCTGTGTCTTCATGCTTGCACCTTGCATCAATGATAATTAAACACTTTATTATCCAACTAATGCACAATATATAATATGTAGATACAATTAAAATTATAAAATATTTAAACGTGCTCCAACATGTTTCGGATCACAGAGGATCCATCATCAGGGAACCTTGTACAGTGCTTGGCTAAAAATTACAAGAATGATTCTATCGATAGAATCATTCTCGTAATTTTTAGCCAGGCACTGTACAAGGCTCCCTAATGATGGGTCATCTGTGATCCGAAACATGTTGGAGCACTTTTATATATTGTGCATTAGTTGGATAATGAAGTGTTTAATGGTTCCTGTGTCTTTGTTTCACCAGCTATGCGTGATCTCTATTCAAGATGTAGTTCATGTGACATTAATTATAGCTGTTCAGTTGCTCTCTGCTTGTAGTACAGGGTGATTCTGTCGCTAGAGGCCCCAAACTATTGTCTATAAAAAATTATGTTATTGAGATAATGACTTGAAAATTTATATACACATACCGGGAACGATGAAAAACAGGACCT
>Ga0123353_10015505_pt1 | contig 11077 bp, 6 predicted proteins | sample TergutLab28metaG_3_FD_92763 | JGI IMG/M metagenome (GOLD analysis project Ga0123353, IMG submission 92763) | Labiotermes labralis P3 segment gut microbial communities from Petit-Saut dam, French Guiana - Lab288 P3 | ecosystem: Host-associated > Arthropoda: Insects > Digestive system > Gut ... | reverse complement strand
TAATATAATATAATATAATATAATATAATATAATATAATATAATATAATATAATATAATATAATATAATATAATATAATATAATATAATATAATATAATATAATATAATATAATGTATGATGTGATGTGATATGATGTGATATATCATATATCATATCATATCATATGATGTAATTTACTGTAATGGAATGTAATGTATTGTAATATAATATAATAATATATTTGTGTCAGTCACGTGGCATCACAAACACATTGTAAATTATACATAAGTATTACAAACCAATGTATATTTCAGCAGTTCTAAGAGCAAACTGCGTTTCTTCATACAGTAATTTTTCAATGTAATCTTGTAAAAAAACGCTTGCGAAAATACTCCAAATTGTGGACACATTTTACCGTTTCGTTGCTTCAGAACTGACGGTTCTAAAATTATTACACTGCACGAATACCAAAAAAAAAAAAATTTCTCTCGCGTTTATTTATTTATTTTATATCGTGATTTATTCTTCGACCTTCCCACTAGTACGTCATCAAATATTCAGCATGTTGAAAAATATTTGGCTGTTATTTAATTACTTTTCTTTAATTTAACTTTACTTTTGGTAGCTCATATTTTATGTCGTTGAATGATAGTTGGCATGTAGATAAAAGTTACAAATTTTTTGGAAAATAGCTGTTTTGTCTCTGTAACCGAACGCACGGACACCTGTTTGGAGGAAAACCTAAGCCCCGAAAATTGTCAGGTAGATGAATTCCTTGGCGATAAGTTACCCCTTTCGTTCCGAAAAAGAAGCAATGCAGTGCGAGGTTTGGGGGTGCGACTGCGGTGAAGCTAAAGATTCCGTTCTTCCGTCTATGACGCGGCGCCATTAACAGAAGAGCCGAATCGTTACAGAACTACGTTTTCCGGAACAATCCAATAAGTAAATGCTGTTGTGTCCTGCCTCTAAGTCTCTGTTATTACTTACGAAACACTGTAGACTACCACAGAAAAACTGTTAAGGGTTGTAGTTGATTCAACATCTGTAGCGTCTTTTAAATCTGTTACTGTAACAATTGCAATCTACACTAAAATAAACACGTGTTTTCTGCATGCTCCAACGTTTTGGCTCTTTCATCAATCATCAAAACATACCCCTACATTACTATATCATAATACGTAATGATTAAAATTCTGATGAGGTTTTACAATATCTTGAGTGTTTGTATTAAACCAATGTATAGAATATTGTGTAATTCATCACTGAAGTCAAAATTTGTAACGCTGCTGAATGTGTTATGGATACTGAGTGAGTCGAAATTTATGTGCATAATAAAACATTAATGTGTTATTATATTTGGTCATAGTAGTGTTACTGTGTCTACTGATTACACATGCCAGATATTATTTCTACCTTACTGTGTGACACGCAAGGCATATATCGGTCCGGGAAATAATGCCCTAAATAGCGCCGAAAACCAGATGGAACGAGACGGAAAGAAACGTAGTTTAGTAAGCAAATTGTGTGTGTGTGTGTGTGTGTGCATCGAAACAAAACTTACATCATCTGAAGCCGTCTAAGAGGGACGCAAAATGCAATAACAGAAGCCAGTTAAAGTCACAAACTTTCTAGGAGTTATCTGTGTCGAGGCAGTCACAGCTGGCCGTAGCCAGATACGACCTATCGACCGCTATGTACAGGAAGCGACATCACCAAGCTACGCTGTGGCAGGGTTAGTCAAAATTCATGGTGCCTGATTTACACACTGTAATGCTTATTAAGCTACGTAATGTGGTTGGTATCAGACACAATGGGAAAGACGACCGATTGTTTTCGCACCAGGCCGTTCAAATCTCTGGGGATGTTACATGGCGAAGAAAGGTGCAGAGTTACTGACATTTCGGAGGAGAATGATGCCCCCATTTTCATGGTAGATTGCACTGTCCACAGAGAATCTTCTGCATACTTTAGCACTGGTTTAGCACATAATGTTGGAAATCATATACTAGGTTCATTTAAAAGTGCACCCTTGTATAGGCACCGAGGCTGTCTACAGGCCGTACGATCCATAGGGGGAGTAGAGGTATAGCTCTACTCTTTCTTGACCACGGCGGTAGAAGGGGATGAGGGGTCAGCGTCACGCCCCGGCCGCTCTTTCCCCCCCTGGAAAGACCCGGTACCCATTGAACAGGAGGATGGGTGGGCCCCAGGGCCGGTCTGGACAATTGCAGAAAATCTCGCCCCCACCGGGATTCGATCCCCGGACCTCCCAGCCATTAGCCAGTCGCTATACCGACTGAGCTACCTGGCCCATCTCCTAGGTTCATTAATATTTTAAATACTCTGCAATAAATCAGATCTGGTCCTGTACAGAAACTGCAAACAGATGGAACAAAGAACTTTATAGACTGGCCAGTTGTAACGTGTAAAAATTCATGTCATAGGAGAATTTCAACTTTAATATGGAAAGTGGAAAAAAGGAGGAGAAGAGGTAAGCAGGTACTGGATGGCCTTCAGAAAAAGAGAAGATACTGGGATTTGAAAGAGAAAGCACTTCGGAGAAATCGCTGTGGTAGACGATATGACACTTTTTCAAGACAGACTATGTAATGAATGAAACTGGACTGTTTGTTGTGAGAGTCTTAAGGAAGACGCAAATACACGGCGTAGTAAACGTACAGAACTTTTAAAATTAACCGTGGCGGTAAATATAGTAATTAGTAGACTTCTGGGAGTAGGGTAAGACAGGCTATTCAGTTTCTTCTCTGAATGTACTTTTATGTTGATGTAATAATAAATCAGGTTTAGCGTTGTACGATAGCTGTAATTACTCTTTAGAAACAGAAAATTTCGTCAATTTTGATTGTAATTCAGAGAGGATATGCATCGTGCAACAGCTATTAATATTCGTTTGACATGTTACAATCAAGGTCCAAATATCCGCACTGGCCTTTAGGAGTTGTGGCTTTAAAATATGTTTTTTTGGCGCCGTATGCCGTTTCTCTGACCACTTCCTGCACACTCGTGTAATATGTACATGGGACAGAAATGTGGTCAAATTTTGCAATAGTGGTATGCAGAGAAGATCATTCCTTATATGAAATTGCGCAACGTCGAAATATATGATGGTTGATGAATGGATATTTGGATAGGATTTGGAAGGAACAGATGGTGATATAGCCGAGGTACTAATCCTGTATTATTATTATTATTATTATTATTATTACTAACTGCAAAATGAGTTGTCACTCGGTGGCAGTAGTCCTTAAACTAGTACAGACAAAGCAAATAAGAATAAATATACATAAACCAAACAATACAAACACACAGTACAAACAATACAAAACACAGTAAGTACAAGTAAACATATTACCAAAACACCCACACATTACAAAACAAGTTAAAACAACCACAGTACAAGATACACCCAAATGAAACATGAAAACTCTTAACCATCAAAATGGCTGTTCTGTGCGAAAGTTAAACCCAAAACCTCTCGGATTGGAATACAGAGTGTTACAATTAAAGTTGCTGGGTTTGACATATAAGAGGACAGCTATAGCAGAATTACGTGCAAACACGAATAATCATTATTAGATACAAGAAGTAGAGTACAGTAGGAGGCAGAGACCTGTCTTTGTAATTATGAGAATACGGAGTACCAGAGTGTAAGTGTGTTGTCACATACATACAACTGCCTGTGCTTCAACCCAAGAAGAACTCACAATTGTATTTTGCAGAAGATCATTGAAAGCCCTTCCTACCCTTGTAAGTCCCGAAGGATAAAAAAATCAGCCTCTTAACAATAAGTTATTTAATCAGACTAAATTTCTCGAATGGATTAAAGAGCAAATAATTGGCGATTTGTGTACAATTTCCTCGCCCTCGTTGGAGTGGCGTAAAGTTTCCTGTAAGGAAACCTTTGAATGTGTATGTGTATTTGTGATAGTATGTAAGTGCAGAATAGTTGTGCCTTTACCTTCTATACTTGTGTGTGCAATATTGATATAATGGCTTACTCAAACTCATAAACTTGAAGACATTGAACGCATATGAAGACAAATTTTTAAGTCTGAAAAGTCAACTCCTTGCCTCCAAGATCCATGTTAATATTACGCTTACAAATAAATCTCGGTCGAAGAAATTTTTTTTCTTGCAGATTTTTTATCAAATAATTCTTCGCTTTCTCATCTGGGTTACTATCAAGTTTATGTCAATCTTTTGCTTTCATTATTATTTTGGTATTATATAAGGAATTTCAATTGCTAAGTTTCTCATTATATAATTGTTTAAACATCTTATTTCATCTTTGTTCCTTGTGTTCAGATACTCTCGTAATCATTTTATCTCAAACATAATGTACCTTGCTCTTTTCGATTAAGAGACTGTCTGCGTGTGCGCAGAAATGACTCAAATTTTGATGTTGTAATTATTGAAATTGGAAAGGCCGTATCCAGTTCGGGCGCTTCGTAATATGGGGTAATTAGCTTCCATTGATTTTATACGTTAGATCCAACAACCTTAAAGTCATACTTCCACTTCTGAGAAAGAGAAACATTGTTATCTATTAACCTTATTGTAACTGAGAAGGGGAATAACTTGCTGCAATTACCCAGTCAATACCGTGTATTATTATAATTTTAATTATCATTATCATCATCATCATAAATGCTTGTTGAATTATAACTTGCGGTTGTAACATTTTACTGTATTCTTTCCTCCATTTTTATACCTTCTGAACCAAAACTTCCTGGCGTCATATACTAAGCAGTTTAATTTTTGTTTATTCAGACAATAGATGCCAGTAGATTCGCAGTTCAGTCTCTTGTGAACTTGTTCACATAAATATGCCATTACTCACCGACTGAGGCCGAGTTAGGTGTTCACGGTTACTTCAGCCAGTCTGAGTCCTTCTTCATGACCTCGAACAGAAGATTCTGTACTTAACTGATTCTTGTCATGCGGCTGAGCGCCCTCATTTACAGATCCCTTCCTCGCTTACTGCCCTGTTCTGTGTGTCTCGCTTTTGTGTAGCTCTGTGTTGCACAGATTGGGTTTACGGAGAAAGCCCATCCAAACATCGCATCAGTTGTATTAGACTGTTAAACTTTGTTCAGGAAATCCCAAACAAAAACACGTTCTTGGGTTATTTAGTTAAGCACAACAAAACCGTCACTACTTTGACAAAAACTCCTGAGTTACTGATCGCCAGTTTATTCGACATTACAGCTTTCGCCGCAGGGTAAGAAGGATGGCAAAATGTATGCAGTGAGATTCAGTTAAAAAGGTGATGAAATGTGCAGCACAGACGAGGAAGTAATGATTATGGTTTGTGATACTGCAACTGTACGCAGTGTAGAATATTATGGTTTATGGTACTGCCACAGTTTACAGTGTAGAATAATAGGTTTTGTCGTAATGCCACGTTACACAGTGTAGAATATTGTGGTTTGTGGTACTGCCACGTTACACAGTGTAGAATATTATGTTCTGTCGTAAAGCCTCATTACACAGTGTACAATATTATGTTTTGTGGTACTGCCACTTTACACAGTGTAGAATATTATGTTTTTTCTTACTGCCACGTTACACAGTGTTGAATATTGTGGTTTGTGGTACTGCCACAGTACATAGTGTAGAGTATTATGGTTTGTGGTATCACCACAGTACGCAGTGTACATTATTATGGTTTATGGTACTGCCACAATACACAGTGTAGAGTGTTCTGATTTATGGTACTGTCACAGTACACAGTTTAGAGTATTATGGTTTATGGTACTGTCACAGTACACACTGTAGAGTATTATGGTTTATGGTACTGCTAGAGTTCACAGTGTAGAGTATTATGGTTTATGGTACTGCAACAGTACACAGTGTAGAGTATTATGGTTTATGGTAATGCCACAGTACGCAGTGTAGAGTATTATGGTTTATGGTACTGCCACAGTACACAGTGTAGAGTATTATGGTTTATGTTACTGCCACAGTACACAGTGTAGAGTATTATGGTTTATGGTACTGCCACAGTACACAGTGCAGAGTATTACGGGATTACGCCTGAAAAGGCGCCTCGAGAGATATTTGAAATGAACAGTTGTGGATAGGAAACAAAACAAAACCCTCATACTTGTATACGTGCGAGGAAGCGTCTTGAAGTGAACTTTCCTACATCTTGCACAGTATCAACAGCCTCAACTTTCTTGCAGTTACGTCTTGTTGTATTGTACATTTTTTCAGTTCACAGCACAAAGTTTGTTTCCCATAAGCTCGAAGCAGCAGGTTATTTAAAATGTTTATAGCCACCTGTCAGATTACACAGTGTCCTAACTTGCAGTAAATATTTGTCACTACCGTAGGTTTAAGACTAGTTAATTGAAATAAATTCGTATTCCCGACAATTCTATATTTCCCCATATTTTGAGGCTGTCTTAAGATATACGTATATATGTAATATTCAGGCAGTCTGTTTGTATAAATATTAGTTCAACGTACGCTGGGTCATTTCAGGGTTCTTGGTAAAGAATGCAGCTTGTAAAATCTGTATTTGTAATTCCCTGTCTCATATGGAAGACATGCAAATTTTAATATTGCCCACCATAATTATAATCACAATTTTTATATTTTATGCGAACGACACTATCACACTGAGATTATCACATATTGCGGTAATTTGACAGAAAGTTGCTAGGACTTCACGAATAAGCAGAAACGGCGGGGAGATAATAAATACAGTTCTTCCACTTCCTGTAGCGTTTTTATATAATTGTATACATTATTTTTTAATGTGGTGTATGCAGTTGGGTCATGTATTTAGGAAATGAGAAATGGATAAAAACTTTTAGATGGGACATCTCAAGCTAAGAAGGTCTTAGGAGACAAACGAATAAGTTGGATGGTGATTTTTAATGTGTTTTCGGCACGATAGTTGTTGCTGGGTTTATAATCTGTGTGTATACGGGTGAGGGAACTTCTTTGGGGGAGGGGGGGGGGGGGAATGGAACAGTTTTTCGTAGCCAAACCACAACACGTTTAAAGTTAATGTAGAGTCCCTCGTGAATGTTTTCAGCATGTAGACTTTCAGTAAATAGGGTAATTTGTAAGCGTAGAGAAGAAAACCAACTAGATGCTACTGAATGCTTTATTGTACTTATAATCTGCTCAACGTGTTTCGGGCACTTATATGCCCGAAACATGTTGAACAGATTATAAGTGCAATAAAGCGTTCAGTAGCATCTAGTTGATTTTCTTCTCTACGCTTATACTACGATGCACGGACGAATACATCAAAAGGTTAATTTGTCCTTATGAGTATCAATATATTTCAATACAATTGTCAATTCCTATTCTTTTGAACTGGTTAGCCACATTTTTGCACCCTTTAGAGTTAACACTTTAACGATGATATTTGTTTACTTGCATTTATTATGTAGTTTCTTTTCACAGAATTTATGGTTTCGTATTAACCCTATAAACACCGAGTTAAATCTTATCCGCCATTTGCTGGCATTATTAGAAGCTCACCATATTCTCCGCGTTAGCAGGATAAGGGTTAATATTTAACTGTATTTAACTTTTAGTGAGGCAGTGTTCGATTAGTCATGAAGGAATACCGTGAGGTCATACAACGATTTCCGTGCGTATTCTTGACAGATCCCTTAGCCTGCATTTTCGTTGTAACGTAATGGTTTGAAACAAGAAAGCCCAAACACCCGGCATAAAATATAAGTAATAACAATACTTTTTGAATTTGACGTTCTGGTTACCGTGCATCGTGATAAATTCTTGTAATAAAACCAACTAGATGCAGTAATTTCTCAAATTTATTTTTGGAAAAAAACTCTACATGTTTCGGAGAGTTCCTCTGTCCATCATCAGGAGTTTTCACTGTACACACAGCAGTGGTATGTATCATACAGGTTGCTGACAGCCTGCCGGCATAGCCTGTATGACATATACCATTGCTGTGTGTACAGTGAAAAACTCCTGTTGATGGACAGAGGAACTGTCCGAAACATGTAGCGTTTTTTTTCCAAAAATAAATTTGAGAAATTATTGCATCTAGTTTTTTATTATGAGAATTAATAATGCTACTCTTTTTTCAGCGATTATCTCACAGAAATCAATGCATATCAGGATAATAGAAGTTTTCAAGCCAAGTATTTTTTGAGTAGCACGTAAATTGCTAACGGAAATATGAGTGACCACGTCTGTGGGGTTTATCCGTTTTAGAATTCAGTAACGACGACATAGAGGCCATTATACGCAATCGCGGTCTAAATTGTGTGCAATAACAAAACATTTGTCTATAGTTGATTGAGTTCTACCTAAAGCTTTTTAGTGTCATTGATTCTAGATTAAACATGAATAATTCGAAACCCACTTATTAACAGTTTGTGCTTGCGCCTGTTGAAATAATGAAATAGTTTAAAACGTACTTTAGTGGTGTTGGGGGGGGGGATTGTAATACTACACGGCACACATCCACTCAAGTTACTGAATAAAATATCGCAGTTTTGTAGAATACAGTTTAATTGCATTTCTACATTCCTTTCTGTAATAAAAAAACAGGAATGATAAGTGGACCACGGTAGAATGTTTATTAGTTGCTTCTAATTTTTCAGTAGACTGTGACCCACGGAGCGTGCAGACCTTATGTGTCTGGCTTTTGTAAAACTATCCTCCATGAAACAATGATTTTATCGTCTATAACACGTCCTAATTAAAACGCTCCGCCCACACCTCCACATCTATTACTATATATCTGATTTGATTTTTCCAACCCACATCTAATCTTGTATATGAACATTCCTGAATTTCTCAGTTCTCTCTTATTAGTACACAGCAAAATTCTTGATATATTCCACTTACGTCTAAAACATTTTTACTTCCATCTCTCAGGTTCTGATGTGAAAATCATCTTATTCCTCCCTATACAGGGGATATATTACCTCTCTGATTTACTCATCTGCTATTCCAAAACTCCTTCTAAACGAAAGTCAGAGATACTTTTACTTGAAATTCTTTTATAGGGAAATGTAAGGAATGCTACTTTTTCTTTTGAGTGTGAGGCATCTGATCGTGTAATGGATTTACTTTGTTTTCAAATTATTTACGAGACAAATTTATATAATTAGTTTAAGTAAGACAAAGCTTGACAAGAAATTATAATCTCTATGTTACGGTGGGAAATTTCTATTCGTATGATACGTAATGTACTTTATCATGCAAATGTAGAATAACTAGGCTAATTTAATAAAAAACCGACCCAAAAATTTTCAGCGCAATTTCGTAATTAGCAGATATATATTCTGTTCGAAATCAAATTTCAAATTTGAGATGCCTTACAAATTCTTGAAAAAAGTTATTCTACACTTTTATATATTTCTTATCCCGCGCAATAATCAGACGTATAATTTGTTTAAAATCACCAACAAATGTGATTGAGTGTATAAATGTAATTTTATTACATTTATACATTTAAAAAAAACAGACCCAAAAATGCACTGGTGTGTATAAATGTAATTACATTACATTACATTACGTGCTGTCAGATGATGAATTATACGTAACGTGATGTGTTATGATGTGCCATTTGTTGTTGCGTGGTTTAGTGTGGTGTGATCTGTGATGTGGCATTGTGTGCTACAGTAGGGTATATTCATGGAATGTCGTAGCATGGTTTGCTACCTTATTAGGTTATAATATATAACACGGACAAGAATTTGCCAACTGACTCACATGACAATGTAACTACATTTAAACATATCAGTGCATCTTTGGGTCTGTTTTTTAAATGTATAAATGTGATAAAATCGAATTAATACACTCAATCACATTTGTTGGTGATTTTAAACAAATTATACATCTGATTATTGTACGGGATATGAAATATGTAAAAGTGTAGAATAACTTATTTTCAAGAATTTGTAAGGCATCTCAAGTTTGAAATTTGATATCGAATAGAATATATATCTGCGAATTACAAAATTGCTTACAATGTTGTCACAACAAAGAAGAGGTTAATCTATTTTGTACACACAACCACATTTCCTCTAGCTGTGTCTAAATAAATATCTTACATAACTGAACGGGCGCAAATACAAAGCTTAGTATTTTTTTGTAACGTGTTTGTGTTTCAGACATTTGGTTTGTACTGTATAATATTTCCGTCCCACAACTTCTTTAACAATCGTAAAGAGTTTAAATTCTTGAAAACGGAACTTACCGGTGAAAATTTGCTTTACGTGGTACTTAAGGTCAGTTGAACCCTGCAAAGTTCTTGCTATTATTCAGTTTAGAAATATCTTACTTCGGGATAATTTGATTTCGAGTTTGTGTGTTAGAAATATGAATTGATTTTTTATAACCATAAATACATGAATGTAATGAAAGTTTTGCGTAATTTGGGGAAAAGAGAAAGTAAATCAGGAAATAAGGTATTTGGAAGCTAGCAGTGAAGTAAATTTTCTGTAACGTTTTTCCTTCCAACTTTTTCAGTCTCGCTCATCTCAACATCTGCAGTTTGACGCGGTCTGTAACATGCGCGCGCACGCGCGCGGAGGCGATCTCATATTTTTTTTTGCAGCGTTGCTCGACAGATACCCAGCGGCCCGACGGAACGTCATGTGAGTCAGTTAGAAAATTCTTGTCCGTGGTTTATATTATAACGTAATAAGGTAGCAAACCATGCTACGACATTCCATGAACATACCCTACTGTAGCACACAATGCCACATCCCAGATCACACCACACTAAACCACGCAACAACAAATGGCACATCATAACACATCACGTTACGTATAATTCATAACTTGACAGCAGGTCATATCTCATCACTTCACTTCATACTCACAAAATGCAATATCCTAACTAACTCCGCGTAAGAGATTTCTTCAGGTGCTAAAATTCCTCAGTTTTTGGAAGTTATAGAAAAATTTTGTTTATACTTATACACCTCAGTTAAGTCGGACGTAATAAATTTTACATTCATTGTTCCGTGCATCATTGTAATTGTTTAAAAAATAACCAACACGATGTCACTTGTGGACTATCCTTTATTTTCATGGGTAGTCGTCATTCATTCTCTACATGTTTC